>ERZ808035.11-NODE-11-length-305711-cov-7.132525_pt1 | contig 305711 bp, 242 predicted proteins | sample MGYA00380189_ERZ808035 | MGnify/ENA primary metagenome ERZ808035 (study PRJEB31490, sample SAMN06133407) | mouse gut metagenome | isolation source: M5_1 | host: mice | place: China: Chengdu | collected 2015-05 ... | reverse complement strand
ACCCTTTTCCAGATCATGGACGGCCTTATCAAGCGTTCCCCCGCCGATGATCCCGTTTATGCCTTCATGGACAAGAAACGGGCACAGGGCAAGCCTTACTACGTCTACATGACTGCCGGTGCAAACAAGTTCCTCCGTATTTATTACGGACGGGTAAAAGAATATCTTTCTGTTCTTGCAGAATCCAAAGAAACTTAAATATTTACCATCTTCTTTTCATTAGGCCAGCGTTCTGCGGTGGTCTTTTTGTAGTACCCATTTTTCAACCTGTATAAAATTTTCAAAGTTCACAAATTTCTGCTTGACTTTTTATTTGCAGACTTAGTTATAATTGCAGTTTGCGTATTTCGCAGCGCAGGCTCGAAAATCCTGCGGATTTCCTCGCTCGCGGGCTTCGCCCTATGCATGCATCAGCATAAATGTTTCGGTGAGCAAGCTCCCCGCTTCAATTATACGGATGCATACGCACTGCTCATTGCCAACGCGTACATTTTATCATAACAGACTGGGGGAGTCACTAGAAAAAATCTTAAAAAGGTGCAAAAAATAAGGATTGACAAACATACCAACGGTATGATAAATTATAACATACCAGCGGTATGTTGTGGAGGAATAGTCAGATGGCGAGAAACAAGTACCCGGAGGAAACAGTCAATTTGATTTTGAATGTTTCCGCCCGCCTGTTTATGGAGAAGGGATATGAGCGTACGTCCATTCAGGATATCATTGATAATCTGGGCGGACTGAGCAAGGGAGCGATCTATCATCACTTTAAGTCGAAAGAGGAAATTCTGGACGCGGTCACTGACAGGATCATGGAGGAATCCAACCGAAAACTTGCGGGTACCCTGGAACGCAGGGACTTGAACGGAATAGAGAAGCTGAGAACATTGTTTAAGTCTTCACTGTGCCGTTCGGTGCAGGATGAAATTTTTAGAGTGGCTCCCAACTTTTACAATAATCCGAGACTTCTCGCCAGTCTTTTGTATGAGACCATAGAGCTGACGGCGCCGGAATTTATTCAGCCGATCATAGAGGAGGGGATTGCCGACGGCTCTATCGCGGCGGAGCATCCGAAGCAGCTTGCAGAGCTGATTTCGCTTGTGGCGAATGTCTGGATCAATCCCATGATATTTGACAATACGGAGGAGGAAACATATCATAAATTTCTGGTGTTTGATCAGATGTTAAAAGGTATGGGTCTGGATATCATAGATGAGGAAATGGTAGCGCGGATGTGTGAGCTGACGTCGATTTACCAGAGAAGCAAATAGGAAAAATAGTTCTGTCCCAAGAGAGGGCAGAATATTTTTCAATTTTATACATACCGACGGTAGGTATTTAAAGAAAGGAGAATGGAAACATGAATCAAAAATTGTTTTCAAAAGATTTTACACTGGTTGTTATCGGGCAGATTATATCCCTGTTTGGCAATGCGGCCCTGCGGTTTGCCCTGCCGCTTTATCTGCTGAATCAGACCGGCTCGGCGGCTTTGTACGGCACGGTAATGGCGTGTGCGTTTATCCCGGCGGTCCTGCTTTCGCCGGTGGGAGGAATTGTTGCGGACAGGGTAAATAAAAGGAATGTCATGGTTATACTGGACTTCTCAACAGCGGCGCTGATACTGTTGTTTTATCTGCTTATGGATGGGGCCGACCTTGTAGTCCTGCTGACGGCTACGCTGATGATTTTGTATGGAATTGCGGGCGCTTACCAGCCTTCGGTCCAGGCAAGCATTCCGGCTTTGGCGGATCGGGAACATATCATGGCGGCAAATTCGGTTATCAATACAATCAGTTCTTTCGCCGCCCTGGTTGGTCCGGTACTGGGAGGAGTTTTGTACAGTGCATATGGGCTGAAATCTGTGCTGCGTGTCTGTATGGTATGTTTCGTGCTGTCGGCCGTCATGGAGATTTTTATTCACATACCATTTCAAAGGCGGAGCACGGAGGGAAGTATATGGCGGATCGTGAAGGCTGATTTCGCGCAAAGCGTCCGGTTTATTCAAAGGGATAAGCCGATGATTGGGAAGGCGGTTCTGGCAGTCAGCGGAATCAATCTGTTTTTGTCCGCGATGATTACGGTTGCGCTGCCTTATCTGGTGACGGAAGTCCTTCCCCTGGAAGCCGCGCAGGCGAACCGGCTTTATGGCTTTGCACAGGGGGCACTGGCTGCGGGAGGCCTGACAGGGGGGATATGTGCGGGTATTTTTGCGAAGAGGCTGTCCGTTCAGAAGGCGGGAAACTTGATTGTCCTGTCCGCGGCGGTACTGTTTCCCGTGGCTGGGGCGCTGCTTCTGTTTTCATCAGGCATGGCCGTCTATGTGATCCTGACTGTCTGCTGCTTTGCTGTTATGATCTGCTGTACCATGTTTACTGTGCAGATGATGGCATTTTTTCAGACGGTGACGCCGCCTGACCTTCTGGGAAAGGTAATGGCAGTCATTATGACGATCGCCATGTGCGCGCAGCCGGTGGGGAATGCCATGTACGGCGCTTTGTTTGAGTTCTGCAAAGGTTATGAATATGCGGTGATTTTGTTTGCCGGGGTGGCGTCGCTTGGGATTGCTGTAGGGATGAAGGGGATTTTCAAAGAATTTGTGAACGTGTGACACTGCTTTTTGGAATCAGCTGCATGGGAAATGCGGAATGGATTATAATATTTTAGATAAAATTTTTATGTATGTCGGGCCGTGTATGTGTTAGAATATAAAGCATAAGTCCATATGCCCCATAACGGGCAGGGAATTTGGGAAAGGATGAAACAGATATGAAGAAGATAATCGTAACAGGCTGCAACGGGCAGCTTGGGCGGGCCGTCAATCTGGAATATGCGGACAGCACGGAATACGAGCTGGTCAATACGGATGTGGGGGAGCTGGACATCACGAGGATAGACGAAGTGATGAAATTTGTGCGGGAGACCAACCCCTACGCGATCATCAACTGTGCGGCGTACACGGCGGTGGAGGCATGTGAGAAAGAGGAGGACCTGGCTTTTCGGATCAATGCCATTGGCGCGCGCAACTTAAGTATTGCGGCCAACGAGACGGGCGCGAAGCTCATGCATATTTCCACGGATTATGTGTTTGATGGAAACGGGACAAGACCCTATAAGGAAACTGACCCGGTTGGCCCGCAGGGGGCGTATGGCAGGACGAAGCTGGCGGGAGAGGAATTTGTAAAAGAATTTGGCGACAGGCATTTTATCCTGCGCACGGCATGGCTTTACGGGGATGGTAAGAATTTTGTCAGGACTATGCTGCGGCTCTCGGAGACGAACGAAAAGGTGCGGGTTGTGCGGGATCAGGTGGGTTCGCCGACCAGCGCAAAGGAGCTCGCGAAAGCCATTGTGTATCTGCTGCCTACGGAAAATTACGGGCTGTTCCATGCCACATGCGAAGGAGACTGCAGCTGGGCGCAGTTTACGGAGGAGATTTTCCGTCTGGCAGGCAAAAAGACTGTGGTGGAAGCCATCACCTCGGAGGAATACGGCGCGGCGGTGAAGCGCCCGGCTTATTCCATTTTGGAAAATTATATGTTTAGAATGACAACAGACTATATGTTTGCGGACTGGCACGACGCGATTGCGGAGTATCTTAGACAATAATGGGGGCGCCGGGATGCAGTTTTTGACAGATGACGGTTTTTGTGAGAGAATGTTCGCGATGGTTATAAGCAGTGTGAAGACGCAGGAGAATAGGAAGGTAAGGAAAATATGCAAAAAATAGCATTGATTACGGGAATTACAGGACAGGACGGCTCTTATCTGGCGGAGTTTCTGCTTGAGAAAGGATATGAGGTGCACGGGCTGATCCGCAGGCACAGTATTGCCAATACGGGCAGGATTGATCATCTGATTGCGTCGGATTACCATAAAGTAAAATTTTTCCTGCACTATGCTGATACAACGGATTCCAGCAACCTCATGCGGCTGATCGCCGAGATCCGGCCGACGGAAGTGTATAATCTGGCGGCGCAGTCTCATGTGGGCGTGTCTTTTGAGGTGCCCGAATATACGGCGGAGGCTACGGGCGTTAGCACCTTGAAACTCCTGGAGGCGATTCGTGTCAACGGCGGGACGTGCAGATATTATCAGGCCTCCACATCGGAGCTTTTTGGCGGTATCCCGGAGACGGCGCCGCAGAGTGAGAAGACGCCGTTTTATCCGAAGAGCCCTTATGGGGCGGCGAAGCTCTATTCCTATTGGATTACGGTAAATTACAGGGAGTCTTACAACATGTTTGCCTGCAACGGCATCCTGTTCAATCACGAGTCTCCCAGACGCGGCGAGAATTTTGTGACCAGAAAGATCACGCTTGCCATTGCAAATATCATTGCGGGCAAACAGGAAAAGCTGTCCCTTGGAAATATGAACGCGAAGAGGGACTGGGGCTTTGCAGGCGATTATATAGAAGGTATGTGGCTTATGCTGCAGCAGGACAAGCCCGACGATTACGTGCTGGCCACCAACGAGACACATACTGTCAGAGAGTTTGTGGAAGCAGCATTTGCGGAGCTTGGCATTCAGATCCGCTGGGAGGGATCCGGCGTGAATGAGAAGGGTTATGACGCAAAGAGCGGCCGGCTGCTTGTCGATGTGAATCCCGAGTTTTACCGTCCGGCAGAAGTCGAGTTCCTGTGGGGCGACTGTGCAAAGGCGGAGAAGGAGCTCGGATGGAAACGCAAAGTGGACTTTAAAGGGCTGGTATCCATGATGATGGATGCGGATTTAAAGGAAATTGCTGGAATGAGCTGCGGGGAGTACAAGGCGCAGGACAAAAACTGACGGGCTCTGCGGCTCTTAAAGATATGCCGGAAGAAACCGGCGCGTCGGAACGCATCGGGCAGAGGGGAAAGATAGAGGAAACGTATACCAGAAATGTTGTCGGTAATTTTGATCTGGCTCTACATGGGTATAACTACATTTGTCATTGGATATGGTGTGCTGCGTGTTATTACGCGGCACCTTCCTTATTATGCACACGTCTGCACAGGGAATAGTGACGTTTGCGCAGCGGGGAGCCGGCGCGCGGGCGGGGGAAGCAAACCGTCCTGTCCGATGATTCAGACGGCGGATGCGTATTTTATGTGCGGGCTGGTCTGCGTGACGGTTTACGCGCAGTTTTACAGCCTGTTTGCGGGTGTGGGACTGGCGGCGAATGTGATTTTGTGTGTCCTCTGCGTATTGACTATCGCGGTCGATAGGAAGGCGCTTGCGGAAACGATCCGGCGGCTTGTGTTTCCGAAGGGGAAGACCGCTGCCGGAGGAGACGGGAGCGGTACGCCGGGTGATGGAGGGCGGAACGGACAGGCAGATGTTTTGGGGCTCTGCGCAGTTTTTGCCTTGTTTCTTCTTTTCGCATACGGGGCGTCCCGCGGCATGAGTCATTATGATACGGGGCTTTATCATGCCCAGAGCATTCGCTGGATTGAGGAGTACGGTGTGGTGAAGGGGCTGGGAAATCTGCATTGCAGGCTTGCCTACAACAGTTCTTCCTTTGCCCTGTCGGCTATTTACAGCATGGCTTTTCTGGGCGGACAGTCCTATCACTGTGCGGCGGGGTGGCTTGCGTTTCTGCTGGCGGCTTTCTGCCTGCGGATCGGAAAATCCCTGCGGACAGGACAGCTTCGGGCGGGTGATTTTGCCAGATTGATGTGCGTGTACTATCTGGTGAATATATTTGATGAAATGATTTCCCCTGCCTCGGATTATTTTATGGTGCTTGTGGCATTTTATCTGGTGATAAAGTGGCTGGATCTTTCGGAGAGCGGGGAGCCGACGATTCTTCCCTACGGGCTTTTGTGTGTGCTCGGCGTGTTCCTGATGACGGTGAAGCTGTCGGCGGCGTTGATTCTTCTCTTCACGGTTTATCCGGCGTGCCGTCTGGTCCGTGAAAAAAGATGGGCAGAGACGGGGATCTATCTGGGCCTGGGTATCCTGACGGCGCTGCCTTTTTTTATCCGCAATGTGGTGATTTCGGGCTGGCTTGTCTATCCTTTTACACAGATAGACCTGTTTGACGTGGTCTGGAAAATCCCAAAAGGGCTGGCAGATTATGATGCCAGGGAAATACAGGTCTGGGGCAGGGGTTACACGGATGTGACGCTGTTTGATATGCCCGTGTGGGAATGGATGCCCGGGTGGTTTCGGACGCTGGCGGGGAGCGACAAGGTTCTTGTGCTGGGGGCAGCGGCAGCAGTTCTCGCATTACTGGCGAAGGCAGCGTATCTGACGTGGAGATGGTATAGGGGAAGGCGTACGGCGGCAGGGGGAGTCCCTGTGGTGCCGGATTTGGCGGGCTCGCGGGATAGCGCGATATCCCCCGCGCTTTTTGCGGCGCAGGCGACAGTGGCAGCTTCTTTCCTCTTCTGGCTGTGTACTTCGCCGTTGATCCGCTACGGCTGTGTCTGGGTGTATCTGACGGCGGCGGTGGTGTTTGGGGGGATTTTTGAGTCGGGAGGCGGTCTGCGGTGGCGGTCCGCGGCAGGACGCGTGATGTCTGTTGCAGCGGCGCTGCTTCTGGTCTATAAAGGATTTGCACTGGCGCGGGAAATCGCAGGTTCCTATGTAAATGATTACTGGATCGTTCAGAAAGATTATGAGGAATATGAGACTTACGCTTATGAGATTGAGGGCGTTACTTTCTATTGCCCGGCGGCAGGCGATCAGACGGGGTACGACAGTTTTCCGGCCTCCCCGTCGGAAGCGGACATATGTTTCTTGGGGGACGGGATTGAGAGCGGCTTCCGGGCGGCCGATTAGCTTTGCCGACTTGGACTGGAAGCCGTTGCAATCTGAATGTTTTTCTTCTATAATACAATAGATAAAGCGGAAACAGGAACTGAAGTGATATGGTATTATGAGAGAAATGGAGACGGATTATTATGAATCAGACAGACAAAATCTATGTAGCGGGACACAGAGGACTGGTGGGCAGCGCGATTGTACGGTCCTTACAGGCAAAGGGCTATGAAAATATCATTGGCAGGACACACAGGGAGCTTGACCTAACAAGCCAGCAGGAGGTGCGGGAATTTTTTGAAAAAGAGCGCCCGGATGTGGTCGTTCTGGCGGCGGCAAAGGTTGGCGGCATCAACGCGAACAATACTGCGCCTGCGGAGTTTGCCTACGAGAATATGCAGATCCAGTGTAATGTCATTCACTGCAGCCATGAGTATCACGTGAAGAAGCTTCTGTTTCTGGGGAGCACCTGTATTTATCCGAGAATGGCGCCCCAGCCGATCCCGGAGGACGCACTGCTGACGGGGCCGCTGGAAGAGACGAACGAGGCGTATGCCATCGCGAAAATCGCGGGGCTTGAAATGTGCAAGTTTTATAAGCGGCAGTACGGCGACGATTTTATCAGCTGTATGCCCACGAATCTGTACGGGCCGCATGACAATTATGACCTGGAAGGTTCCCATGTCATGCCGGCGATGATCCGTAAGTTCCATGAGGCGAAGGTGAACGGCGCGCCCATGGTCACGCTGTGGGGAACAGGAACGCCGCTTCGGGAGTTCTTGTATGTGGACGACATGGCGGACGCATGTGTATTCCTGCTGGAAAATTACAGCGGGGAACAGCATGTCAATATCGGCACCGGCAAGGAAGTTACGATCAAGGAGCTGGCGGAGACTGTGAAGAAGGCGGTGGGATATACGGGACAAATCGTCTGGGACCAGACGATGCCGGACGGCACGCCCAGAAAACTTACGGATGTGACGAAGCTGCACGGACTTGGATGGCGGCACAAGGTGGAGCTGGAGGAGGGCGTAAGGCTCGCCTATGAGTGGTTTAAGGAAAATGTAAATGAAGCGAGGCTGTAGGAGAAAACCGCCTTTTCGTGCAAAAATCTTCCACAGCGCGATAAATTACCGTTTACAGCGCGATGCATTTTTGGTATGATTGACAAGGAAACGGTTAACTACATTTGTCGAATTGTATCATTATTTGCAAAGGAGTAAAAGGGGAATGACACAACAGAATATGATTAGTCCAAGGGAGCTTGAGAGAACTATCTCCGATTTTATGCTGGAACTTGGCATACCCGCGCATCTGCGGGGTTACCAGTATTTGAGGAGTGCGGTGGAAATGTGTGTGGAGGACATGGAACTGGTGGGGAGCGTGACGAAGCTGCTCTACCCGGACCTGGCAAAGATGTATCAGACCACGGACACGAAGATTGAGCGCGCGATCCGCAATGCGATTGAGGTGTCGTGGGACAGGGGAAACAGCGATCTCTTTGAGGAACTGTTCGGTTACACCAACACGCTGGAGTACACCAGACCGACGAACAGTGAATACATCGCTGTCGTAGCGGATTATATACGTTTGAAAAACAATCTCATATGATTTTTAAGGGAAGAGATGCGTCTCTTCCTTTTTTTTTGCAAATGTGGTAAACTTACCATTGGAGGAGACTGACTTATGAAACTTTTAAGCGTCATCGTACCCTGCTACAACGAAGAGGAGAATGTCAGGGATTTTTATGATGAGTTGTGCAGGAATGAGGAGTTTTTCCGTGAGAAGCAGATAGAGCTTGAAATATTGTATGTGGATGACGGTTCCCGGGATCAAACGGTTTTAGAGGTAAAGAAGCTCCACGCGGAAGACGGGCGGGTGCGCCTTATTTCCTTTTCCCGTAATTTTGGCAAAGAGGCGGCGATCTATGCCGGCCTGCAGAAATGCAGGGGCGATTTTGCCGTGCTGATGGATGCGGACCTGCAGGATCCGCCCTCGCTTTTGCCGGAGATGTACTCTTATATTGAGCAGGGGTATGATTCGGTGGCGACCAGACGGGTAACCAGAAAAGGAGAGCCAGTTATCCGTTCCTTTTTTGCGAGGATGTTTTATAAACTTATGAATAAAATTTCCAGAACAGAAATTGTGGACGGCGCCAGGGACTATCGCCTTATGACCAGACAGGTAGTGGATGCGATCCTGTCCATGTCCGAGTATAACCGCTTTACCAAGGGTATTTTCGGGTGGGTTGGCTATAAGACCAAATGGCTGGAATATGAGAATGTGGAGCGCAGAAAGGGCGAGACGAAATGGTCGTTTTGGAAACTTTTCCTGTACTCCCTTGAGGGAATTATCGCATTTTCCACGGTGCCGCTGACAATAGCGTCCGTTGCGGGCGTGTTCTTCTGCCTGGTTGCGTTCGTCATAATCATCGTGACGATTGTTCGGAAACTTATGTTCGGCGACCCGACTTCCGGCTGGCCCTCCCTGGTCTGCATTATTATGATGGTCAGCGGCGTGCAGCTGTTTTGTCTGGGGATTGTCGGGCAATACTTATCAAAGACTTACATGGAAGTGAAGAGAAGACCGATCTATCTGGTCAGGGAAGAGATCGGGGGACAGGAACTTGAGTGATAAGGTAAGCGGGCTGGTCAGCATCATCGTGCCGGTGTACCGGGCGGTAGCCTATATAGCGGATACCATTGAGATGGTGTTTTCACAGACATACGGCAGATGGGAACTTCTGCTGGTGGACGACTGCTCCGGCGACGGAAGTGTGGCGGCGGTTGAACAGGCGCTTTCTGCGTACGATCACCGTCCGTCAGACGCCATATTGGAAAATGTAGGGCATATTGAGGAATATCTGTGCGGGGACGCCAAAAAGGTGTTCCTTATCTGCAAGAATAGAAACGAGGGCGCCGCAGCGGCACGCAATACGGGAATGGATCTGGCCAGGGGACAGTATATCGCCTTTCTCGACGCGGACGATATCTGGGTTTTGGACAAGCTGGAGAAGCAGCTGGCCTTTATGAAAGGAAAGCGGGCGGGGTTTTCCTTTTCCGCTTATGAGTTTGGGGACGAATCTGCAAGACCTACGGGCAGGGTGGTTCATGTGCCGGAGACGCTGCCTTACAAAAGGGCATTGTCCCGGACAGTTATTTTTACGACTACAGTTGTGCTTGACCGAAATATGGTCCCGGATAAGGTGATGCGGATGCCGCGGGTGGAGAGTGAGGATACGGCGACCTGGTGGCAGATTCTGCGCGCCGGGTATACGGCGTATGGGCTTGACGAGGTGCTTGCGGTCTACAGGAGACCGGCGCGGTCTCTGTCTTCCAATAAATTTAAGGCGGTGAAACGGATCTGGAATCTGTACCGCAGACAGGAGAAACTCTCTGTTTTTGCCAGCGCGTATCATTTTCTGTTTTGGGCATACAGAGCGACAATGAGGCGGATATAAGACCATGAAAAAAGTGGAAACCATAAAAAGACTGATTATTTTACAGCTTTCTTTTATCGGACTGATCTTCCAGACGGCAGTTTATGCTTTCTTCTGGCTGGAGGCGTACTATCCGTTTCTGAGAATGCACAGGAATTTCCGATTTTATTTCAAGGGGCATGTGCTGATTCTTTTGATCTATTTTGTGCTGCTGTTTTTCTTTGCAAATACATACGGCGCGCTGAAGATCGGATACCTGAAACCTGTGGATGTGTTCATTTCGGAATTGTTTTCCCTGCTCATTGTCAATGTGATTTCCTATTTCCAGATTTCCCTTATGGCGAACTGGGTTGTAGATGTGCGTCCCATTGTCTGGACAATGCTGATTCAGACGGCTCTTGCGGTTGCGTGGGTGTTTTTCTGCAATGTCTGCTATTACAAGGCTTTTCCCCCGAGAGAAATTTTGATCGTACACGGGGAGCGGCCTATTGATGATATCGTAAGAAAATTCGAGACAAGGAAGGACAAGTATCAGATAAAGAAATGCCTGAACATTTCCGAAGGTATGGACGCGGTGAAGGCGGAGATCGAAAACGGCTACGGGGCGGTGGTACTATGGGATATTTCCGCGGTTGACAGGAATGCCCTGCTGAAATACTGCTACAGCCTGTCGGTGCGGGTTTATACGATGCCGAAGATTACGGATGTGCTTATCCGGGGTGCGGATCAGCTTCACTTGTTTGATACGCCTATTTATCTGACGAGGGAATACTCCCTCAAGGCGGAACAGAGGGCGGCAAAACGGTTGATAGACCTGGTCTGTGCGGTACTTCTTCTGCTGATTGCATCACCCTTTATGCTGGTTACGGCGGCAGCGATCAAGCTTTATGACGGCGGTCCCGTCTTTTATAAGCAGATCCGCTGTACCCGTGACAGAAAGGAATTTAATATTCTAAAATTCAGGAGTATGCGGGTGGATGCGGAGAAGGACGGCGTGGCAAGACTGGCTGCCAAGAACGATTCCCGCATCACGCCTGTGGGAAAGTTTATCCGTGCGACGAGGATTGATGAACTGCCGCAGCTTTTTAATATTTTGAAGGGGGAAATGTCCTTTATCGGCCCCAGACCCGAAAGACCGGAAATTATCGACCAGTATATGGAGGAGATGCCGGAGTTTGCCTTCCGCATGAAGGTGAAGGCGGGGCTTGCGGGGTATGCGCAGGTTTACGGGAAATACAATACGACGCCGTACGATAAACTGAAGCTGGATCTTACTTATATCGAGCAGTATTCCGTGTGGCTGGATCTGAAGCTGATGCTGCTGACACTAAAAATTCTCATAAAGCCGGAGAGCACGGAAGGCGTGGACAGCAGCCAGACGACAGCGATGAAGTAAAGGCAGGCGCGCGGGCGTGTGAGTGAAGTGAAAGGATTTACGCTATGAAGGATAGGCACTACGCTGACGAGGGAATGGATATAAAAAAGTATATGCTGTGCCTGCTTGGGAAGCTGCCTCTTGTGCTGGTGGCGGTGGCTGGCGGTGCCCTGCTTGGAGTGATCGTGTATACGGTCATTCGCACGGTGCCGGAATCGGAGCGGGAGTATACAGCTTTTGCGAAGGTGTACCTGGATTTTGCGGCGGACGAGACGGGAGAAGTGTATCAGGCGTACAACGGCTATACGTGGAATGACCTGATGGCGGCTGACCCGATTATGGAGCTGACGCTTCAAAACCTTACGCCGGATTATACGCGCGAGGAGGCGGAGGCTGCAGTCAGGGCGGAAATTCTCTCGGACATTCGCCTTTTGACTATAACGGTGACAACTCACCGGGCAAAGCGGACGGATGCGATTCTCGACGCGGCGGTGCGGGCGCTCGAGTCATATGGCGTGCAGGCGAAGGAGTTTTTGGAAATTCGGGCGATCCGTCAGACGGAGGCGGAGCTTGTGGTGGCGGATTCCCGGATGGCGCAGGCGGCGTTTCTTGGCGCGTTTCTTGCACTGCTTATCAGCCTTTTGGGATTCTCGCTTTATTATGTGATGGACGACCGCATTTTCGTTGCGGGTGATGTCGAAAAGGTGACGGACGTGTCATTTGTCGGGTACGCCTCGGGTGTGGAAACGATGAAACAGGACTATGAGACAAACCTTTCCTATTTACGGGAAAAAATAGGGGATATTCAGATCTGTGAGCTGGATGGGGACGCGCCCTTTTCCGAGGAAGAGCTCCGGGATATGAGGGAGGCCAAAGGCGTGGTACTGTCCCTGCCTTTCAAAAAGGTACACGGCGCTTTTGTGTCATACGTGATTGGCCAGTTAAGGGCACAGGACTGCGCGCTGTGCGGGGTGGCGGTCAGGGATGCGGATGAACGGTTTTTGCGGAGATATTATGGGAAAAATGAAGCTTGAAGTTCTGGTCTCTTCAGTTGATAAAAATGCTGCGGAGCTTATCTCACAAATGCATATAGCTACGGATGCCGTGCTTGTAAACCAGTGTGACCGCTATGCCTATGAGACGGTCGCGGTGCCGGGCGGGAATGTGAAATGTTTTTCCATGCCGGAGCGGGGTGTGGGCTTGAGCCGCAACACTGCGCTTTTACACGCGTCCGGGGACGTGGTCCTGTTTTCGGATGAAGATATAAGACTGGCCCCGGATTATGAGGAGAAGATCCGCAGGGCTTATAAGTCTCTTCCCGACGCGGATATGATTCTCTTTAATGTGGAGGTTGCCGCTTCGCGCAGAACTTACTGGAACCGCGAAATCCGCAGGATTACTTACCGCAATTATGGCAGATATCCGGCATACAGCATTACGGCCAGACTTTCCGCGCTGCGCAGGGCAAACGTGCAGTATTCGCTGCTTTTTGGCGGTGGCGCAAAGTACAGCAACGGGGAGGACAGCCTGTTTTTGCGGGACTGCCTAAAGGCGGGGCTTCGGATCTATGCGCATACCGCATGTATCGGCAGGGAGCAGGAACGGGAGTCCACATGGTTTTCGGGCTATCATGAAAAGTTTTTCCGCGACAGGGGCGTGCTCTATCACTATCTCTACGGGAAACTGGCGCTGCCGCTTTCCCTGCGCTTCTTGTGGGTGCACAGGAAAACCATGTGCCGGGATATTTCAGTCGGTAAAGCGTTTCGTATGATGTGCGCGGGCGTGCGGGAGGCGTGCGGCAGATGATTTTATATATCACGGTTGCGGTTGTCACAGCGCTCCTTGCAAGTCTGGTGGACAACCATCCGACAGAAAAATCCCATACGATTACCAGACAAAAGCTTGCAAACCGTGTCTGTCTGACGGCGATATTTCTGATCCTTTTTCTGCTATCTGCATGCAGGCTCAATGTGGGCAATGACTATGCGAAATACGTGGAGTTCATGCATCTGGTCAACTGCAACGCCTATGTGCCCACGGAGATCGGATTTAATCTGCTGGTCAAACTGATTTACGGTCTGTCGGGTTATGAAAATTTTTTGCTGGTATTTGCGTTCTATTCCTTTGTGACAGTGTTGTTTTTCCTGCTTGCCATGTATGGGCAGAGCGATGAATTTGGGTTGACGTTTTTTCTCTTTATGACGCTGGGCTATTATTTTCAGACGTTCAGTACGGTGCGCTACTATCTGGCGCTTGCCCTTGCGCTCTACTCCATGAAATTTGTGCTGAAAAGACAGTGGGGAAGATTCGTGGTCCTGGTGCTTTTGGGCGCGACTTTCCACAAGTCGCTTCTGGTTGTGATTCCGCTCTACTTTCTGGCGTCTCTGTCATGGAAAAAATGGCAGCTTGCCATTGCAGCTGTTTTCTGTACCACATTTTTATTTTTGCAGGATTTCTATTTAAAGCTGGTGGTTTTTCTGTACCCGACTTATGAGGACACGGAGTATCTGGAGGGCGGCACAAGCTATATCAGTATTCTGCGCTGTGCGGCAGTTCTGGGGTTTGCGGGGATCGTGTATCTGATGAGGCGGCGCGAAGACAGCAGTCGAAATGGTGCAGATATCGAAAAAAGCTGCAATGATGAAGCAGGAATAAACGGCGAAAAAAATGTCACAAATATAGAGGAGGAAGTGTGGAACCGGCGGTTCTGGTTTTACACGTATCTGAATTTGGGCGCGCTGGTTCTCTATGTTTTTTGTTCCTTCCTGCCTATTATTTCGCGGATCGGCTACTATCTGATGGTGAGCCAGATTTTGTTTCTGCCGATGCTCTTAAAGGCTGTGCCGGATAAAAAATGGCGGCGGGTTTTCAGGGCCGGCCTCCTTCTGGCTGCGGTGGCGTATTTTGCCATGTACCTGAAAAAGGGCGCGAATGACGGCGTGCTGATTCTGCCGTATAAAACATTTTTCTTTCACGACATGGTTAATATACTGTCGGATGTCAATTGAGCCGTGCAGATTTAGGACGTGGCAGTTTGCGAATGAGCACGGCGGAAGTAACGGAGATAAAAGAAATGACTTTCAGCATTATTGTCGTCTGCTATAACGCGGGCGAAAAATTGGAGAAGACGATTGCAAGCATCCGCAGGCAGACAGAAAGCGATTATGAGATTATCGTGCAGGACGGGATCTCCACAGACGGTTCGGTGGAACGGCTGACCGCAGGAGCGGACTTAAAACTTTTCCGCGAGAAGGACGAGGGCATTTATGACGCCATGAACCGGGCGGTTTCCCATGCGACGGGGAAATATCTCTTTTTCTTAAACTGCGGCGATTACTTTGCGGACGAAAAAGTGCTGGCGGAGGTAAAACGGAACATTAAGGAGAGGGAAAAGACAGCGTCAGATCTTTGCGCAGATGGAAAAAGACGTCGGCGGCCGATGATCCTTTACGGTAATATCATGGAGCGGGCAACCGGGGCGCATGTGATGTCAAATCCCGTGATTGACGATTTTGCCTGTTTTCGCAATGTGCCCTGTCATCAGGCCTGTTTTTATGACAGACGGCTCCTCATAAAGCGGGGATTTCGGATGTGTTATAAAGTCCGCGCGGATTACGAGCATTTCCTCTGGTGCTATTACAGGGCGCATGCCGTCATGGTTTATATGCCGCTTGCCGTGGCGTCCTACGAGGGAGAAGGTTTTTCGGAAAGCGGGGGAAACCGAAGACGGTCCTCGGCGGAGCATGCGTATATTGTGAAAAAATACATGGGAAAGAGACAGGTTTTAAAGTACAGGCTGATTATGCTTTTGACACTGGCGCCGGTCAGGACCTTTTTAGCTAAAAACAGGATGACGGCGGGGCTTTACCAGAAATTAAAGGCGGAATTGTACAGGGAACTGCAGGGCGGAAGGCAGCAGTAAGTTTGCGCCGCCCATTGGGATAAACACCAATAGGGAATTTAACATGGGGGTAAATACGAATGAAAGTTTTGTGGGTGTGCAATATCATGCTTCCGGCGATTGCCAAAAGATTAAATCTCCCCTGCAGCAACAGGGAAGGGTGGCTTTCCGGGCTGCTAGACAGGGTGGTGATGGAACAGGAGAGAAACCGTATTGAGCTGGGAATTGCTTTCCCAGTGGACGAGTCGCTTGGAAATTTTGATCGGATGATGCCTCTGGGGGAAAATATTTCCTGCCACTGCTACGGTTTTGTGGAGGACCTGACTGCGCCGGAGCGTTATGATTTTGAGCTGGAAAAACATTTTGAGTTGATTATAAATGATTTTCAGCCGGATATTCTGCATGTGTTCGGCACGGAGTTTCCTCATGCGCTGGCGTCGATCAAAGTGTTTGACCAGCCGGAAAGGACGCTTATCGGTATTCAGGGGCTTGTTTCCGCGATTGCGAAGGTATATATGGCGGACCTGCCCGTGAAGGTACAAAGGCAGAGCACGTTCCGTGACACGGTGAGGAAAGACAGTATCAGACAGCAGCAGAAAAAATTTGAAAAGCGCGGCGAGTATGAGATCGAGGCGATTAAGCGGACGGGACATATAGCGGGGCGCACAGATTTTGACCGTACGGAGACGGAGAAAATTAATCCGAACGCCACGTATCATTTTTTAAACGAGACGCTGCGCAATGTGTTTTACCGTGACAGATGGAGTAAGTATAACTGTCAGACACATCGGATTTTTTTGAGTCAGGGCGATTATCCGCTGAAAGGGTTTCATTATCTCCTGCAGGCAATGCCGAAAATACTGGAGCAGTTCCCGGATACGGAAGTTTATGTGGCGGGAGCGGATATCTTGAAGGCGGAGACGTGGAAGGACGCGCTGAAGCTGCCTGCGTACGGCAAATATTTAAAGAAGCTGATCCGGGAAAACCATCTGGAAGAAAAGATCAATATGCTTGGGCGGATAGATGCGGAAGAGATGAAGAAGCAGTATCTGAGCTGTCAGGTTTTTGTCTGCCCTTCTGTTCTTGAAAATTCTCCCAATTCCGTGGGCGAGGCGATGCTTTTGGGAGTGCCCTGTGTGGCTGCCAATGTGGGCGGCATACATAATATCCTGACGGACGGCGGGGACGGGTTCCTCTATCCGCCGGGGGATGTGGACGCGCTGGCGGACAGCATTATCGAGGTGTTCACCAAGGAGGCGATTGTGGACAGGCTTTCCGACAATGCGAGGAAACATGCCCGTATCAACCATGACGCGGATCAGAATTATTACCGTCTGATGCATATTTACAGGGAGATGCTGGAATAGCGTGAGAAGAACTTCTAATCACTCGCAAGTCTCACGCAGGAGAATGCCTGAAAAGCGGCATTCTCCGTGGAGGAAGTAGCATGACATTTACATTTGTATCCAACTACATCAACCATCACCAGCTTCCCTTCTGCGAGGCGCTTTACAAGCGGCTGGGGAAGGGCTTTGTCTTTATCCAGACTATGCCTATGGAGGCGGAGCGTGTGGAGATGGGGTGGAGCGTTGATGTGGATGAAATACCCTACGTTATGTGTCTCTATAAGGATGAGTATGAGTGCCTGAAACGGATTATGGAGAGCGACGTGGTGCTTTTTGGCTGGACGGGCAGAGAAGATATTGTAACGCCGAGGCTTCGGTCGGGCAGGACGACGCTTCGCGTGAGTGAACGGCTGTACCGGGAAGGCCAGTGGAAAGCGGTGTCGCCAAGGGGGCTTGTGGCGAAATACAGGGAGCATGTCAGGTACCGGGGACAAAATATCTGTATGCTCTGTGCGGGTGCGTATACGGCGTCGGACTTTCACCTGATCGGCGCATACCCGGGCAAACTCTTTAAGTGGGGCTATTTTACGCAGCTGCGTGTTTATGATGATGAGACATTTGAGGCGATGAAAGCAAAGGAAGGACCCTTGCAAATTGTCTGGGCGGGAAGGTTTATTCCCTTAAAGCACCCGGAATACGCGGTGCGGCTTGGCAGGACGCTGAGGGAGAGGGGCTATGCCTTCCGCATGCATATGCTGGGGAGCGGCGAGCTGGAGTCAGCGATAAAACAGGAAGTGCAGCGCGAAGGGCTTTCGGATGACTTTGTGTTTTACGGATATACGAAACCGGATCAGGTCCGGGATGTGATGGAAAAATGTCATATCCATCTCTTCACCAGTAACCATCTGGAGGGATGGGGCGCGGTGGTCAATGAGGGTATGAACAGCGGCTGCGTGGAGGTGGTTGACGCCCGTGTGGGAGCAGCTCCCTATCTGATCCGTCACGGAGAGAACGGTCTGCTTTATCCCGGCGGACGTTACGAGAAAATGGAGGCGCTCGTGCTGGATCTTTTTGAAAACTGGGAAGAACGTCGGGGCATGGGACGTGCAGCCTACGAGACAATCCGTAATGTGTGGAACGCGGAACATGCGGCGTCCGCCCTCCTGCGGTTTGTGGAAGGGATGCAGCAGGGAAGGCTCTGCCCGGAAGAGGAGGGACCTTTAAGCGAGGCGCCCGTGATCAGACCGGGGAAATATCTGCCTGCGGATGTCTCCCGCGGGCAATGATAGGCCTGTGCCATGCCCGGTTTGTGGCTGTGAAACAGACTTGAGTGAACGCTGAGTGGTCGCTGACTGAGAAGGAACGGCAGTAAGGCAACGGTAAAGAAAGGCGTGGAGAAGGGGCGGATGGGAACGAAAAAGATCAGTGTGATTGTGCCAGTGTACAATTCCATAGACTGCCTGGAAAGATGCGTGCGGTCTCTCTGCGCCCAGACTTATGAAGGGCTGGAAATTCTTTTGGTTGACGACGGTTCCACAGACGGGACGGGGGAACTGTGCGAGCGGCTGGCGGCGGAGGATGCGCGCATTCTCGTGCGCCATAAGGAAAACGGCGGCGCTTCTTCGGCCAGAAATGCAGGACTTGCCATGGCGTCCGGGGATTATATCGGGTTTGTGGACAGCGACGACTATATAGACAGCTATGTGTATGAGGAAATGGCCCGCGCGTTGGAGGAGGGGAAATATCCCGTGGTGCAGATATCTCGTGACGAGGTGGACGAGGAGGGAAAACGCTTGCCGGATATCTGTATACCGCCGAAAAACGAGCGGTTCTGTGATTCGGAAACTTTTATAAAAGAACTTCTCCTGCACAGGGGAGACAGTTCTTTTTGTACCAAGCTGTTTCTGCGGGAAATCTTTGCAGGGCACCGGTTCCCGGAAGGGGAACTGAACGAGGATTTCCGGCTGCTTTTAGATATATTGCAGGAAATTGCAGGAATCTGCATTTTGCCAAAACAGGGGTACCATGTGGTCTGCAGGCGGGAGAGCACCACCAGAAAACGGACGAAGGACAGCTTTTCCCGGGTGTTTCTGGATATCGTGGAAAATGCGGATAAGGTGCAGGAACTGGTGGACAGAAAATATCCTGCGCTGCATGAATATGCGGTGCGCTTCAATCTCTACCAGAGGCTGGACTATATGCTGCATGTGCCTCTTTCCCAGATGAGGGGGGACAATGCTTTTTATCATAATGTGAAAAAATATCTGCGGCGGCATGTGGGCGATACCGTAATAAACCCTTACCTGACGAGGAAGAATAAAACGTACCTGCTGCTGCTTACGGCTGCGCCGCGGACGGTCAGGGGTGTGCATGGGGGAATCATGAAGCTGAGGAATAAGATGGGTTAGCGGCAGACAGTTTGCGCGGAAGGAAGTTGGATGCGGGGCGGTGTGAAAGCGGGAGAGTCGGACATGAGTGGGCAAAATGGCAGAAAGAAAAGAAAATATTTCATGTGCTTCGTCGTGCTCTGGCTCCTGCAGATGGCGGCTGCTTTCTGGTTCTGCACACGAAAACAGGGATTCCATGAGGATGAGTTTTACACTTATTATTCCACTGCGCGCACCAACGGCTTTTACGTGGAGGACGGAAAGTGGATGGAGCGGGATGAGTACCGCAATGAGTTTGTGGTGCTGCCGGGGGAACGGTTTCGGTATGGGCTGGTAAAACAGGTGCAGTCATGGGATGTGCACCCGCCCATGTACTACTGGGCGTTTCACACGGTGGCGTCCCTTGTGCCGGGCGTGTTTTCAAAGTGGATAGGCCTGTCTGTCAATCTCTTTTTCCACGGTATGAATTTGATACTGCTGGCATATTTGTCATATTTAGCGTCGGGAAGGGATGAGCAGCTGCCCCTGTTTGCGGTGTTTGTCTATGGATTCAGCCCGGCGGCCATGAGCGGTGTAGTGTTTATCAGAATGTATGAAATGCTCACTGTATTTGTGCTGCTCTGCGCTATTTTGCATGTGCGCGAGGTGACGGGACTACAGGACGGATCCGGCAGGCAGTGTGCGGTGCGGCTCCCGGTAAGAACTCTTCTGGCCATGGCGGCGGTGACTTATGTGGGGTTTTTGACGCAGTATTACTATTTTATCTTTCTGTTTTTTATGGCGACTGCCTTTTGCATATGGCTTCTGTGGAGGGACAGAAACATCTGGAACTGTCTGCGGTACGGTGTTTTTCAGGGCCTGTCCTTTGCTTTGGCGTATCTGACCTATCCGGCCTTTCCGGGACAGATGTTCAAAGGACAGCGGGGGGCGCAGGCGACAGAGAATTTTTTCAATCTGTCTAATACGTTGGAGAGGGTTACATTTTTCTGGGACCTGATGAACCGCTATGTGTTCGGAGGCCTGCTCGGACTGATGCTTTTGTTTCTCGTGGCGGCGGCAGCGGCGGTGCGGCTGCAGAACAGGCGGGGACGGCATGTGGAGGCAGAGGAGGCGGAAACTGCACAGAACGGGCGGGACAGGGAGGAGACGGTTTTCTCCGGCGCAGCGTTTTATATGCTGCTTTTTGCGGCAGCAGGGTATTTTCTGGCAGTATCCAAGACTGCACTCCTTCTCGGCGGGACTTCCAACCGCTACCAGCTTCCGGTTTATGGGATCGCGGTACTGCTTTTGGTTTTGGGGGCAGAGAAAGTTTTCCGGCAGACGGCGGGTATGCGGCTTGCAGGAGGGGAAAGGCGTGAAACGGCTGCCATTCCTCACGTCTGTACCGGCTGGCAGGAAAAAAGGATGACCGGGGTGGCGGCAGCTTTCTGTCTTGCAACCGTCGCGCTTAGTTATGTGCGGGCGGACGTGGAATTTCTCTATCCTGAGGCGGCAGAGGCGGTTGCCCTCGCAAGAGATCAGGCGGACGCACAGATTCCCGCAGTCTATATCTATAAGCCCGGAGAGGAATGGTGTATCTGGGCGGTGGCGGATGAACTGATGCAGCATGACAGGGTGTATTTTGTCAGCGCGGCAGGCGAAGCTCCGATTTTGGAGCCGACGATTGCAGCTGCGGACGCGGTGGTGATATATACGCCTTTATACGATGACGTGAAGGACGAGGAGGCGCAGTATTTGCGGGTTTCTTCCGGGAATGGGAAGCTTTCGGAAGGACATTTGCAGCATTTGCACAAGTTTTGTGCTGAGTGGTATGACTGTGGCAGCGGGGGTGCGTGGAGCGGCGGAGAACAGCCGTGAGAAAGGGCATTTGACAGCATACTGGAAACTGCCTATAATAAACATATTGCAGGCGCGGTTTAGCGGACAGATTTAGGAAGACCGTGCGGATTTGGCTGTGGGGAGCCGCAGCCTCGACATGTACGACAGGATGGGATATTATATGGATGCATTGAAGCTTGATACGGTCCGTCTATCTGAGGACAGGAGCTGCCTGGAGATACTGGACCAGACGCTGCTGCCTGGCACGGTGAAAGTGCTGCGGACAGAGAAAATAGAAGATATTTTTGAGGCGATTCGCTTTTTGCGTGTTCGGGGAGCGCCGGCGATTGGCGTCTGCGCCGCATACGGGATCGCGCTTACCGCATCCCGCATCGAAACGCAGGATTATGCAGCTTTTCTGACGGCATTCAGGGAGCAGAAAAAATATCTTGCCTCCTCGCGGCCAACGGCGGTGAACCTGTTCTGGGCGCTGGACCGGATGGAGCGCGTTTTGCTTACGAATGCGGATAAACCGGTGGAGGAGATCAAGGAATGCCTTTTTGCGGAGGCGCAGGCGATCCGGGATGAGGATGTTGCGATCAGCCGCAGCATTGGAGAGATTGGTTTCGGACTGCTTAAGCCGGGGGACGGGATTCTCACCCATTGCAATGCGGGAACGCTTGCCACGGCAAAATACGGTACGGCAACGGCGCCCATGTATGTGGCGCTTGAGCATGGGATGACAGATTTCCGGGTATACTGTGACGAGACAAGACCTCTGCTGCAGGGAGCGAGACTGACGGCCTTTGAACTGCATGGAGCGGGTATCGACACGACTTTGATCTGTGACAATATGGCATCCACCGTGATGAAGGGCGGTCTTGTGAATCTGGTTTTTGTGGGCTGCGACCGGGTGGCGGCAAACGGCGATACCGCCAACAAAATCGGCACTTCGGGAGTAGCCGTGCTGGCGAAACATTATGGGATTCCCTTCTATGTATGCGCTCCCAGCTCAACCATAGACATGTCGCTTGCGACAGGGGAACAGATTCCCATTGAGGAGCGGGAGGCGTCGGAGGTCACTGAGATGTGGTATAAGGAGCGGATGGCGCCGGATGGCGTAAAGGTTTATAATCCCGCTTTTGATGTGACTGACCATTCACTGATTACAGGCATTATTACAGAAAAGGGGCTATGCAGGGCGCCTTATGAGAAGGCGTTTCGGGAACTTGGCATAGTGTGAGAAGAACTTCTAAAAAGCGGCATTCTCAGCACCGAAAGAAAGGAGATTTATGTTAAAAGACAAAACCATATTGATAACCGGGGGAACGGGCTCTTTCGGAAAATGCTTTACCAGATACGTACTGACGAACTATGAACCAAAAAAAATTATCATCTATTCAAGAGATGAGTTTAAACAGTGGATGATGGCAAACGAGTTTAAGGAGTACGAGGAAAAGCTTCGGTTTTTTATCGGTGACGTGCGTGATGTGGAACGTCTGAAACGCGCCTGCGAGGGTGTGGATTACATCATTCACGCGGCGGCTTTAAAGCAGGTGCCCGCATGTGAATACAACCCGAATGAGGCAATTAAGACGAACATCCATGGCGCCATGAACGTGATTGACGCAGCGCTTGATACGGGGGTGCGCAAGGTTGTGGCACTGTCCACGGACAAGGCGGTGAACCCGGTAAATCTTTACGGCGGGACGAAGCTTGTGTCGGACAAGCTGTTTGTGGCTGCGAACGCTTACGTGGGTACGAAGGATATCAGCTTTTCCATAGTGAGGTATGGAAACGTGGCAGGCAGCAGAGGCTCTGTCATTCCTTTCTTCCACAAGCTGATTCAGGAAGGGGCGAAGGAGCTTCCTATTACGGATCTGCGCATGACACGGTTCTGGATCAGCCTGACGCAGGGGGTGGAGCTGGTCATTAAGGCGCTCGCGGAGGCCAACGGCGGGGAAACTTTTATCAGTAAGATTCCTTCCTTTAAGATTACGGATCTGGCGGAGGCTATGCTGCCCGGGTGCAAAATGAAGGAAACCGGCATCAGACCGGGAGAGAAGCTGCATGAGATCATGGTGACGACAGAGGATTCCGCGACTACCTATGAGTATGACAGGCATTTTATTGTCTATCCGCAGATGACTTGGAACAACAGACAGCAGCCCGATCTTTCCGGCCGGAAGGTGGAGGAGGGCTTCCATTACAGTTCCGACAACAATACCGAATGGATAGGCGTGGATGAAATCCGTGCGCTGTTAAAAGATGTAGAGCTGGAAAAATAATAGGACAACAGAGAAAGATATGCGGGAGAATGCCAAAACAGAGGCATTCTCCGCTTTGATTTAAATAGCGGAGGAATATGTGACAATGGAAAAACCGGCAATTGAGGGTGGGAAGCCCGTGAGGGAGACGCCTATTTATTACGGGCACCAGTATATAGACGATGCGGATATTCAGGCTGTGGTGGATGTCATGAAGAGTGATTACCTGACGTGCGGGCCGAAAATCGGGGAGCTGGAAAATAAACTCTGTACGCTGACGGGAGCGAAGTATGCGGTGGTCTGTGCCAACGGCACGGCGGCGCTGCATATGGCGGCATTGGCAGCGGGAGTGAAAGAGGGGGATGAGGTCATCACCACGCCCATCACGTTTGCGGCATCGGCGAACTGTGCGCTTTACTGCGGTGCGAGACCTGTTTTTGCGGATATTGATCCCGAAACTTACAATATTGATCCAAGGAAAGTGGAGGCAGCCATCACGCCGGCGACAAAAGCGGTGGTTGCAGTTGATTATACAGGGCAGTCCGCGGCGCTTGATCCTCTCCGGGATATCTGTAAAAGGCACGGCCTGACGCTGATTGAGGACGGCGCCCATGTGATCGGCACAAAATATAAGGGACAGCCTAACGGTTCCCTGTCCGATATGACCACGTTCAGCTTTCATCCCGTTAAGACGGTGACGGGCGGCGAGGGCGGCGCGGTGCTGACAAATGATGAAGCGCTTTATAACAAACTGCTTTTATTCCGTGCACATGGCATCACGAGAGATGAGAGTCTGCTGGAGCATGAGCCGGACGGCCCATGGTATTATGAGCAGATTGCCCTCGGTTTTAATTATCGTATGACGGACATGCAGGCGGCGTTGATAATCAGCCAGCTTGACAAGCTGCCCAAGTTTAGCCGCCGCAGAAAAGAGATTGTAAAGCGATATGACGAGGCATTTTCCAAAATGCCGGAGCTCTTTGTCCAGCGCGAGATTCCGGAGTCGGATACCACGAGGCATCTGTATATCCTGCGGCTTGTGCCGGAGAAGCTGACGATTGACAGAAAGCAGTTTTTTGCTGCGCTGGCGGCGGAGAATGTATGCTGTAACGTGCATTACATACCGACATATTATTTCCCTTACTATGAAAAACTTGGCTATAAACGGGGAATTTGTCCCAACGCGGAAAAACTCTATGAGGAAATCATCTCTCTGCCGCTCTACTATGCGATGAGCGACGAGGATGTGGAGAACGTGATTGAGGCGGTGAGAAAGATTACAGATTTTTACCGCGTGTAGGCTGTGCAGGGAGCGATAACGGAAAACAGAGGAACAGAAAGAGAAATGACAGAAGAAATCTCACTGAAGGCAAAAATTATATATGTGTCGCTTGCGGTGTTGTTTGTTGTCCTCCTATGGCTGGGGGACGAGGGAAAGCAGCCGATTGTTTATGACGGTATTGAGCTGCAGCATACCATGGGACTGATCAATACGGAGAATGCCCTGGTAATCAAGAATTCGACAGGATTAATTGACTCGGAGGATATAAGGACCCTGGGGGATATTCTGGCAGGATACAGTTCGGTGGCGAGCACGCCGGCCTATGTTATGAACAGGGGCGCGTATACGGCATCCATGAGCTATAGTGCTGATCAGGAAGGCAGTGTGCTGGAGTTGTGGGAGCAGGGGAGCAAGATTGCGGCGTGGCCGATTGCATCTGACAAAAAGGAGATGACAGTTGATTTTGCGCTTTCCAAAGACGCGAAAGAACTGCAGTTTCGGGTCAACTACAGTGGGAGCGGTACGCTCACTATCCGAAAATTTTCCATCGCGCCCCACACGCTTTTTTACACGGACACTTACTTTATGATTGGGGTTTTTCTGCTGCTGCATCTTGCCTGCTGGCTGTATGTGAGAAGCGGCAGGAAAATTTCCGGGGAAGGACTTGTGGACGCCGGCGTGATTCTGGGAGCGGCACTTCTTGCGACAACGCCCATTATGCAGACATATCTGTATAATGCGGATGACCTCTGCTATCATCTGGCCAGACTGGAGGGGCTTAAGGACGGCATCCTTGACGGACAGGTGATTCCTGTCAATATCCTGCCGCAGGGGTTACAGAATAACGGCTATATGAATGCCATGTATCCCTATCTGTTTTTGTATTTAGGCGCATTTCTGCGCATATGCAGGGTATCGCTGGCCTTTTCGTATAAGGTATTGCTTTTCCTGTCGAATTTAGGCTCAGCGGTCTGCGCCTATGTGGCGGTGAAATCCATGGTGAAATCCAGGCGGAGCGTACTGTTGGCGGTAGTGCTCTACACGTTGATGCCTTACCGGTTTACCAACATGCTGTCCAGAGGGGATCTGGGAGAGACACTGGCACTGGTGTTCTGGCCGATGGTGATTGCGGGACTTTACCATATTGTTATGGGTGATCGGAAAAAATGGTATTTTCTTGTAATCGGATTTTCGGGCGCACTGCAGAGCCACATCCTGAGTGTGGCTTATGTGGCGGTAGTCTGTGCAGTCACCGTGCTTCTTTATTGTGTGCGTATTGTGACAGAAAAGAGGTATGTGGAGCTGATAAAGGCGGCGGTGTTCACTGTTTTGCTGAATGCATGGTATGTGGCGCCGTTCTTGTACTATTACTACAATGAGGATCTGGACAAAGAGGTTTTGCGGTGGAGCGGTTACTACGAGCAGTCGATCAACCTGTCCAATATGACGCAGTCCATAAGCCTGTATAATAAGCAGTATTTCTCACTGGGACTTGCCCTTCTGGGCTGTCTGGGGATTGGAGTTATTTACCTTCTGTGCGAAAAGCGCGGGCGGGTAAGCGGGGGTGACGGCTATTTGCTGTACCTCTTTGCGCTTGGCGGTATTTTTGTTTTTCTGACTACGGGATATTTTCCGAGCAGAGCGCTTATGGCAAATGACTTTTTTAGGAATATTGCTACGATGCTGCAATTTCCCTGGCGTTTTTTGGGGCCCGCGTCGGCATGTTTTCTCTTTGTCGGGGCGGTCTGCCTTGCCAGATCAGAGTTTTTGAAACCTTACCAGAATGTGATTGCAGCGATGCTGGTTGGCTTGAGCCTTCTGGTTATCATCACAGTGCCCACAGACAACAACCATGTGCCATATAAAAACGCGCAGTCGGCAGCATCCAAGGGGCACGAGACGAAGCTGGGCACCAGTGTGGGCCTGTTTTATCCTCACGAATGGCGGCTGATTGACGCAACGGACGACAAACTGACCACCAGTGTGGTTTTGTCAGATATCGGAGATGTGTCCGTGCATGATTTTAAGAAGGAGGGAACGAAGGCGGCCGTGTCCTATACGGCGGTTTCCTCCGAGGCATATATTGAACTGCCCCTGCAGAACTACCGGGGATACCGGGCAAAGGATGAGCTTGGACAGCCCGTGAAGATAGAGCAGGGCGAAGGCGGAAGGATGCGCTTTTTTGTAAATGGGGACGGCGCAGCGCATCAGATTTATGTGCGCTACGGGCCGGTGCCGGGATTTGTGATTGCGGATGTGGTGTCTGCGCTGACGATTATTTACTGCTTTTACCGGGGATGGGGCGGCAAATGGTTTCAGTCCCGCAGACGGGCACAGGGAGAGGAGCTGACGGACGTAGATGAAACTTAGTATCATCGTGCCGGTCTATAATATGGCGGCAGGGAAAAAACTGGAATACTGTCTGGATTCGCTTGTGGCACAGACTGTGGCGGACTATGAGATTATTGCGGTGGACGACTGCTCTACAGATGAATCATGGGAGATACTGAAAAGCTATGAGGAACGTTTCCCGGAAAAATTCCGCGCGCTGCATCTGGAGGAAAACAGGCATCAGGGAGGCGCGAAGAATGCGGGTTTAAAAATGGCGCAGGGAGAGTGGATCGGATTTATTGACAGCGACGACTGGATTACGCCGGATATGTATGAGCGTCTGCTTGAACGGGCGGAAAGCACAGGAGCGGATCTTGTGGGCTGCGATTACTGCCTGACGTCGGAGCATTCCATGAAAGTGGGACAGGTGGTACACAATAACAAAAGAAGCCAGACAGGTGTGCTGGATGACGAGAAGAGGCGGAGCCTGATTCTGGACGGCGGCAGTCTGGTTGTGAAGATATTCCGCCGTTCCATGATTCTTGACCATGAGCTCTGGTTTCCGGAGCACATCTTTTATGAGGACAATGCGCTGGGCAATTCCTATCTGGTGCTGGCAAACCATTTTGAGTATATTGAGGAACCGCTGTATTTCTATTATCAGCATGAGTCCTCCACTGTGCACACTATCTCAGCGAAACGCTGTGAGGACCGCTGTGAGGCCGGAAGGCTTATGCTTGAAGAGGCCAAACGGCATGACTTTTTGGATAAATACCGGCCGGAACTGGAGTACAGCTTTACGCTGCTCTTCTATGTGAATACGCTGTTTACCTATATGTCTGGCGTGAAGCGGACAAGATACCGATTTGTAAAGAAGCTTGGGGAGGAAATGCGCTGCCGTTTCCCGGATTTTCAGCAGAATCCCTATTATATTGAAAGAACCCACGCGGAGGAGAAAAAGCTGATTCGTATGCACATGAAATCTGCCTTGTGGTTTATGGGGTATTATAAGCTTTTGTGGGCGTACCGTAATTTCAGGAAAAAATATAGGAAGGCACAGTGAGGGAAACAGGCGTCGGGCGGAGGACTGTTTATGGAAATTGGAAGTATTTTTGAAATAAATCCGGCCACGGTAAAAATGGGTGGGGAAGCAGAAAAGCTTCACCTTTCACAGGTGGATAAGTATGGAAAAAAACAGTGCTGCTTTACTGCCTCCGGCAGGGAGGCGATTGAACTTGCGCTGATCAGCCTGGAACGGGAATGCCCCGATATATCGAAATGCTGTCTGCTTCCGGCATATATGTGTGACTGTGTTTTCCTGCCCTTCCTGCACCGAGGCTGGAAACTGGTGTTCTACTCTGTGGACAGAGGGCTTGAGGCGGCCGGGGAGGAGATTTTAAGACTGTCGTCAGAGCACGGTCCAGGGCTGGTTTTTATTCATCCGTATTATGGTTCGGACACCTGCGCCGGGCTGCGGAGGGAGCTGTCCGACCTGAGAAGAAACGGTGTCTGGGTGATGGAGGATGTGACCCAGTCCTATTATCTGGAAGAGGCGGGGAAGGATGCTGACTTCGTGGTGGGAAGCCTGCGGAAATGGTATGCGGTTCCTGACGGCGGATTTGTGGCATCCGATATTCCTCTGGCTGAGGATGTGCTTCAGCCGGGAGAGGCATACGCCGGAGAACGGCTGGTTCCACTTGTCCAAAAATGGAAGTATCTTCAGGAAAAGGAGCGGGGGAGCGAAGGGACGCTGCCAGAGGAAGGGGTGTCTCAAAAGGAAGAGTATCTGAAAAGGAACCGCTCTCTGGAGGATGCCCTTGACTGTTACCAGGGCGTGCGACGTATTTCATGCATATCCACAGAAATTCTCTCCAAAGTGGACGAGGAAGACGCGCGCTTAAGGAGAGAGGGAAATTATCATACACTGTATCGCTGCATAGGCGGTATGAAAAGACTGCGGGCCATTCTGCCGGAAGAGAAGGCACAGGCGCCCCTCTATCTGCCGGTCTATGCAAAAGAGCGGGAAAGCTTACAGCGGTTTTTGGCAGAACATGGCGTTTATGCCCCGGTACTTTGGCCTGTGGGGGAGGCAAACAAGGATTTTCTGGAAGCGGACGAGGCTTATATTTTTAAACATATGCTCGCACTGCCCATCGACCAGCGCTACGGCCCGGCGGAGATGGAGCGGATCGCACAGGTGCTTGCCCTGTATGAGAAACAGCCGGTAATCGGCATTCGGGCCGATGCCAACGAGACGGTGGCGACAGGTCATATCATGCGCTGTATTACCATTGCGGGGCAGATGAAAAAGCTGGGAGGCCGGGTAGTATTTATCACGGCCGACGGACAGGCGGGGGACATGCTTACCCGGGCGGGGATGGAACATGTCTGCCTGCACACGCAGTGGAACCGCATGGAAGAGGAGCTGCCGCTTCTTAGGGAAGTTCTGAAGGAGACGGGGATAAAGACGCTTCTGGTGGACTCTTATCAGGCGCAGGCCGCATATTTTGCGGGACTTCGGGATCTTGTGAAGCTGGTCTGCATAGACGATTGTTTCGAACAGGTTTTTCCCGTGGACATCCTGATTAATTATAATGCTTATCATACCCGCTTTCCTTATGAAAAGACTTATGCCGGCCGGACGAAACTGCTTCTGGGGACAGAATATGTGCCGCTGCGGGAGGAATTTTCCATGACGAAGACCAGGGACGCGAGGAGTGAGAAGAAGGGGCTTTCCGTACTTGTGTCAAGCGGAGGCGGAGATGCGCAGAATGCTGTCCTTGGCGTTTTACAGCGGGCAGTGCGGACAAAGGAGCTGAAAGCAGCCACATTTCATGCGGTGGTGGGTGCGTACCATCCACAGGGCGAAGCCATTGAGGCGTTTGCCGGGACGTGCGAAAATGTGAAAGTATACCGCCCCTGCCGTGATATGGCAGGGCTGATGGCGGACTGTGACGCGGCGGTTTCCGCGGCGGGAACCATGTTGTTTGAGCTGTGCGCAATGCGGGTTCCCACGGTATTTTTCCAGTCGGCGGACAATCAGCGCTATGACAGGGAGTTTTTTGAGAAGGGGGAGAAGATGCTCTTCGCCGGGGATATCACGCAGGACAGGGACGCCTGCATCGAAAGGATCTGCGAGGGACTGAAAAGGCTGGCGGCAGATAATGCGCTCCGGGAAAATATGAAAGAGAAACTTGGTCAGGTGACAGACGGCAGGGGAGCGGAGCGGATTGCGGAGGAGATTATGAGGCTGTAAAGATGGAAGGTATTGTATTGGAAATAGGCAGAAGAAAGTGAGAACAGAATGAGAACAGAGTTAAATGCGGTGGCAATCATCACCGCCCGGGGTGGCAGCAAGCGTATTCCGGGAAAGAATATCAGGGAATTTATGGGGAAACCGATGTTGTTATACGGCATTGAGGCAGCGCTTCAGTCGGGGATATTCCGCGAGGTCATGGTTTCCACAGACGACGAGGAAATTGCGCGGATTGCGAGGGATGCGGGGGCAGCGGTCCCTTTTATGAGAAGTGCGGAGACGTCGGGCGACTTTGCCACCACGGATGATGTGCTGATGGAAGTGCTGCATAACTATGAGGAGCGGGGCGAGACTTTTGATTACATGGCATGTATTTATCCGACTGCGCCTTTTGTGACGGCAGATAAGCTTACCGCGGCAATGAATCTTCTGGTTGAGAAGGACGCTTCCGGGGTGATGCCGGTGGTGCGCTATTCGTTTCCGCCGCAGCGGGGTATGGCGATCCGCGACGGAAAGCTTGTGTACTGCTATCCCGAGAACGCCATGAAGCGGTCGCAGGATCTGGAGCCGGTGTATCATGACAGCGGGCAGTTTTACTGTTATCATGTAGAGCGCTACCTGTCCTGTAAGGGCGATCTGCCGGACGGGTATCTGCCTATAGTCGTGCCGGAGACGGAGGTGCAGGACATCGACAATCCGACGGATCTGGAACTGGCGGAAATGAAATTTCGTATGATGCGGGAAAATATGAGCCGCCGGATGACGGAATAAGGTGTGCGGCACAGGAAGTGTCAGGGCGGATAGCAAGACAGTCTGCCGGCTGACGGAAAACGGGTTACTATACAGGGCTTAGGTATATTGCCGGGGAGAGAAAGGAAAGGTCTATGGGACAGGATAAAATAAAAATCGGCAGCCGCCTGATCGGGGAGGGAGAGCCGACCTACATCGTGGCGGAGATGTCGGCAAACCATCTGCAGGACTATGACAGGGCGGAAGCAATTATACGGGCGGCAAAGGAAGCGGGCGCGGATGCGGTGAAGCTGCAGACTTACACGGCGGATACCATTACGATGGACTGTGATAACGAATACTTTCGGATCACGCAGGGAACGATCTGGGACGGCATGACCTGTTATGAATTATTTCAGGAGGCATATACGCCGTGGGAATGGCAGCCGAAGCTGATGAAGCTGGCGAACGATCTGGGCATGGATTGTTTTTCCGCCCCCTTTGATTTTACAGCGGTGGATTTTATGGAGGAGATGGGAATGCCGGCTTATAAAATCGCTTCTCCTGAAATCTGGGATATTCCCTTGATCCGTAAGGTTGCAAAAATGGGGAAGCCTGTTATTATGGCTACGGGACTTGCCTACCTGGAGGATATCGAGAGGGCGGTGAGAACGTGCAGGGAGGAAGGTAATGAGCAGATCATACTTCTGAAATGCACGGCTACTTATCCTACGCCCTATGAGGACATGAATATCAAAGTAATTCCTCATATGGCGGAGGCTTTTGGCTGCATGACGGGACTTTCCGACCACAGCATGGGCGCAGCGGTTGCGGTTGCCTCGGTGGCGCTCGGTGCCCGGATGGTGGAAAAGCATTTTACACTCTCCCGGGCGGACGGCGGACCCGACGGGGCCTTTTCCATGGAGCCGGCAGAGTTTAAGCAGATGGTGGACGAAATCCGTATTGTCGAGAAAGCGCTCGGCAGGGTGACCTACAGCCTGACCCAAAAGCAGGAGAGAAGCCGTGAGGAAGGGCGCTCCCTCTTTGTGACGCAGGACATGAAAGCGGGCGAGGTTTTTACCCCGGAGAATCTGCGCTCCATCCGCCCGGCATTTGGCATGGCGCCGGTGCATTATGAGGAGCTGCTTGGCAAAAAGGCGCGCTGTGATATTGCCAGAGGGACGCCGATGGACTGGAAGTTTGTGGAGTAGGCGCCGCGTGATTGGGAAGACCAAGGCCAAGCTGCCACGATAAATGGGTGTACAGGCGCTTTGATGGAGAAAAGTAAAGTGAAAGAAATGCAGAAAAAAATAATGATTCTGGGCGCAAGCGCGCTGCAGGTTCCGGCGATAAAAAAGGCGAAAGAGTTAGGTTACCAGATTATTCTGGTGGATTATGACGAAAACGCGGTCGGTTTTGCGCTGGCGGATGTAAAGCTGGTGGTGAGCACGCTGGATCAGGAGGAAGTTTACCGGCAGGCGCTTATTTACCGGCCGGATGTGGTGATTACCTCCACCAGCGACGGCCCCGTGCGGACGGCGGCATATGTCAATGAAAAGTTAGGGAAAAATCCGGATCTGTCCTATGAGAACGCTTTGTGTGCCACGATAAAAAGCAAAATGCGGGACCGTTTAAAAACATGCGGCGTGCCGATACCGAAATATTATGCAGTCGAGAACTATGAGACGTTTTCGGAGGCGGTGGACATGCTGGGCGGTAATTGCATTGTAAAGCCGGCGGACAATGCGGGGAGCCGCGGTGTGGTGCATTTGGATTGTGGGATGTGCCAGGGTGAGCATGCGTTTATAGCGGAGCATGTGACATCATATGCCAATGGACAAGGCGGCGGGGCGGCGGCATACCGCAAGAGAATAGACGAATTAAAGAGTGAAATATATCAATACAGCAAGGGCAACGCCCGAAACGGTACGGTGATGGTGGAGGAGTACATGCACGGTGCGGAGGTCAGCGTGGAAATCATGGTGATAGAGTCTGAACCGCACATTCTTACGATTACGGACAAGTATATCACACCGCCGCCCTATTTTGTGGAACTGGCACACTGCGAACCGAGCAGACTGGATGAAGGGACGCAGGGAGAGATTCGGAAAGTGGCTGCGCAGGCGGTCAGGGCAATCGGAATTGAGAATGCGCCCGCCCATGTGGAGATCAAGGTGACGGAGGAAGGGCCGAAGATCGTGGAACTGGCGGCAAGACTGGGCGGCGACTTTATTACATCCAGACTGGTGCCGCTTTCGACGGGAATTGATATGGTGGGGGCGTCGGTTCTTCTCGCAACGGGAGAAGTACCCGACCTGACGCCGAGGTGGAACCGCGGTGCGGCCATTCATTTTATCTCCGCGAGCAACGAGCCAAGCGGCAGTGAGCCAAGAGGCAGCGAAGCGGGGAGGGCGGGGGTGATAACCCGGATCTTTGTGCCGGATGCGCTTTATGAACAGGAGGGAGTGGAGGAGATCAGCCTCTACAAAAAGCCCGGCGATTCGGTACAGGGGACACGTTCGAGCAACGACAGGCTGGGGCATGTGATTACGACGGGGGAGACGCCGGAGCAGGCCATGGAACTGGGTAAGCGGATACTGGCGCAGATTCAGGTGGAGATATCGGGCTGACAGGCAGATGACGCCATCGTTTGAAGGAAGCAGGGAATCAGCTTGCAGACTGCGAGAGTGCGGCTGTCCATGAGGAAAGAAATACGGATTATGAAAGATAGAATCTACGTCTGCCACACGTACTATCACGTGTATGTGGCATGTTTAAAAGAACTGAATCTGGAACGGGAAAAGCGGGGCAGTGCGACGCTTGTCATGAGCACCATGTCCAACGATTTCGGGGACTTGAAGGAACGCGCCTTAAACTGCGGGCTTTTTGAGGCGGTGTACATGTTCGAGGAGAAGGAGGATGTCAATTTCCCGGAGATTATGAAGTATCATGTGGACCGGGGAAATTTACTCTTAAATCTGCTGACCCGCATCCGTTACACGAAGCTTCTGGGAAAGGCGCAGGAGCCTTATGTGCCGGTGGACTTTAGGGAATATAAGGATATTTATGTGTTCTGCGATTCTGACCCCATCGGGTACTATTTAAGTTATAAGAAAATTCATTATCACGCGCTGGAGGATGGGCTTGACTGTATCAGCACTTATGATACCGCCCGTTATGATAACAGGGGGCATTTTAAGCTGAAAGCGTTTCTCGCCTCACTGAATCTGATTTTCATTCAGAACGGTTGGGGAAAGTATTGCCTCGATATGGAGGTCAACGACATTTCCGTTCTGCCCTATCCATGTCCCAAGTATATCGAAAAGTCCAGACAGGAGCTGGCGGATGCGCTTACGAAGGAGGATAAAGCGCTTCTGGTGCGGCTGTTTATCGCCAATATAGGGGAAATAGAAGAAAAGCTTGCTACGGGAAAGAAGAATGTTCTTCTTTTGACAGAGCCGTTATGCGAACTTCCCGTACGGGAGAAGATTTTCCGGGACTGCATTGACCTATATGGTCAAATAGAGGGTGAGGAGTCTGTGATTTTGATTAAGCCCCATCCGAGAGACCTTTTAGACTACGAAGATAAGTTTTCGCAGCACATTGTGCTTGACCGAAAATTTCCGATGGAAGTGTTAAACTATATCGAGGGGCTGACGTTTTGCAGGGTGATTTCTGTCTTTACGGTGGTGCGCAACATCCGCTTTGCCGAGGAGATCGTCTATCTGGGCGAAGATTTTATGGATCAGTATGAGGATCCGAAGCTGCACCGGCAGAATGAGGAGATCTAAAAGGCGGATAAAAAGGCGGCAGCAGTGGTACGAGTCATGTGCTATTATGCGTGCGCGCGGGAAAGAATATTGGGAACTGCGCGATAAATTTGCGCGTCGTGCGCACTTGTGGTATACTCGATGGAAGTTAAGCCGATGGAATGCCCGGAACAGAGGGGCGTTTCGGGTGTAGGGCAGAATGGGAAGCTGCGGACGCAGGCACAACTGCAGTCCGATTTTAGAAGGAACCTGACAATGGTAAAGATTTTAAGGAAAATGAATGTCCTGCTGGACGGCAGGCAGAAGCGCGCCATGGCAGCGCTTATCGTTATGATGCTGGTCGGCGGCGTGTTGGAAAGTGTGGGGGTTTCCATGCTGGTGCCCATTGTGACTGTGGTGATGGACCCGGAAGCGGTCGCTGAAAGCGACTTGCTCTCTTCAGTTTACGAGATGTTTGGGATGGAGAGCAACACCCAGTTTGCCATGTTTTTATTGCTCTCGTTTGTGGGAATGACGGTAATTAAGAATATCTATCTTTTCTTTCAGCAGAAGGCACAGCTTAAGTTTGTCTATACAAATCAGTTTGCGACTTCCAGACGCATGATGATCAATTTTATGCAGCGTCCCTACGAATACTATTTAAACGCGGACACGTCTGTGATTCAGCGCAATATTACATCTGACGTAAACAATATGTACGGGTTGATTTTAAGCTGCCTGCAGCTTTTCAGCGAGTGCATTGTCTTTATCTGTCTGGTTGTGGCGCTTTTTCTCTATTCTGACGCAATGATGATTGTGACGGTGGCGGCGCTGATGGTGGCGCTTCTGTTTGTGATTAAAAAGGTGCTCAAGCCCATCATGATCAAGGCGGGGCAGGATAACCAGGATTATTACAGCGGGCTTTATAAATGGATCGAGCAGTCGGTGATGGGGATTAAGGAAATCAAGATCGGCTGCAAGGAAAATTATTTTATCAATGAATACGCAAAGTGCGGGGCCGGCTATGTCAGTTCCGTGCAGAAATATAATCTCTTTAACGCGACCCCGAGGCTGTTGATTGAGACGGTATGTATCGCGGGCATGGTGGGGTATTTTGTGATGTCCATCGGGCAGGGCACGCAGATAAAAGATCTCCTGCCGCAGCTTTCGGCTCTGGCGGCGGCGGCAATGCGCCTGCTTCCCAGCGTGAACCGCATCAATAATTACCAGACCTCTATTTCTTATTTTGAGCCGTTCTTTATGGGAGTCAGCGACAATCTGCAGGAAGAGATCCACGACGGCAGCGTGACTTATGACGCGGAAGCCTACAAACAGAGACAGAGCGTAGAAAAACTGCCGCTTGAAAAAGTGATCCGGCTGGAGGATATCACATATAAATATCCGAACACGGCGACCTATATTTTTGACCATGCGGATATGGAGATTCCAATCGGGTCTTCCGTGGGTATCGTCGGCGTCACGGGAGCGGGAAAGACGACGATTGTGGATATTCTGCTGGGGCTTTTAAAGATGGAGAGCGGGCGGATTCTGGCGGACGGTACGGACGTTGGCGGGCACTATGAGGCGTGGCTGAAAAATATCGGCTATATCCCCCAGACCATTTTTATGATTGACGATTCCATCCGCAAGAATGTAGCTTTCGGCGTGCCGGAGGAGGAGATCGACGACGAGAAGGTCTGGCGTGCTTTGAAGGAAGCGGCTCTGGATGATTTTGTGAAGAGTCTGCCGGATGGCGTGGAGACAGGGATCGGTGAGAGAGGCATCCGTATTTCGGGCGGTCAGAGGCAGCGTATCAGTATCGCAAGGGCGCTCTATGAAGACCCTGAGGTGCTTGTGCTGGATGAGGCGACGTCCGCACTGGACAATGAGACGGAGGCGGCGATTATGGATTCCATCAACAGACTGCATGGGAGAAAGACGCTTGTGATAATCGCGCACAGACTGCAGACCATTGAGAAGTGTGATATGGTGTACCGCGTTCAGGCGGGCGCCATTTCCAGGGAGAGGTAGGAGAGTATGATAAAGAAGCTGTGGGATTTTGGATGGGGAATGTATAAGAAGCATGAAGAGGGGATCAATTATCTGATCTTCGGATTTTTGGCTTTTGTCCTGAATTACATTTTATATTTTATATTTGCGGATACCATTGCCATGCACTATATGGCCGCTACGGTTTTGTCATGGGTGTTGACGGTGGTGTTTGCCTACTGGACGAACAGGACGTTTGTATTTAAAAGTAAGAATAAGGAGGCAGCCTCAGTCGTGAGGGAGTTTGTCTCGTTTATCGGCGCGAGAGTTGCAACGGAAGTGCTGGAGATCGTCCTGATGTATGTGATGGTCAGCCTGCTCACAATTAACGACAAAATTTCCAAGCTGGTCTGCCAGACGATAGTGATTCTGGCAAACTATGTGCTCAGTAAAATCTGGATATTTAAAGATACATCCAAAAAAGGAGAGGGGAATGGGAAGTAAGAGACAGGCAAATTTTGAGCTGCTGCGTATTGTGGCGATGTTTATGATTATCTCGCTCCACTATTTAGTGAAGGGCTGGGTTGCCACGCCGTTTCCCTTTGCCGTAAAGGAAAATCCTGTCGGCGTTCTGGCGTGGCTGATCGAGGCTTTCTGCATTGTGGCGGTAAACTGTTATGTGCTTATCAGCGGCTATTTTCTTGTGGAATCTGCGTGGAAGCCGGGGAGGGCAGTCTCTCTGGTTTTACAGGTTCTTTTTTATTCCCTGCTGATTCCGGCCCTTCTCCTTCTGACAGGCGTGGTTTCCGCCAGGGATCTTGACATGTACGACTGGATCGGGTTTGGATTTCCCTTTGGGACAGAGCATTATTGGTTTGCCACGGCTTATCTTGTCATGTATCTGTTTGCGCCTTTTCTGGCGGCGGGCATAGGGAAGATGAAAAAGCGGGATATGCAGATTCTCCTGGCATTTTTGTTTGCGTTTTTCTCACTCGAAAAGACGATTCTTCCCCTGTATCTGGCGACGGACCGGTATGGCTATGATTTCGGGTGGTTTTTGTGCCTGTTTGTGGCGGCGGGCTATATCAGGCGCTACGGCATTTCCTGGCTTGACAGGCAGTCCCATGCAGCGGGGCTTTATGCGTTTTCCTGTGTGCTGATCTGGCTGTTTTCGCTTGCCGCCAATACGATTGGCGGCAAAATGGAGACGTTTGTCCATTATGCCAATATGCTTTACACATACAACCATCTGCTGTGTGTTACGGGAGCGGTCTCCCTTTTCTATGTGTTTAAAAATATGCGCGTCAGAGAGGGGCGATTCGCGGAAGCAGTAAGAAAGCTTGCGCCTTATACGTTTGGCGTGTATCTTTTGCACGAGCATATTCTGGTGCGGTACGAGTGGATGAAGTGGCTTGGCGTAGAGAACGTGAAAGAAAGTTTTCTTTTTGTACCGCATCTGCTTTTGTGCGTGGCGGCGGTTTATGCAGTCGGGACTGCGGTAGATTTTGTGCGGGCATGGATATTTTCCCGGGCGCGGACTGCAGTGGGGAAGAGGCAGCAGTAGTTTGCAGGGAATGGGAATCACAGTCTGAGAGGCAGGATATTTGCGTTTCATTTCACAAAGAGGAATAAAATGGTAGCTGTTTATAGGAAATATCATAATTTCATAGAAAATTGGCTGTTTTCGGCTGTTCTTCTGCTTTATCCGTTCCTGACCGTGAATCAGGGATTGGATGTGGCGGACTCCACATACAGTCTGACGAATTTCCAGTATTTTGGTTCCATGGACGGGACCTGGATGGTGGCGACTTTTCTGTCCAATGCGGCGGGGTGGCTGTTTATGCATCTTCCTTTCGGGGGAGCGCTGCTTGGCATGAAATGCTATACGACGCTTGTGCAGTCGGCTCTGGCGCTCATGGTTTATTTCGGGCTGAAAAAGCGGATTGCCGCGCCGCTTTTGTTTTTGGGGGAGTTTCTCGCGCTGGGGCTATGCTGGTGCCCGTCCACGGTTCTGTATAACTATCTGACGTATCTTTTTATGACGGCGGCGATTCTGCTGCTCTACCGGGGGCTTGTGTCCGAAAGGAAACAGTGGCTGTGCTTTGTGGCGGCGGGCGTCTGTCTGGGAGCCAATGTGGCAGTGCGGATGCCGAACGTGGTGCAGGCGGCATTTATTCTGGCGGTGTGGTATGGGATTGTGCTGATCTGCCGGCAGGGAGGCGGGAGCGCCCTGCCTTGGCGTGCGCTTTTTCAGGTTACCGGGTGGTGTCTGCTGGGCTATGCCATTGGGTTTGGCGTCCCCCTGGCGGTGATCTGCGTCCGTTACGGGGTATCGGCTTACCCGGATATGGTGCAGACCATGTTTGCCATGACGGAACAGGCGGTGGATTATAAACCCGCTTCCATGCTTACAGGGATGTTTGGCGATTATGGGAAGGGGCTGTACTGGCTGGCGTTTGCGGGTGTATGCGCCGGAGCGGCAGGGCTGGCCTTTTTTGTGCGGGAGAAGCTGTATGGCGAAGGGAAAGTGAGCGCATATAATATAACGGGTGTAATTATAAAAACGGCGTATATTCTGCTGCTGTCTGTCCTTCTCCGTTTTTACTGGGGCAGGGGCATGTTTCATTTTCGATATTATGAGTACGGAAACGGCAGTATTTATTATCCGGCGGTACTGCTGCTGCTGGCGGCGATAGCGGCGGCGGTATGGTGTCTGGTTGGGAAAAAGGCGTGTGCGGGGCAGAAGATTCTGGCGGCATTTGTGCTTTTGCAGATTTTTCTGACGCCCCTTGGCAGCAATAATTATCTTTATCCGATCATCAACAATATGTTTATGGCGGCGCCCTTTCTGCTGTGGGTGGTGTGGAGCCGGTTTGAAAAAAAAGCGGGATCCTATGAATTTGTCTGGCGCGCACCGATTGTGTTTCTGATCGTATTTGTGACGGTGCAGAGCATCGGCTCCCATGCCGGTTTTGTTTTTCAGGACGGTATTTACGGAGAGGTCCGGGACAGGCGCATAAAGAGGCCGGAGAAAGCGGCGGGCATTTACACGAATCTGGAAAACGGCGCGCTTTTGGAGGAACTGTCTGATTTCATAAAAGAGGAGGGGCTGACGGGCAGGGAAGCGATTACGTATGGCGAACTGCCGGGTCTCCACTATCTGCTTGATATGCCGCCGGCGCTGTCCACGGGCTGGCCGGACCTGGCATCCTACCGCATGGCGGAGTATACGCGGGATTTAGAGGCTCTGGAAACGGAATGCAGGGCAGGAAAGGAAATGCCGGTTATTGTTGTCTCCTCGGCGGTGGCGGCTTATTGGAGCGACGACGGCGAGGCAATCAACTGGTTCGGGGTGGATGTGGAAAAGATGGCAATGGATGAAAAGCAGCGGATTCTGGGTGAGTGGATCAGGGATTACGGCTATGCGGAGGTGTTTGGGAACGCGAGGTATGTGGTTTACGCGAAATAGCGCATGCGCTGACGGTGAGCGGCGCGTAGACGGCCAATGAGTTAAAAATTATGTTTATAAATATAATGTTTGAAAACATAATGTTTACAAACATATAAAGTGTGGTATACTCTTTATACAGGGGATAAGCAGAGGCGCAGACTGTCTGGAGGGTATATGGAACAATTTGTAGACCGCGAACTGGAAATCAGGACGCTTGAAAAGGAATATGCAAAAAAGGAATCTTCGCTTGTCGTTGTATACGGACGGCGGCGGGTGGGAAAGACGACGCTTCTTACGGAATTTATGAAGGGAAAAAAAGCCCTGTATTTTCTGGCAACGCAGGAGGCGGAGCCGCTTAACCGAAGCGCTTTTCAGGAAAAGGCAGCGGCTTTTACTGAAAACAGCCTTTTGGCGGAAGTTTCCGCGGATAAGTGGGATACGATTTTTAAGGCGATTGTCTCCTGCAGCTGGGAGGAGAAGCCGGTTTTGGTTATAGATGAGTTTCAATATCTGGGAAAGGCAAATCCGGCGTTTCCGTCTGTTTTTCAGAGGATATGGGACGAGATTTTGATGAAAAGCTCCGTTATGGTGGTTTTGTGCGGTTCCCTGATTTCCATGATGGTGTCCCAGACGCTCTCTTACAACAGCCCGTTGTATGGCAGGCGGACGGCGCAGATCCGTCTCAAGCAGATACCGTTTCGGTACTATTGCAAATTTGCTCCGAATTTGTCCAGAAAGGAGCAGATCGAGCGGTATGCGGTAACAGGTGGCGTTCCGAAATACATCGAGTCTTTTTCGGACTGTACGGATATTTATGAGGGTATCGAGGAAAACATTCTGAACCGCACAGGGTATCTGTATGAAGAACCGCATTTTCTGCTGCAGCAGGAAGTAGCGGAGGTGGGCGGCTATTTTTCGGTACTGCGCGCTATTGCATTCGGGCGGACGAAGATGTCGGAGATCGCGTCCTTTATGGAGGTAAAGGCGACCGACCTGACCAGAACTTTGAAGACACTGATAGAACTCGATCTGGTACAGCGGGAGGTGCCTGTCACGGAGGAGAATCCCGAAAAGAGTAAAAAGGGGCTTTATCGGATTACAGATTACTATATTCGATTTTGGTTTACCATGATTTATCCGAATCAGGGCGATGTGGAGCAGGGAAACATAGCGTATGTTATGGAAAAGATAAGGAAAAGCTTTGTGCGAAGCCATGCCGCCTTTATCTATGAGGACGTCTGTCGGGAGGAGCTGGCGGCAAGGGAAGACCTGCCCTGCCATTTTTCTAAAATCGGCCGGTACTGGGATAAAAATACGGAGATTGACATAGTGGCGATAAACGGGGAAGAGGGCGTGATCCTGTTCGGGGAATGCAAATACTGGAGCGGCAGCGTGGATGTGGATGTCTTCTATCAGCTACAGGAAAAGGCAAGGCGTGTGCCGTGGCATAAGGATGACAGGAAGGAGCTGTACTGCCTCTTCTCCATGAACGGATTCAGCCCCCGGCTGCGGGAACTTGCGGAGGGCCGGGACGACTTGATTTTGTCGGTATGTTGAAAGAAATGGGTGTAAAAACTGGTACAGATGTGGTAGGATGACTAAAGTGGAGTCGATCAGGGACGTTTACAGGGATGCCGCAGGAGCGTTTCATCCTTTTCATATGGTGTTCTTTTGGGGTGCTCTCTTGCAACGGCTATTGTATAGATACATTGAGAAGAGTATTACATTATGATAAACTTGTGTCATATGTAAATGAGAAGATAAATTGGGTGATTGCGAAAGGAATGAAATCAGTATGATTAATTTTAACGTCCCTCCCTTCACGGGGAAAGAATTTGAATATATGAGGGAGGCTGTGGAGAACCAGAAGATCTGCGGCGACGGTCCCTTTACAAAAAAGTGCAGCGAGTGGATCGAGGCGCAGACCGGCACGGCGAAATGTCTGCTCACCACTTCCTGCACCCATGCGACAGAGCTGGCGGCGCTCTTGGCGGATATCAGGCCGGGAGACGAGGTGATCCTGCCTTCCTACACCTTTGTGTCCACGGCGGACGCATTTGTGCTGCGGGGCGCCACGCCGGTTTTTGTGGATATCCGGCCCGATACGATGAATATAGATGAAAAGCTGATCGAGGACGCCGTTACGGAGCGCACAAAGGTGATTGTGCCGGTGCACTATGCGGGCGTGGGGTGCGAGATGGACGCCATTATGGACATTGCTAAACGGCGTCATCTGATGGTGGTGGAGGACGCCGCGCAAGGTATTATGGCGTCCTATAAGGGGAAACCGCTTGGCACCTTCGGTGAGTTTGGCTGTTTCAGCTTCCACGAGACGAAAAACTTAAGCATGGGCGAGGGCGGCGCGCTGTTGATCCGCGATAAGGAAAATATAGATATGGCGGAGATTTTCAGGGAGAAAGGGACGGACAGAAGCCGCTTTTTCAGGGGACAGGTGGACAAGTACCGCTGGCAGGAGTATGGCTCATCTTATCTGCCAAGCGATATGAACGCGGCGTATTTGTATGCGCAGCTGGAACATGCGGAGGAGATCACACAGGCAAGAATGGACAGATGGAACCAGTACCTGGAGATGCTCACACCGCTGGCGGAACAGGGTAGGATCGAACTGCCCCACATTCCTGAGTATTGTACCCACAATGCCCATATGTTTTATATCAAGACAAAGGATATGGAGGAGAGAAGCCGGCTGATCGCTTATTTGAAGGGAAAGGATATTTTGTCGGTGTTTCATTATGTGCCGCTGCATTCCGCACCGGCGGGAAAGAAGTACGGCAGATTTCATGGAGAGGACAGATACACGACGAGGGAGAGCGAGAGACTTCTGCGCCTGCCGCTGTTCTATAAGCTGACGGCGGATGAGGCGGCATATATCGGGGAGCAGGTTAAGGCGTTTTATGCATCTAACTGATATGGGGTGGAAGCGGACAGGTAGCATGTCGAAAAGGATGCCAGAGAACAGGGACAGCTTGAGGGTACGCAGTCGATGGAACAGGGAAAGAAGCACGGATATGAGAACTGCATACTGACGTTTGCTGTCGTGGGGATCAGTGCGCTCCTGATGGGATTTTTCTTTGACTTTTATTTTGACATGAACGACGACACCATGATGCGTGACATCATGTCGGGAGTTTACAGCGGTACGCCCGACGGCCACAATATGCAGACGCTTTTTCCGCTAGGGGCACTGATTGCGCTGTGCTATCGGGTTAGCGGCTCTTTTCCGTGGTACGGGGCTTTCCTTTTTCTGTGCCAGTTCGGCTGTTTCTTTCTGGTGGGCGTCAGGATGTGTACGTTGGCGGATGCTTTTTTCGTGCCGAAACATGTCCGCGCAGGGGATGACGGCGCCGGGAGTGCAAGTATGCGCCGGCGCATTGCAGGGAAACTGCTGTGTCTTATGCTGCTGGAGGTATTCCAGTGGGGTATCTGGCTGACCCATACAGTCAACGTCCAATATACGATTACTTGCGGCATGCTTGTTGGGGCGGCTGTTTTTCTTTTTTTGACCATCCCGGAAGGGGCGTTCGGCAAAAATGCATCCAGAAATCTTTCTGTGAAAGTGTTCCTGATGAAAAGCCTGCCGGCGCTGTTCATTGTTCTTCTGGCGTTTCAACTCCGGTCTGAGATGGCGCTTCTCATGCTGCCTTTTCTGGGGCTTGCGGGGCTTTTTTGCTGGTGGGAAGACAGACCTGTTTTTGGGATTAAAAATTTACAGAAATATGGGGGCCTGCTCCTGCTTCTCCTGGCGGGAATGGGGATTTCTTTAGTTATGGACAGCCTTGCCTACGGCGGCGAGTGGAAGACGTTTCGTCAGTTCTTTGACGACAGGACAACCGTTTATGATTTTTATCCAGACGTGCTGCCGGGGCAGGATTTTGATGCGGGTTTGGAGGCGCAGGGCGTTTCCTTCGGCGCGCAGATTTTGCTTGACAACTATAATTTCGGACTTGATGAGAGAATCGACGCACAGATGATGTCCAATGTGGCGGCTTACGCGAAAGGGCATGTGGGCAAAGAGAGGGACTGGGGGGCGGTTTTTTGGGAAAAACTGCGGTTCTACCGTTACAGAAGTTTTCACGGCGGCGACATGCCATATAACCTGTTGGTGATTTTGGGCTATGTGGTAAATATAATAACGATAGTTTTCTTATTTCAAAAAAAGGTCCGCTATTTGATTGCGGCAGCGGTTCAGCTTATGCTGATTCTTTTGACAAGGAGCGCGCTGTGGATGTTCATTCTCGTGCGGGGGCGCGATCCCGAGCGGATTACCCATCCGCTTTACCTGGTGGAGTTTAGTCTGCTGGCGGGGGTGTTCCTGTGGCATCTGAGGCGCGGCGCGGTTCCTGCCGGGCCTTTGCCGGGGAAGACGGATTCTTCACACCGTCCCGATGGCTTTAAGACAGCGCGAAAGCTTTTGTGCGGCGCCGCGGCTGCCCTTCTTCTCCTCTCTGGATGGGGGCTTTGGCAGGGGATTCCCGCGGTGTATGCCGATCAGGCAAGGCGGCAGGAAACAGGCAGGGACTGGGAGGCGATAGACGCCTACTGCAGGGCGCATCCCGATACTTTCTATTTTGAGGATGTGTATTCTACGGTGGCATTTTCGGGTAAACTTTTGCAGAGCCGGGATAATGGGATTGCAAACTATGACATTGCCGGCGGCTGGATGTGCAAGAGTCCGCTGTATCAAAAGAAGCTTGCGGCTTTCGGTATAGACGAAGCGGCGGATGCGCTCATTGAAGGGAAGGCGTATTTTATCATGTCGCGCGAGGAGGAACGCCTGCGCGGGCTTAGCTGGATTGGAGTTCCCTATATCGAAAACGGTGTGCAAGTGCAGGCCGAGGAGTATGATAAGATTAATGAAAACTATAGCGTATATCAGGTGATTCCCCTTTCGGAGAGCGGGGAGTATTTGCGGGAGAAAAAATGAGAGCAGAGAAAGTGTATCTGAGACCGATCACGGCGGCGGACACGGCGAGAGTAGTAGCCTGGCGCAACAAAGATTTTGTGAGAAAAAATTTTATTTATCAGAAGCCATTTACGCAGGAGGGGCACATGACCTGGCTCAGGGAGCAGGTGGAGCCTGGGCACGTGGCGCAGTTTATCATTTGTGTGGCGGCAGGAGAAGACTGCCTGCAGACAAAGGACCGGGAAATCGGAAGCGTCTATCTGCGGGATATTGACAGGGAGAACGAAACGGCGGAGTATGGTGTTTTTATCGGTGAAGAGGGGGCGCTTGGCAGAGGATACGGGACGGAGGCGGCGAGGCTGATGCTGGCGTTCGGATTTGAGGAACTTGGATTAAAGAAAATTTTTCTGCGCTTTTTGGAGGACAATACAGCGGCGAGGAAAAGCTATGAGAAGGCAGGCTTCCATATGATAGAGGAAAGACGCGAAACCGTCGATTTGGAACAGGGGAAAAGAGAAGTTTTCTTTATGGAGACAGAGCGAGGCGCGTGGGAGAGTGCAAAACGCCTCAGAATGGAGAACAGATGAAGCAGATGGTCAGTTTTGTGATTCCCTGCTATCGGTCGGCACAGACGATTGGCAGGGTGGTGGAAGAAATTGATGCGACGATGAAGGAATTATCCGGGTATACGTTTGAGATTGTGCTCGTCAACGACGCTTCGCCGGATGATACTTTTGATGTGATCCGCAGACTGTGCGCGGACCGGGGGGACATTTGCGGTGTGAATCTTGCGAGGAATTTCGGACAGCATGCGGCGCTGATGGCAGGATTTCGCCATGTGCGCGGTGATGTGGTGGTCTGCCTGGACGACGACGGGCAGACGCCTGCGGATGAGGTTGGGAAACTGCTCGATAAGCTGGAGGAGGGCTACGATGTGGTCTATGCGAAATATACGCATAAACAGCACAGCTTCTTTCGCAATTTCGGCAGCATGGTAAATGAGCGGATGACCCGGATTATGCTCGGCAAACCGAAGGAGCTCTATATTTCCAGTTACTTTGCCATGAAAAGGTTTATTGTACAGGAGCTTGTCCGTTATGAGAATCCCTATCCCTATGTGATCGGACTGGTGCTTCGCGCCACGAAAAAGATAGCTAACGTGGAAGTGACCCACAGGGAGCGGGAGATCGGGACTTCGGGTTATACGATGGGAAAGCTTCTGGGGCTGTGGTTCAACGGATTCACTGCTTTCAGCGTAAAACCTCTGAGAATAGCCACGGTGATCGGCGTGCTTTCCGCCTGTGCCGGATTTCTTTACGGGATATTCACCGTGGTAAAGAAATTTCTGAATCCGGCCGTCCCGGTCGGTTTCAGCGCGCTGATGGCTTCCATTGTATTTTTTTGCGGGTTGATTCTTCTGATGCTGGGGATTATTGGGGAATATATCGGACGGATTTATATTTCCATGAACAATTCCCCGCAGTATGTAGTCAGAGAGAGTGTGGATGCAAGAGATGAGGAGCGATAAAAAACGTTTTAAAAACAGGAGCCTTCTGATTGCCGGCGTCTTTTCTTTTCTGTTCTCGGCGGCAATTCTGTTTGGAGCGCGGCTGGACAGCGTGGAGAATGTGGACGTAAGGGACATAACACTCTGGCTGCAGCTGGCGGCGTTTACCGTTATTTTTACGGGATTTGTACTGCTTTCGTGGCGGTTTCTCGATTCGCTGGGGAAGAGGGAGCGGACGGAGGGCGAGAAACTTCCTCAAATAATAACGAATGTTATTCAAAGGACGGACGGGTACGCGGACGTCCTTTCCTTTCTTTTTCTGATTCTGTGCTGGCTTCCCGTGTTTTTGGCAGTATACCCGGGCTTTTTCGTATATGATGCGCAGGACGAATATATACAGGTGGCGACGCGGACATTTTCCACCCACCATCCGCTTGTGCATGTACTGCTTCTGGGCGGCGTGATCTGCGGCGTCCATAAATTGACGGATTCCTATAATCTGGGCATCGCCTGCTATACGGTTTTTCAGATGGCAGTGGCGGCGGGCGTTTTCACCTTTCTTTTCTCATATCTTCGAAAAAAAAAGGTGTCCCGTTTTATACGGCTGGCCGGTATTGTCTGGCTGGGGCTGTTTCCCACGGTGGTGATGTTTACCCTCTGCTCCGCAAAGGACGCGCTGTTTACGCTTGCTCTGCTGCTTTTGCTCGTCTGTCTTCTGGAGATGGGAATGGAGGAGGCTTTTTTTGAGAAAAAGGGATGGCAGATTCTCTTTGTGCTTGCAGGGACGGGGCTGATGCTTCTTCGCAACAACGGATTTTATGCTTTTGTGGTAATGATTCCCTTACTGCTTCTTGTGCAAAAAAGGAGGCGTGGACGGCTGCTTTTTCTGGCGGTCTGCGCGGTGGCGGGATGTCTTTTCGTAAACGGCGGGTTGAAACTGGCGCTCCATGCGGACGACTCCGAGTATCAGGAGCTTCTGACCGTACCGATCCAGCAGCTCGCCAGAACCTATAAGTATGCGCCGGAGGCGTTTTCCGGGGAGGACGTGGAAATACTCCATGAAGTGCTGGAAGAGGAGGCGCTTTCCCTGTATACGCCGCGGCTTTCCGACCCGGTGAAATACCGTTTTGACAACGGGGCTTTTGCGCGGGACAAGGGGAGATACGCGAGACTCTGGCTGCGTGTCGGCATGAAAAAACCGTTGATTTATCTGAACGCATGGTGGATGACCTCATACGGATTCTGGTATCCTGACACGGTGATCAACGTTTACGGGGGAAATACGGTTTTTACCTTTACTTATAAAGATAATTCCTATTTCGGTTACGAGGTGGAGCAGCCGGGCGTCAGGGAGAGCAAGATTCCATGGCTTGACGAGGTGTACCGCAAGCTGTCCCTGGAAGTCTGGAAGGAGAAGATACCCGTTATTTCCTGGCTGTTTTCTCCGGGCGCCATGTTCTGGCTGTATGCGTTCCTGTTTGCCTGGCTGTTAAATAACAGGCGGTATGAATTGCTGTATCCTTTTCTCCCGATTTTTCTCATATGGCTGACGGTGCTGCTCGGGCCCACGTATCTGCCCCGGTATGTGCTGTTTTTCTGGTACTGCCTGCCGCTGTTTTTTGCCGTCGCGAGGATGGGCTTTGGCGGGGATGCAAAAAATATTGATACGCAGTGAGAAACGGTGTACAATTTACTGAAATGAATAATGGAAAGGACGAATTTATTGTTTATGAAGACAAAGGTGTTTATCGACGGAAGTGAAGGAACGACAGGACTGCGGATCAACGAGCGTTTTGAGAAACGTGACGATATAGAACTGCTGCATATCAGTCCGGAACTGAGAAAAGACCCGGCGGAAAGAAAGAGACTGATTCACGAGTCAGATATCACTTTCCTATGCCTGCCGGATGAGGCGGCTAGAGAATCCGTCGCACTGGCGGAGGATGAAAATGTGGTAATTATTGATACGTCCACGGCGCACCGGACACAAGAAGGGTGGGCATATGGGTTCCCGGAATTGTCGGAAGCACATGAAGCCGCCATTAGGCAGGGCAGCAGAATAGCGGTTCCGGGATGCTATGCCACCGGGTTTATCTCGCTTGTTTATCCGCTGATCGCAGGAGGGATTCTTCCAAAAGACTACCCGGTAAGCAGTTTCGCGATTTCGGGATACAGCGGGGCGGGGAAGAAAGCCATAGCGCTTTACGAGGGCGCGGACAGGCCGAAGGAGCTTTCGGCGGGAAGGGAATACGCGCTGACGCAGCAGCACAAGCACTTAAAAGAGATGCAGAAAATTACGGGGCTTGCGCGCACGCCATTGTTTTCGCCAATTATCGACGACTATTACAGCGGCATGGTGGTTTCCGTGCAGTTGTACGCAGATATGCTGGCAAAGAAGGAGACGCCGGAATCACTGCTGCAATATTATGCGGACTATTATAAGAACAAACAGTTTATAAAAGTGAGCGCCGCGGATGACGAGACTGCGGCAAGCGGCTTTCTGGCAGGAAATGGTCTGTCCGGCTGGGATGGGCTGAAGATCTATGCGACAGGGAACGAGGAGCGGATTGTTGTGACCTCCCAGTTTGACAATCTGGGAAAAGGCGCGTCAGGCGCCGCTATCCAATGTATGAATATTATTCTGGGATGTGACGAGTCAAAAGGGCTTGATTTGTAAAAACATCCCAAACGTGGTAAACTAACTTGCGTGAAGGCAATGAACTGCACTGCAGATATTTAAGAGGAAATATATGAACCGAATTATCAATAAAAAACAGGCCATTTGCGGCACAGTCTGGATATTGGTGGTATGCGCGGCGCTTGTTCTCTGGCCGCTTCGCTTGATTAAAGAGGAAGTAAAGGCTGTAAGCAGCAGGCAGCAGTCGGTGGTTTCTGAAGAAGTTACCGCGGATTATGTGGTGCAGCAGAGATTTATTGCCCAGTATGACAGACTGAAAGAGATAGAAATCTATCTGGCGGACAGGGTGGAAGGTGAGAAACTTAATTTTGCCATTCGGGACGCCTCCATGCAGACGCTGATGCAGCAGGTAATTGATACCGGGGATATGGACACATTTCCCGGTTATCTCAGGGTACAGGTAAATATTGATACGGAAGTGGGACGGGACTACTACTTTTTACTGCAGGGCGTGGAGTCCGCTTTTCGTGTTGCCTATGCCGATAACACGGGGGATCATATCAATATTTATATCGGCGCGCTCTATTACGGGGATGTGGAGGATACGGAGCGCTGCATGATTGCAGACTATGTCTACGAGGTGCCTCTGCGCAAGGGAAAGACACTTGCCCTGTATGCGGTATTTCTTTTTACCGGCGCACTTGTTTCATGCATTACCACACTCTATTATAAGAAGCGCCCTGAGCGGAACACGCTGCTCACGGTGGAGCGGGTCATGCGCCTTACTTTAAATCCGCTTATACTGGCGGCGGCTGTGGCAGCCGCAGTGGCAATCGGCCCGTGCCGCCTTTTCACGACGGATATCTATTCCATCCTGTTTTATGAGACTGGGGTTGTCTTTGCTGCAGCGGCGGCGCTCTATGCGGTGAACCATGACAGGACCGGGCTTGCCTCGGACAGGACTGTTTTTGCGGTTATTCGACAGAGGTGGCAGGATGATTTGCAGTCCGTTATGTTTGCAGGGGCGATCTGGGGATGCTGCAATTATATGAACGCGCTGTATGAAATACATCATACGGTGGCTTACAGGCAGGTGCTCATTTTCTTTGCACTGGCCCTGATTGTGACGTATCGGAAAAAGGAACTCTTATGTTGGAGCAACTTGATTTACGGTGTGGCGGCTGCGGTGATTGCACCGATGTATTACCGGGACGCGCTGGCGGCTCTGGTTGATAAGAGCGTGGAGGCGGGACTTGCGCAGCCGCAGGAATTGGAGCTGAAGGCGTTGAAGCTGACAGTCTGGGCCGGCGTTTTTGCGGGACTTGTTATTTTGAATATACTGAAACTGCTTTTTACGAGGCGGATCAAAAGTATTTCCATACCATACGGTATTCTTGTCGGCGCGTTTTTTGCACTGCTGATTCTTTATCGGAATACGAGGGGATGGCCCATTTTTCTCGTGTGCTGTTTTACGCTTTACTATCTGCGGATGGCTTCCGGCGTAAAACGGACGGTTTTGCTGCACAATATAGTAAACGGCATTTTGCTGCATTTTGTCCTGACGGTGGGCTATTGCCTGCTGCACAGACCTTATATGTACTTTCGGTATTACCGCTACCCCTTCCACTTTCATACGGTGACGATTTCTGCCGTATATCTGGCGCTTGTGGTGTGTGCGGCGCTTGTCAAGTTTCTGGACGCTTACGGACGGAAACCTTCCCTTGCGGGAACGTATAAGGAACTGGCGATACTTGGAACATCCGCCATGTATCTGTTGTTTACCCTGTCGAGGACCGGCTATCTGGCTATCTTTGTGACGGCGGTTGTGGTGATCCCTGTGGCTTTCTTTTCTGGAAAGTCGTTTTCGCCCAAGGAGAAGTGGGGGCGTTTTCTGCGGGGAGTGGGGCTGATGGCGCTTTCGGTTCTCATAAGTTTCCCTGTGATGTTTACGGCGCAGAGAACGGTTCCTGCCGTGGCTGCCGACATCCGGGCCCACGAGATTGAGGAATTTCCCTCAGAACTTCTGCATGGAAGGGACATGGATTCCTATTACTATATTACAGTGGAACGGTTTATCCAGACTTTCCAGATGAAGGTGCTGGGTATTCCGCAGGAAAAATGTTTGAATGCATTCCTCTTTTTTAGCAAGGCGGACGGGGAATCAGAGTACAGAAGCCCTTACCTTGAAAAGGGGGGCAGGATACTGCTTGCTTCCGCGGAGGATATGGCTGCCGCGGCAGAGACCGAGGAAGAAGAGTCTTACACGAATGGCAGACTGTATATATTTGAGCGTTATTATGAGAGACTGAATAAAACCGGGCATGACGATATGGGAGTTATGGAGCCGGACGGCAATTATCTTGCCCATGCGCACAATATTTACTTACAGGTGGCATATGACCACGGTATTTTTGTGGGCTGCGTGTTCCTTCTTTTGGGAATCGGAACGCTTGTGCAGGCGGTTTTCTATTATCGAAGGCACAGGGAGGACAGGGAGTGCGCGCTGTTTCCGCTCGCGCTGCTGCTTCTCTTCGCGGTAGCCGGGCTGACGGAGTGGATTTTCCATCCCTGCTGTCCCATCGCGTACTGTCTGCTTCTAGTGATAGCACCGCTGCTTGTGGATATACGAAAGGAAGAAGTTTGAAAACGGATACCAATATGGAAAAGACCAAAAAACCTTTTAATGCAAAACTGTTTTACAGACGGACATGCCTGATTATATACGATATTATCAGTATTATTCTGGCAAGCTATGTGGCGATTTTGTGGCGTTACGATTTTCACCTGGATGAAATTCCGAAACATTTCATGCAGCCGATTGAACATTTCCTGCCGATCAATATATTGGTGACTCTGGCTATTTTCTATTTCATGCGTCTCTACAACAGTTTGTGGGCTTTTGCGGGTGAGACTGAGCTGCAGAATATTGTTGTGGGCTGTGTGTTGTCCATGCTGGCTGACGGGGTCGGCCTGCAGTTTTTCAAGGTGACGACCCGGGCGGTGCCGAGAAGTTACTACCCCGCCTATATGGCGGTTCTGGTAGTCTGTATCTTTGCGAGCCGTTTTTCCTATCGGTTTTTCCGCGGATTAAAGCATAAACAGCAGAATAAAAAGAACCTGATTTCGGTTATGGTGATCGGTGCCGGCGAGGCGGCAAACCTGATTATCAAAGAGATTGTCAACAGCAATTTTTCCACGATGGTCATCAAATGTATTATTGATGATGACAAGGGAAAATGGGGAAAATACATTCAGGGTATCAAAGTCGTCGGCGGACGGGACAAGATTGTGGAGTGCGCGGACGTCTATGACGTGGACGAGATCATTGTGGCGATGCCTTCCGCTCCAAGGACGGAGATCCGTGAAATTCTGGAGATATGCAAGGACACGAACTGTAAGCTGCGTTCCCTTCCGGGCATGTACCAGCTTGTAAACGGCGAGGTCAATGTCAGTAAGCTGCGTGATGTGGAACTGGAAGACCTGCTTGGCAGAGACCCGATCAGCGTTGATATGGATTCCATCCTCGGCTATGTGCAGGGGAAGGTGGTGCTTGTCACCGGCGGCGGCGGTTCCATAGGCAGCGAGCTCTGCAGGCAGATTGCGACTCACAGACCGAAACAGCTTGTGATTGTGGATATTTATGAGAACTCTGTCTACGATGTGCAGCAGGAACTGAAACAGAAATACCCGGAACTGAATCTGATGGTGCTCATTGCCTCCGTGCGAAACACCAACCGAATGAACTTTATTTTTTCCAAATACAGGCCGGATATCGTTTATCATGCGGCGGCCCACAAACATGTGCCGCTGATGGAGGACAGCCCCACTGAGGCGATTAAGAACAATGTGTTCGGCACCTTTAAGACAGCGCAGGCGGCGGCCATGAGCGGTGTGCAGCGGTTTGTTATGATCTCCACCGACAAGGCTGTGAATCCGACGAATATCATGGGGGCCAGCAAGCGCATCTGCGAGATGATCATTCAGACGTTTGACAAACATTATGAGACGGAGTTTGTGGCTGTGCGCTTCGGCAATGTGCTTGGCAGCAACGGCAGTGTAATCCCGCTCTTCCGCAGGCAGATCGCGGCGGGCGGCCCGGTTACGGTAACTCACCCGGATATCATACGTTATTTTATGACCATACCAGAGGCGGTGTCGCTCGTACTGCAGGCGGGGGCGTATGCCAGGGGCGGTGAGATTTTTGTCCTGGATATGGGGGAACCTGTCAAAATCCTCTCTCTTGCGGAGAACCTGATCAAACTGTCAGGGTACCGGGTAGGTGAGGACATTAAGATTGAGTTTACCGGCCTGCGTCCCGGGGAAAAGCTTTACGAGGAGCTCCTGATGGACGAGGAGGGAATGAAAGATACCGCTAACCGCATGATTCATATCGGGAAACCGATTGAAGTGGATGAGCATAAATTTTTCATGCAGCTGAAGGAACTGAAGGACGAGTGCCAGATAGAAAATTCGGATATCAGACCTTTAATCAAAAAAATTGTACCGACGTACCACTACACAGACAGAAAAGGGGTGTAAATGATGGAGAAAAAGAGAATTTACCTTTCCTCTCCCACCATGCATGGGGAAGAGCAGAGGTTTGTGCAGGAGGCTTTCGACACGAACTGGGTGGCGCCTCTGGGACCGAACGTGACTGCGTTTGAGAAAGAGATGGCGGCATATACGGGATGCGGCCATGCGGCGGCGCTGTCAGCTGGAACGGCGGCCATTCATATGGCGCTGCGGCTTCTGGAGGTTAAGCAGGGAGACGTGGTGTTTGTATCGGATCTGACGTTTTCCGCGTCCTGTAATCCGATTGTATATGAAAATGGGACGCCCGTGTTTATCGACGCGGAGCCGGACACGTGGAACATGTCCCCGGAAGCGCTTAGGCGGGCTTTCGAAAAGTATCCAAATCCCAAGGCTGTGATCTGCGTACATCTGTACGGCACGCCCGCGAAGCTCGACGAGATCATGGAGATCTGCGAGGCACACGGCACGCCTGTGATAGAGGATGCGGCGGAATCCCTTGGAAGCACCTATCAGGGAAAGCACACGGGTACTTTTGGAAAATACGGAATCTATTCTTTCAATGGCAATAAGATTATCACAACCTCCGGGGGCGGCATGTTTGTGTCGGCAGATGAGGAGGCGGCGAAGAAGGTAACTTTTCTGGCGACGCAGGCAAGGGATCCGGCAAGGCATTACCAGCATTCACAGATCGGCTATAACTACCGTATGAGCAATGTGACGGCGGGGATCGGAAGGGGGCAGCTTCTGCATCTGGAGGAACATAAGGCGAAAAAGAAGGCGATTTACGAGCGGTACTGCAGGGAATTTGCAGATGTGCCCGCGATACAGATGAACCCGATGAACCCGAAGGGGGATGCGAATAACTGGCTTTCCGGCATGGCGATTGCCGCGGATTCTAAGGTGACGCCGGATATGGTTATGGATGCGCTAGAGGAGAAGCTGAATGCAGAGTGCAGGCCGATCTGGAAACCGATGCATATGCAGCCTGTTTTTGCGTCATGTGACTTTTTCGCCCACAATGAGGACGGTACCAGCGTGGGGGCGGATATTTTCGGGAGAGGATTGTGTCTGCCGAGCGATATTAAGAACACAGATGAGGAGATGGAGGCGATTATCCGCACAGTGAAGGAACTGTTTTAAAGGTGTGGCGTGCAGGCAGATTGCGGTTTCGATATTGCCGTATGTAGGGAGAGCGGAATGAGGGATGTATTCGAGGAGAAAGACAAGAATCGGATGTGTGACGAGATTGCGGCTTTTTTTAAAGAGGAGCATGATCTCGAACTGGGCGTGATCGGAACCGGGAGGATTCTGGACTTCTTTCAGGAGATGCTTGGGGACCGCATATACAATAAGGCGCTGGACGACGCGAAACAGTTTTATGGAAGATACGCGGACAATATGGAGGCGGATTATTATGCGCTGTATAAGGATATCAAGTAGATCGTGTGGGAACCTGCGCTGCCTTTGCATTTGCAGCAGGTTCTTCACCTATTTGCTTTGTTCATGTACTTTTCTTAGCAGCCTTGCGAGATAATGTGCAATAAATATACAAAGCCCCATCAGAGCTAAATAATCAATATAAAACCGAAAGACAGATTCCTCGTAATCCAAAAACACAAATTCGCTTTTGAGCAGCAGATAAGTCAGAAAATCCCTTCTGATAAATACAGTTATCCCATAAAGGGAAATGGCCGTGCCGATGAGAAACAGCAAAACAGAGCGCATCCTGGATGATTTTTTTATCCGCAGCTCTTTTTGGGCCATACCAATCACCATGTTCCAATGCAGGCCAAGATGTATATTCATCAGCAAAAATCCCCAGTAAGAACCTAAGATATGCAGCCGTCTTGCCAGCGCCATTCCTCCTTCTACCGGCAAAAAAGCAAATACATATCTCGACAAAACAAGACTGCTGTATATCAGGGCAATCATCGAAAACAATGTCAGCACATCTATACAGACCTGAAAAATACGCATGGGCGAATATTTACCCTGAAATAAATTTTTATGCCATCTCCAATTCAATATATGGTGAACGGCAAACAGGGCAAATATCCCAACCCCAGCCCATTCGTGAGCTACACTGCCCCAGAACTGATAGCCCATCAGGAACAGCAGAGCCACCGTCATAGCCGCGTCAACCGCCCGCTTCAGTTTTACGTTCATATTTCCGCCTACCGCCTCTCTTATTTCAAACAGCTGTAGGAAACATCATCCACTGCTTCCAGCCACTCATTAGAAACCGCTGTGCCGGGAACTTCAACCGCCAGATGGGAAAACCAGCTATCAGGCGCAGCGCCATGCCAATGTTTCACCCCAACCGGGATATTGACGACATCTCCGGGATTTAATTTTTGTGCCTCTTTGTCCCATTCCTGATAATAACCGCGCCCGCCTACGCAAATCAGAATCTGCCCGCCGCCGGAAGCGGCGTGATGGATATGCCAGTTGTTCCGGCATCCCGGCTCAAACGTAACATTGAAAATCCCCATCTGCTCTGCGGAAAGCGGCGCAAGGTAACTCTGCCCGGTGAAATACTGCGCATAGCCGCTGTTCGGCTCTCCGATTGGAAATAGCATGTTCCTTTCGTGGACTTCCCTTTCGTTTCCTTCCGGGGATTCTTCCACCCAGACATCCTTCGCCATCTTAAAAGCCGCCCACGCCTTCGGCCATCCTGCGTAAAATGCCGCGTGGGTCAAAATCTCCGCAATTTCTTCCTTTGTAATCCCGTTATTCTTTGCACTCATCAGATGGTACTGAAAGGAAGAATCCACTAGCCCCTGTGACATTAAAGATACCACTGTCACAAGGGAACGGTCTCTTAGGGAGAGTTTTTCCTCCCTGTTCCACACCTCTCCAAATAATACGTCATCATTTAACTGTGCGAATTTAGGGGCAAAATCCCCGAGCTGATTTCTGCCTGCTGTCTGTTTTACCATAATCTTATCCTCCACTTTGTTTTCTCCGTCTTAGGGTATTCGCCATAATAATTACTCTGCCAGTCCAAGCCCGCTCAGCCAGTCCGCTACGGCGTCGCCGGGACTTGCCGCCTGCGAGCTTCCCAAAGAAAGCCCATCCAAAACATCCGCACCCGGTTCCATGCTTTTGATTGTGCTGATCGTATTGGAAAATCCGCTGCCGCCGCTGGTAACAAAAGGAACGATTCGTTTGCCGGACAAATCGTAATCGTCCAGAAAACTGTAAAGAATCATCGGCATATCTCCCCACCAGTTCGGATAGCCAAGATACACCACTTCATAGCTGTCAAAATTCTCAATACTGCCTGAGATTGCAGGCCGCGCCCCATTCCTTTGTTCTTCCTGTGCAATATCCAAAAGCTCGTCATAATCATCCGTATAAGGCTCTGCCGGTATAAGACGGAAAGTATCTGCGCCTGTCTGGTTTTGAATTTCCAGAGCCACCGATTCCGTGTTTCCCGACCATGAGAAATATACAACCAGCCCGGCTGTCGCCGTATTTTCCGGCTCCGTTTCTGATGCTGCGGCCTCCTCTGATGTATCTGCCGGGGAAGTGTTTTCCTCTGTTTCCGGCTCACTTTCTGTTTCCGGCGCTTCCGCTGCACTCGGCTCCGGGACAGCAGATTCCTCCGCATCGTCTTCTGTATTTCCGCAGGCTGCCAGTGCAAACGCCATCATACATGCCATCATAACCGCAAATGACTTTTTCTTCATAATTTACTTCCTCCTTTGTTTGATTCCCGAATTTTGTGGCGAAGATAATCCATTCGGTCCAACTGCATTTCCCTGAAATGAATTTCATCAAGAGTAGCGCTGCGCCTTTTATTCAACATATCAAGCCTTTGCGCCTCGGTACTTTCTCCTTCCAGTAACAGACGCATATAGGTTTCTGCCTCGTCATTCGGAAAGCCGATGTCATGCAGCGTCATAATCATACTCAGCCGTTCTATATCCTGATCGTCATACTGCCATGCGCCCATGACCTTTTTTACGGCGCCGCATAATCCCCAGCTCTCATATTCATGAAGAATATCCAGGGGAATATTGTAACGTGTGCTTGCTTCATCAATCGTCATTCGTAAGCTCCTTTCCACACATAAATCGGGAAGGGACGATTCTATCCCTAATCGCCGCGCGGGGCGCACGCTGTGTAAGCGACAAATTCATCGGTGCGTCCCTGTGCATTAAAAAATGCAGGTGTCCTCCTTGAACACCCACATTTTAATTTAATTTTTAAAGTATGTCTAATACTTACGAAGAACCTCTTATAATGCCTAAAAAGCATTTTTAATATCATTCATAAATTGGGAAGTGGCAGCTCCAAGCGTCTGATTCTTTTTCCAGACTAAGACCGAACCGGTTTCTAATGTTGGAGCAAGCGGAATAAAGCATAAGTCCTCATAAAAAACGGAGCCAAGATCAAAACACAGCGCAATGCCAACTCCACGTTCCACCATAGACGCAGCGTTTAAAATCAAATTATAGGTAGCCGCGATTTGAAGTCCCTCATAATAATCTCCAAACCAACTGGCCAGTTCATTTTTTACCAGTTCCCGTTTTACCATGATCAGGGGCACACCTGTTAAATCCTTTGGATGGATAGATTCCTTTGCCGCCAGTTCAGAATCTTTTCTTACCAATATGCCCCATTTTTCTTTCTTTGGCATACGGATAAATTCATACTTCCCAACATCCACAGGTTCCATAAGAAGCCCTATATCTAAAATCCCTTTTTCAATCCGCTCTTTAATATCATCTGCGATTGCGCTGTAAATACTGAACCGCACAAGAGGATATCTCTGCTGGAATTTTCTGATCTGCTCCGAGAGAAAGAGCATACTTTTCGCTTCCCCACAGCCGATTGCGATTTCACCTGACAGCACATCTTCCTTATGGGAAAGCTCTTGAACCGTCTTGTCAGACAAGGAAATGATTTCCTGAGCCCGGCGCTTTAAGAGCATACCATCCTCGGTTAAAATAATACTGTGTCTGCTTCTATGAAACAATTTTACCCCTAATTCTTCTTCAAGCTGCATGAGCTGCCTGGAAAGTGTGGGCTGTGTAAGATGTAATAATGCGGCGGCCTTTGTAATATTTTCTTCCCGGGCAACCATCAGAAAGTATTTTAAAACTCTAAATTCCATATGTTATTTGCGCCTCCCATGCAGTCAAACAACCTCTTGCATGGCATTTTCCGTTTATCGGACATCATCCGTAATTTGCGGCTGCCTTTATGGCGGGACGCCTCTTTTTTCTCCCGTTTTTACTATATGGCAGAATAGCCGAACGCATTTGCGAAAGCGTCAATGGGCTGTTTTTCTTTGCATAATGCGCATTCCTCCGAACTGTATGTCCTGTACTCGGGAATGTCCGATGTGGTGAACAGCGCGTTGACAGGAATGCCCGCGACAGTGTTGGCGGCGCTGAATATCGCGCTCACGCCGCTGATGGTCGCACCGTAATAGGTCAGCGTCTGTACCGCTTTGGTGACAGTGCGTCCTGTAGTCGCGCTTGCGAGAAGAAGCAGTATGTTTTTGTCCTTGATCATGGGCAGATAGTTATCGCGGAACAGCATCTGGCCGGATGTGGAATATTCGGGAGTCACAATATAGATTGTCTGGTGTGCATTGCGGGAATAGACGCCCGCCCTCGTCAGTTCCTCCGCTAAGAATGCGCCGATGATTTCGCAGCCGTCTATACAGACAATCGTATCTACCACGGTAGACAGCATGATCTGGCGGCTCAGTTCCTTTGCGGCGGTAGACGCTTCGCTCAATCGTGTTTTCATCGTGGTCATATCCAGAAAGTAATTGATATGGGAGCTCGGGGTTACGAAATGTCCGTGGATTGCTTTTAATTCAATGTTGGGATGACTTTTGGAGTGAATCTTAATAAGTTCCTTCATGTGAGTACCTCCTTATCACGATACATTTTAGTTTTTGCACAATTTTCCCGTAAGGAATTGTCATGTTGTTGTGAATATTATACAGCCTGTGCGTATGTAAATCAATGTTGTCTTGAGAAAATATGCGGCATATTTCAAGGGTTATTATTATTTCGGCGGACCGGGGAGACAATTTTTTTTTTATATGCTATAATAACCGCAAGCTGCAAAGAATTATAAAATGGCTTTAAAGAGGAACAATATATGTATAAGAAATGTATCAAGAGATGTCTGGACTTTATGCTGTCCCTGTGCGGCATTATTGTACTCAGCCCCATACTGGCCGTTCTGGCGGTTCTTGTTCGGGCGAAGCTGGGCAGCCCGGTTCTGTTCCATCAGGAAAGGCCGGGCAGACATGAAAAAATTTTCAAACTGTATAAGTTCCGCTCCATGACGGACGAGAAAGACGCGGATGGGAATCTGCTGCCGGATGAGGTGAGGCTTACGAAGTTTGGCAAGCTGCTGCGCTCTACCAGCCTCGACGAACTGCCGGAGCTGTTTAATATTTTAAAGGGCGACATGAGCCTGATCGGACCGAGACCCCTTTTGGTCCGCTATCTGCCCTATTACACGAAAGAGGAGAGACACCGCCACGATGTGAGACCGGGACTGACGGGGCTTGCTCAGGTAAACGGACGTAATGCGCTGGGGTGGGAAGACCGCTTTCAGTACGATCTGGATTATGTAAACCATATAAGCTTTGGGCTTGACCTGAAAATCATTGGTATGACGGTAGGAAAAGTGCTGAAACGTTCCGGCACGCTTTCCGGCGCTGACCAGACCGTGGCGGATTTTGACGTGTACCGCAGGGAGCAACGTGAGAAGAACTTCTAGCCGCATTCGGCAAGGCGGAATCCTGGGGAGAGAATAGAATGAATAAGATCGCACTGTTTGAACAGGGGATTTCCCCCACGCCGATTGTGAAAATGTCCGGCAATTATGGGGAAAATCAGTATTATATCAAGAGAGAGGACCTGATTCCCTTTAGCTTTGGGGGTAATAAAGCGCGCAAGGCGGCGGAATTTTATAAAGAGATCATGGCATGTGGGGCGGACGTTGTGATGACTTATGGCAGCAACAGCTCCAACCATTGCCGTATTATTGCAAACATGGCCGCTTCGATGGGAATTGCCTGTCATGTCATTTCCCCGGAAGAAAACAGGGAGAGACTCTATAACACGAGGCTGGTTGAGAATTTTGGAGCGACGGTGGAGACCTGTCCCGTAACGGAGGTGTCTGGAACGATTGACCGCCGCATGGAAACATTCAGGCGGGAGGGGAAAAATCCTTATTTTATTATGGGCGGGGGGCATGGAAATCCCGGCACGCGCGCCTGTGTAAACACCTACAGGGAGATTGCCGCTTATGAGGAGCAGTCGGGGATTTGTTTCGACTATATTTTCCACGCTTCAGGAACGGGGACGACGCAGGCAGGCCTTGTCAGCGGGAAGCTGCTCTTGGACGCAGGGCGAAGAGAGAACGGGCAGGCGGTCAGCGGGCAGAAGATTGTCGGCATCAGTATAGCGAGAACGCAGGAGCGGGGGCGCGAGGTAGTCAGACAAAGTATTGAGGACTATCTGGGCGCACGGTATGCCGGGCTTTACCGGGAAACGGAACTTGTTTTTACGGACGATTACTGTATGGGCGGTTACGGAAAATATACGCCGGAGGTGGCGGAGACGATAGAAGAAGTGATGAAAAGTGACGGGATACCGATGGATACGACCTACGTGGGAAAAGCGTTTTTCGGCATGAGGCGGTATGCGGAGGCGCATGGGCTGCAGGGAAAGAATATCCTGTTTATTCATACGGGAGGAACACCCCTGTATTTTGATCTATTAGATCGGAAAAACCGGGAATCCGTTTGATGAATGATCTGACGGGAAAGGAGCGGATATGAATATCCTGATTCTGAGCGCGGGCACCCGCGATAAGGTGGTGCAGTATTTTAAGAAGGAGCTGGCTGGCAGGGGCAGGGTTATTGCGACCGACTGCTCCAATCTGGCGCCCGCGGTGTATGAGGCGGACGCTTTTTATCTGGTACCACGGATTACGGCGCCGGACTATCTGGATGTGGTGCTGGATATTTGTGAAAAGGAGAAAATAACAGGGGTTTTCTCCCTGATTGACCCGGAGCTGTCCCTTCTTGCAAAGGAGCGCGAGCGGTTTCTGGCGGTGGGAACCACACCTATTGTGTCTGATTATAAGCTGGTGGAGACCTGTTTTGACAAGTACAGGATGTATGAGATGCTGGGGGAAATGCAGATACCTACGGCGAAATGCTATTTGGACAAAGAATCCTTCTACCGGGCGGAGGAAGCCGGGGAGATATCTTACCCTGTATTTGTGAAGCCGGTGCGGGGCAGCGCCAGTATCCATATCAATAAAGTGGGGAGCAAAAAGGAAATTGAGGTGCTCTATGACCTCTATGACGACCTTTTGATTCAGGAGTACATGGACGGCACAGAATTTGGTGCGGATGTGTATGTGGACATGCTTTCCGGGAAGTGCACGGACATCTTCGTAAAAAAGAAGATCAAGATGCGGGCGGGAGAGACCGATAAGTCTGTGTCCTTCAAAGATGAAAAGCTGTTTGCACTGATCCGGGATTTCGCGGAAAAATGCGGTTTCCGGGGCATGATAGATATTGACATTTTTGAGATCGGCGGCGTTTATTATATTTCTGAGGTCAATCCCCGCTTCGGCGGCGGTTATCCTCACGCATACGGCTGTGGCGTAAACATGGCGGCGGCGGTGGTGAAAAATATCTCCGGGCAGGAAAATGAAGTGCGGATTGGAGAATATCGGGAAGGGATCTGCATGATGAAGTTTAATGAGGTGATGATACGCGATATGGCGGACGTTGAGATCGTGCCCTGATTTTAGGCGGCTGCGAAGCGGATTTGGGGCTGGGCTTTTGGCAAAGAGGGATGATATTTATGGAAAGAGTTCTGATTTTGATTAATTCCTCCGGCGGTTTGTGTGATTTCCGCGGAGAATTTGTGGAGGCGCTCTGTGCGGAATACGAGGTCTGGGTGAGTATGCCGGACGATGTAAAAGAGAAGGAACTTGTAGACATGGGATGCCATATAATCAGGACGCCCATCAACCGCAGGGGAATCAATCCGCTGGAGGACTTGAAGTTGTACCGCGCTTACGGTAAAATAATGAAAGATCTGCGGCCTTCCCTGGTGGCGACCTACACGATCAAACCGAATATTTACGGCGGATTTGCCGCGGGGATGAAAAAGATTCCCTATATAGCCACGATCACGGGGCTTGGCGGCGCGTTTGACAGGACAGGACTGCTTCTTAGGCTGATTGTCGGGATGTACCGCGCCGGTTTAAAACGGGCGGCATGTGTGTTTTTCCAGAACGAGGAGAACAGAGGTATTTTTCGGGACATGGGTATCACGGCAAAGAAGACGCGGATGGTAATGGGCTCCGGCGTGAGCCTTAATAAACACCGTTTTGAGCCGTATCCCGAGAGGGAGGAAGTGCATTTTCTCTTTGTCGGCCGGGTGATGAAGGAGCGGGGCATCCTGGAGTATATAGAGGCGGCGAAACACTTACATAGCGACCGGGTATTTTTTGATATCATGGGTTACTGTGACGAGGATTATCAGGAGCTTTTGGATGATCTGGAGAAGGAGGGTGTGATCCGTCAGATCGGTTTTCAAACGCAGGTACATGAACATCTGGCGGCTGCTGACGCCATTGTGGTGGCTTCTTTCCACGAGGGGATGTCCAATGCGCTGATTGAGGGCGCGGCCACGGGCAGACCGGTGATAGCCTCGAATATCAGCGGCTGCAAGGAGGCTTTTGAGGAGGGTGTGACGGGCTTGGGTTTTACGCCGGGCAAGCCGGAAGAGCTGATAGGCGCGCTGAAAAAATTCCTTTCCCTTTCCAGAGAGGAGCGGGCGGCAATGGGACGCTGCGGCAGGGAAAAGATGGAACGCGAATTTGACCGCAGGCTGGTGACGGCGGCGTATATGGACGAGGTCGGGCGGATACTGGACCGAGGATGAAAGCTGCGGCGTATTTGCCGCTGGGACTGCGCGGTAAAGATAGAGAAGACAGAGTATGGAGGCATACGGGAAGGAGAATTGACAACAGATGGATTTATATGAAAAGCTGGTGAGCGGTGAGGAAAAGCTCTCCCTTGTAGGGCTTGGCTATGTAGGCATGCCGATTGCGGTTGCTTTTGCAAGGAAGATTCAGGTAGTGGGCTTTGACTTAAATGAGGCGAAGATCGAACTGTACAAAAAGGGCGTCGATCCCACGAATGAGGTGGGTGACGAGGTGATCCGCAGTACGAAGGTGGACTTTACAGCGGACCCGGCAAAGCTTAAGGAGGCAAAGTTCCACATTGTAGCGGTGCCCACGCCCGTCAATGACGATCATACGCCGGATCTCTCTCCTGTGGAGGGTGCGAGCCGCATTCTGGGACAGAACCTGACGAAGGGTTCTGTGGTGGTGTTTGAGTCTACGGTGTATCCGGGTGTGACGGAAGATATATGTGTGCCTATTTTAGAGAAAGAGTCCGGCTTAAAGTGCGGCGTGGACTTCAAGATCGGGTACTCTCCCGAGCGGATCAATCCGGGAGATAAGGTACATAGGCTGGAGACGATCACGAAAATCGTATCGGGTATGGATGAGGAAACCCTTGATGTCGTGGCTAAGGTCTATGAGCTGGTAGTGGAGGCAGGCGTTTACCGCGCGGACTCCATAAAAGTGGCGGAGGCAGCCAAAGTCATTGAGAACAGCCAGAGGGATATCAATATAGCGTTTATGAACGAGCTTTCCATCATCTTCCACAAGATGGGAATTGACACGAAGTCAGTGCTGGAGGCGGCTGGGACGAAGTGGAACTTCCTGCCGTTTATGCCGGGACTGGTAGGCGGTCACTGTATTGGTGTGGACCCCTATTACCTGACCTATAAGGCGGAGCAGCTCGGTTATCATTCACAGATTATCCTTTCCGGCAGACGTATCAACGACGACATGGGTAAATATGTGGCGGAGAGTCTTGTAAAAGACCTGATACGGGCGAATATACCCGTGAAACATGCGAAGGTGGCGATCCTGGGATTTACTTTCAAGGAGAACTGCCCGGATACGAGAAATACGAAGGTAATCGACATCTACAGAGAGCTGGGTGAATATGGAATTGCGCCCATTGTGGTGGACCCGGCGGCAGATGCGGGGGAGGCGAAGCATCTCTACGGGATCGAGTTTAAGACCATGGACGACATCAGGGATGTGGACGCACTGATTATCGCTGTGGCGCATGAGCAGTTTCTGGAGCTTGACAGGGAGAAGATTTCTTCTTTCTATCATCCGGCGCACAAGAGAAAAGTGTTGATGGACCTGAAAGGGATATTAAACCATAAAGAATATCTGACAGGGGATTTTCTGTATTGGAGATTGTAAGATTGAATAGAGACAAAAAGAGAGCTCTGTGTCTTCTCGCAGGGCTTCTCGCCTTTTTTCTGGGACTGCTTGCAGTCGGCGGAGTCGGGGTTTATAATGATTCCGAACAATATATTACGATGCATATTCACAGGGAGCCGCTCTATCCCCTTTATCTTGCCGCCTTCCGGGCTGTTCTCGGGGAGGGATATCTGACCGCGGCGATGGCGGGGCAGGGAATACTCACGGCTGTTGGAATTACTGCGCTGTCGGAGTATCTGACAAGGCGTTTCGGACTCCGGCTGTGGGAGGAGCTGCTGGTCGTGGCCTTGCAGCTTTTGCCGCATCTGATTACGCGGTATGTGTCGGCGCTCCATATTTTTCTGGAAAATTCGGTAATGAGCGAGGGACTGTGCATTCCGCTTTTTACCTTGTTTGCTTATTTCCTTTTGCGGATGCTTTTTGAAGGGAAGGTACGGGATGCGGTGCTTGCGCTCCTTTTTGCCTATCTTCTGTCCATGACCAGGGGGCAGATGATGACTACGATTTTGCTGTGGGCGCTCCTTCTGGGGATTCGTATGGTATTTTATAAAAAGTACAGGTCGCTGTTTATATGTGTGTCAGCGGTGGCCCTTGTCTTTCTCCTGCGGGATTTTACGGTACACGTGTATAACTACGGCGTTACCGGGTATTTTATGGGCAATACGTATGGGCAGGTGAATACGCTGACCAATGTGATGTATGCCTGTGATGAGGAGGACCGGGAAGTTTTTGAGGAGGGGGATCTGGAACAGGCCTTTTTCGACAGCTTTTACAGTAAGGCGATGGAGCGGAAGCTGAATCATGTGTACGCCGGGGACAGCTTTGGCGAGCGGGCGGCATATCTGGAGGCAAACCATGATATTCTGAAATTCCAGATTCTGGAGGCGGAGCTGTCTGCCTATTATTTCGGCCTGGGAGAGGTAGACTATTATGAGCAGAGCAGTATGTCCGACGAGATGGCTGGTAAGATGATAAAGAAACTTCTGCCTGCCTGTTTTGGACAGTGGCTGTACGATTATATTCTTTTGTGCCGCAATGGTTTTGTCAGAAGTATCGCGGTGGTGCACCCATTGATCAATTTTGCCGCGCTTTTACTGTATCTGCTCGCGGCGGGGCTGGCGCTTTGGCTTATTCTTGTAAAGAAACAGGCCCGGGCGGCAGTCGTTATGGGGACGGCGCTGCTGTTCATTGCAGCGAATGTGTGCGCAACGTCGATCACGATTATGTGTCTGTCGCGTTATATGATATATGGGTTTTCACTGTTTTATATCGCGCTGTATCTGGTAATCAGGGAAGTGTGTGAGAACAAACTATTATGGAGGTCGAAGCAGAATGAGTTATCAGGACATCACATTTGAAAAAGGAACGGTATTTCTTGTGACAGGCGGGGCGGGCTTTATCGGTTCAAACCTTTGTGAGGCCTTGCTTGACATGGGCTGCGTGGTGCGCTGCCTGGACAATCTGTCAACGGGAAAGTATGAAAATATTGAGCATTTTATGGGAAAGGAAGGGTTTACCTTTATAGAGGGAGACATCCGGGATCTCGAAACTTGTAAGCAGGCGTGCATGGGCGCTGACTATGTGCTGAATCAGGCGGCATGGGGGAGTGTGCCCAGAAGTATAGAGATGCCGCTTCTCTATGAAGAAATTAATATCCGGGGCACTTTAAATATGATGGAGGCAGCGACGCAGTGCGGGGTCAAAAAGTTTGTTTATGCGTCCAGCTCTTCCGTGTACGGAGATTCTACAGAGCTTCCCAAGATAGAAGGGCAGGAGGGGAAAGTGATTTCCCCGTATGCGCTGACAAAGAGGACGAACGAGGAGTACGGACGGCTCTATAAGGAATTATATGGGCTTGACACATACGGCCTGCGGTATTTTAATGTGTTTGGGCGCAGGCAGGACCCGGACGGTATGTATGCGGCGGTGATTCCGAAGTTTATCAAACAGCTGCTCCACGGGGAAACTCCCACCATAAACGGGGACGGCAGGCAGTCCCGGGATTTCACTTATATCGACAACGTGATCGAGGCAAATCTGCGCGCCTGTAAAGCGGGCAGCGAAGCCGCAGGGGAAGCTTTCAACATCGGTGCGGGAGGACGGCTGTATCTGATTGATATGTATGAGCAGCTTTGTCAGGCGCTTGGCGTGAAGGTGGAGCCGGATTTTGGTCCGCCGAGGGCGGGTGATGTGCGGGATTCCAACGCGGATATCAGTAAGGCCAGAAAACTTTTGGGGTATGATCCTTCCTACGATTTTGAGAAGGGAATAATGCTTGCCATAGACTGGTATAAAGAGTACTTGAAGTAGCTGCCGACACATGTCTGCGCAGTGGGAACGGGATAGGGAACAGGTATGGAATTTAGACTTGCCGGCTATCGTATGCAGATAGCGAAGGAATATAAAATCGACGGTACGATGCCCAGGATTTATAACGAGGAAGGCCGTCTGCTTGAGACCTACTTTATCAAAAACAGGCATTCCCAGCATGCGCCCTTTGGCAAGGAAGGGAAATATTTTTTCTGGGATCGCTACAACTATGGGCTTGACACACATTTTTACGGTCCGGAATCCCTGACGAGAACGCTGGGGAATCCGCAGACCAAGTATGGAATGCTGACGGAGTCGAGAGCGATTGTGCCGCAGGATTACGAGGTGTTTCGCAGGCACAAGGGGCTTGAGAAGGAGTTTCGGTATATTTTTACTTATGACGAGAAGGTTTTAAATGAAATTGAGAACGCAAGGTTTTATCCGGTTGCGGCGGGTATATGGAATAGAGAAATGAAGGAGGAGGCGCATCAGAAAAAGGACAGGGATTTATCCATTTTGTCCTCTGATAAAATTATTTGCGACCTGCACCGCTTTCGGCTTGAACTCGCCAGAATGTGTAAAAGGGAGAAGCTTGCCGATACCTATGGCAGATTTGATGGCGGCGAGTATGTAAAAGATGTAGATGAAACCCTTGACAGGTATCGGTTTTCGCTAATCATCGAGAACGACATTTCAGATTACTATTTTTCTGAGCGTCTCACGAGCTGTTTTGCGGCACAGACCATACCGGTGTACCTGGGTGCACGTAAAATATCGGATTTTTTTGATGCCGACGGCATGATTTTACTGGAAAAACCGGATTTAGATGAGGTAAAGAATAAAATCAGGGAGTGTACAAAAGAGAATTATGAGTCCAGACTGTCGGCAGTGCTGCGCAATTATGAGAAGGCACGGGAATATGTGAATATGCAGGATTATCTGTATGAGCACTATCTGATGAAAAAGTAGTAGTAAGGAGGGAAAGTAACTGTTCACAATGAATAGTTACGGGGGAGAAATATGCGCTACAGAGTAGTTGTGTTCGGGGTGAAAGACACCTCGGAAAATATTGTTAATTTTATTCAGAAAGAAATATGTCCCGTGGATCTGGTCATCACGATCAGCCCGGAAGTGACGAAAAAAAATCAGGTTTCGGGGTATAAGGGTCTGTCTGTGCTGACGGAAAAGTACGGTATTCCCGTGCATGAGGCGGACAGCTATTTCCTGACAGACGAAAAGACGCAGGAGTTTATGCGGAAGAACGAGTTTGATATCGGTATTTCCATGGGCTGGCAGAGACTCATTCCAAAGTCCGTTCTGGACTGCTTTAAGCACGGTATCTACGGTTTCCACGGCAACAGCGGCTATCTGCCGTTTGGCAGGGGGCGCTCGCCTTTAAACTGGTCCGTGATTCTGGGGGATACCCGTTTCAATTTGAATCTGTTCCGCTATGACGAGAAGGCGGACAGTCCCAATGTGTTTGCCACGGAGATGTTTTCCATCACGCCCCACGACGATATCCGTACGGCACAGTACAAGAATATGATTTGCTCCAAACGTCTGATCCGCAAGCTGCTTGCCGCGTATGAGAGCGGGCATATTGAGATCCGCAGAGATTCCAAGGACTTTGATTCCTGGTATGAGAAACGGACGGCGGCTGACGGGAAGATTGACTTCCATAGTAGAACGCGTGACATTTACAATCTGGTCCGCGGCGTGGCGGCGCCCTTCCCGGGGGCATTTGCTTACTGCAAAGATCAGGAGGTGCGTGTCTGGGAGGCGCATCCCTTTGATGAAATGATTGATTTTTCCGCCTATGCGCCGGGCGAGGTGATTGATGTGTTTGACGGAAAGCCTGTGGTGCGCACGGTGGACGGATCGCTTTTAATCGACCGCTATGAGAGCAGCCTGACGCTGGAAGCGGGGGACATACTGTTATGACGAAACCGATACATGTGCTGCATGTGCTTGGCGGCGTGGGACTTGGCGGTGCGGAAAGCCGCATTATGGACCTGTACAGACAGATGGACAGAGAGGAGATTCAGTTTGACTTTCTGGTACATGCATCGGCTGCTCGGAAACCAGAGTTTTACGACGAAGAGATACAGAATTTGGGCGGGCATATTTATGTGCTCCCCAAATTTAGGGTATATAATTATTTTGCTTACAAAAAGGCGGTCAGGGCATTTTTTGCGGCGCACAGGGAGTTCCGGGTGGTGCAGGGGCATATGACCAGTACCGCGGGGATCTATCTGCCCATCGCAAAGAAGGCGGGGGTACCCGTTGTAGCCGCCCATGCCAGGAACGCTGGTGTGGTGAAGGGATTAAAAGGGCTTGCGACCCGGTTTTTCAGGCGGGGGCTTGCGAAGAAGGCGGATCATTGTTTTGCCTGTTCGGCTCTTGCGGGGCAGGATGTGTTTGGCGAAGCGGCAATGAAGGCCGGGCAGGTCAAAGTCATTTACAATGCCATTGATGTGGGCAGATTTACCTATAATGAAAAAGTGCGCAGACAGGTGCGGGCGCAGCTTGGGATTGACACGGAACTGGTGCTTGGGCACGTAGGGCGTTTTCAATACCAGAAAAATCACCCGTATCTGCTGGAGGTTTTTGCGGCGGTATGTAAAAAACAGCCGGACGCCCGTCTTCTCCTTCTGGGAGAGGGGGAGGACAGACCTGCGATGGAAGAAAAATGCAGGCGGCTCGGCATAGCGGACAAGGTACAGTTTCTGGGAAACCGAAAAGACGCGGAGCGCTTTTATCAGGCAATGGATTTATTCCTTCTGCCATCCTTTTTTGAGGGGCTTCCGGGCGTGCTGGTGGAGGCGCAGGCGGCGGGCCTTCACTGCTTTGTGTCGGATACAGTCACGAGAGAGGCAAAGGCCACGGATCTGGTTACTTACCTGAGTATAGGGGAACCTCCCGTGCGCTGGGCGGAGGAAATTTTAAAGCAGGCGGATTATACTAGGCGGGATACGGCGCAGGAGCTGCGCAGGGCAGGATTCGATGTGCGGGCACAGGCGCAGGGGTATAGACAGTTTTATCTGACAGGAGACAGTTCGCGGATATGAAAAAAATGTTATTAATCGTGCCATCTCTTCATCAAGGCGGGGCGGAAAAAGTCTGTGCGGTGACGGCGGTTGTATTAAAACCGTACTTTGATGTGCAGATTGCCATTTTTGATTCCAGAAACATTGATTTTGATGTGGAGGATGTTCCCGTTGCAGATCTTGGCCTGCCGAGCCGCCCGGGGAAACTTGCCAAGGTGATCAATGTTTTGCGGCGGGGGCACAGGCTTAAAAAGTTAAAAAAAAGGGAACAGATTGACATAGCCTACAGCTTTGGACCCACGGCGAATCTCGCCAATATTTTTGCGGGACGGCTCTTTTCAAAAAGCGGCGCGAAATGCTGGCTCGGCGTGATGAGCTATATGGATATGGACAGCTCCTGGCTGGGACTTTTCTGTAAGAGGGCCGACAGGCTTCTGTGCTGCTCAGAGACGCTTCGGGGTATGATTGAGAAAAAATATGCCTGTAACTGTGCAGTTACCCTGACCGGTTTTTTTGACATTCCGCAGATAAAGGCGCGGGCCGAGGAAGAGGAAGCCCGCCTTCCCTGGCAGGACGGCCGGATCATCGTCTCGATGGGGCGGGAAGATGTGGTCAAGGGTTTCTGGCATCTGCTGAAGATTTTTTCGCTGGTGCACAAGGAGCTGCCGGATACAAAGCTTCTCATCATTGGCAAAGGGGAATTTACGGAGTACCGAAAACTTGCGGCAGACCTGGGCATTGCGGATGCCGTGTGTTTTGCCGGGCTTCAGAAAAACCCGTATCCGTATTTGAAAAAAGGGACGCTCTATCTGCTGACTTCCTATTGGGAGGGCTTTCCCAACGCGCTTGTGGAGGCGATGGCAATGGGGCTTCCGGCCGTGGCGACGGACTGCATGACGGGCCCCGCGGAGATTTTTGACGGAAAATATGGCATTCTGGTGCCGAACATGGCAAAGGAGCCTGATATGGACGCCTCCCATATAGACGAGGAGGAGAAAAATACAGCAAAGCGGGTGGCTGCGCTTTTGCAGAACGAGGAAGAATTGGCGCGTTACAGCAGGCTGTCGGTGGAGCGCGCAGGCGTCTTTTCCAAGGAGACATATATCCGCAAGATCAGGGAATGGTCGGTTTAACAAGCGTGAGAAGAACTTCTTTGAGGAGGAAATATGGTTCGTAAGATTGCGTTTCACTTGAATTGTCTGGAGCAGGGCGGCGCGGAGCGGGTGGTTTCAAATTTGTCCAACCGCTTTGTGCAGAACGGATATGAGGTGCTTGTCGCTACGGAGTGGCAGGGAGAGGATGAATTTCGGATTGATGAGAAGGTGCGGCGTGTGCATGTGGGACTGCGGCCGGGGGACGAGAAGAAAAACCGCCTGACCCAGTTTTTTCTGCGCATCCGTTACCTGAAAGAGTTTTTGAAGAAGGAAAAGCCGGATATTCTTATCCCGTTTGCCAGGAAAGCGCTGTACCGGGGACTGACGGCGGCTTTTTTTATTAAGATTCCGGTGCTGATTTCCATACGGACAGACCCGGTGGGACACTATGACAGACCCTTTGACAAGGTGCAGATCCCTTTTCTGTTTCCAAGGGCCAACGGCTGCGTATTTCAGACGGAAGGCGCAAGAGAGTTTTTTGCTCCCAGATTGCAGAAAAATTCACGCATTATTCTAAATCCGCTGAATCCCAAGTACATCGGTGTGCCGGAGCCGGAGAAACGGACAAAAACGGTGGTGCAGTCCGGCCGGCTGGTGGATTTCAAAAATCAGGTCATGCTGATCCGGGCCTTCCACGAAGTGCATAAAAGACACCCGGATTACGATCTGAAAATTTACGGCAGAGATACGGAGGACGGTACGAAGGAACTTTTAGAGCGGACGATAGAGGAGCTGCAGGCACAGGATTATGTGCATCTGATGGGAGCCAGCGACAGTCTGGAAAAACAGCTCCCGGATGCGGCGCTTTTTGCGTTCAGCTCTGACTGGGAGGGACTGCCGAACGCCCTGATGGAAGCGATGGCGTTAGGGCTGCCCATTGTGGCGACGGATTGCCCCTGCGGCGGTCCGCGCACGATAATGACAAACGAGGTGGACGGTCTGCTGATTCCCATCAAGAACCAGAAAGCGATGGAGGACGGCATCAACCGGCTGATCGAGGACCCGGTGCTTGCCGAGAGACTTGGCCGGGAGGCAAGAAAAATCGCGCAGAGAGCCAACGACGAGGCAATTTACGGACAGTGGCGGGACTATATCGACGAAGTGTGCGAGGAATATTGGAAGAAGCATAAGAGTCGGTGAAAGAGACAATGAAGCAGTAGACGGGGCGGGGATTACGCTCGATAAGCAGAGAGATGCGGCGGGGAAAGAAGAAAGGCGGAGCACGGAGGATATCGCATGGGATCAGAAAGGGACATAAAAATACAGCGCCCCACGGGATGTAAGCTCTTTCTTCTGCTTCCCATTGCAGTTTGCTATGCCTGTTTTGTTGTACTTGGGGACTGGCAGGGATCGGTGGACTACAGCAATGCGCAGAATCTGGCGAGGCTCGTGCTCTGGGCGGCGGGAAGCTTTGCCGTACTGGCCGGCGCGGGTTTCCTTATGGAGAATGGCGCCGTTTTGATTGGGCTTTTGCCGTCGGGCGTGCAGAGGGCATATCACAGAGTTTTTCCGGCCGGGAAGGAGAGGCGGGGCCGCTGGTGGATCTGGCTTCTGTTTTTTCTGTTGTGCCTTCTGTGCTATCTGCCTTACTATCTCATATATTATCCCACATGGTTTAACAACGATTCGGTGTGGCAGATGGAACAGGCGCTTGGAATGGCGGCAAAATCAAATCACCACCCCTATTTTCATACGCTCATTATCAAAGTCTTTCTGACGGTGGGTTATGGTCTCTTTCACGACTACACGGCGGCGGTGGCGCTGTATACCTTTTTTCAGATGGCGCTGACGGCGGCGGTTTTCGGATTTTATCTGTATCTTTTGTACCGGCGGGGCACAAGGCGTCTTTGGCTTGTCCTTGCGGTGTTTTTCTATGCGCTTCTTCCCCTCAATGGGATGCTCAGCATCTGCATGGGAAAGGACGCCTGGTTTACGGCGGCGTTCCTGCTTTTTGTGTGGGCGGCACATAATTGCGCCTTGACACAGGCTTCGCGCGGCGATGCCGGGCGGACAGAGACTCCGGGCAGTTTTGATGGAGGGGAGATGACTTTTGGGATGCCGGCCGGCCGGCGCTGGCTCTGGTTTTTTGGGACTGGCGTGTCAGTCTGCCTCCTCAGAAGCAACGGCATCTTTGTGTTTCTGGGGACGGCGTTTGTGCTGATTACGTCGCAGTTTTTCAAAGGGCGGAGGACGTTGGCAAAGGACATTGGAGGCAGGGAAGGCGGTTGGCGGCGGCTTTTTTCGGGACGGGAGAGGCAGCGCATGTACACTTCGGTGGCTGCTGTGCTGGTCTGCTACCTTCTCTGGCAGGGACCGATTCTTCATGCCTTACAGGTGCAGCCGCCGGACACGATTGAGAGCCTGACCATGCCGGTACAGCATCTGCTCTGCGCCTATGCCCGAGGCGGTAACCTTAGGGCTGAGGAAGTGGAAATGATGGAGGCGGTTGTCCCGCTGGAGAAGATCGACGAGTATTACAACCCCTATTTGTTTGATGTGACGAAAAATTACATCCGCGAGAACGGCAATCAACAGGTGATCGCGGACAACAAGGGAGCGTACGCAAAACTCTGGCTGGATGTGGGGCTTCGCAATCCCATGCTTTATCTGGAGGCGGAGATTCGGCAGACAGCGGGTTATTATGCATTACATATTCCCCATGACCAGATTCTTTACAGTGAGTATTTTATGGTGGATAATCCTTTTGGCATCGAGAACGAGAGGAAAGTTTTCAGCTATGATGATAGTCTGTCCATGGGAGAGTTTTTACAGTGGTTCCAGACCTTTTATAACAGGGTGTGGAGTCTGGGGATGAATACGTGGCTGCTGCTGTTTGCGCTTGCATGTACGCTATACAGGGGGCGGCGGGCAATCGCGTTCGCGCCCTGTGTGATGCTTTTGGTGAGCCTGCTTCTGGCTGCCCCGGTGTACAATGAGCTTCGGTATGCTTACGGGGTGTTTGTGGCGCTGCCGTTTTTGTTTCATGTCGGGTTGGGGGAGGAAAGATGAAAAAATGGTTAAAGGCGGCACTCTTTCTCCTGCCGCTGCTTCTTTTCATAGGATGGGTTAACTGGTACGTGGATTCCTACGCCCTTCTCCGCGTTACCTATGATGAAATCGCCGCGCAGATGGCGGCGGGAAAGAACGTGGAGGGGCTGGAAGACTCTGATTACAACGACAGGAACCTTCTGGCGGCACGCCTAAAAGGGATGGAGGAGGCGCCGCAGGTCATGGTTCTCGGTTCCAGCCGGGTGTATACGTTTGACCATACCATGTTCGGGACGGATTCCTTTTACAATGCGGGGCTGTCGGAGGCTACGATTTATGACCTTCTGGCGGTGACGGGCATTCTGGCTGCGGAGGAGAAGCTTCCGAAAACGATGGTGGTCGGCGTGGACGCATTTCTCTTTAACAGGAGCCATGACAACGAGAAGTGGAAGGAATTGGAAAGCTATGCAAACTATATGTCGCTGGCGCTGGACGGGAAACTGTCGCCGGAGCTTGCGAACCCGCATAAAGATACGGGCAGGGAGTTTTCAAAAGCGCTCTCTTTAGACTATTTCCGCTACAACGTCACCCTTCTTCCCGACAGAAAGAGGTTTGCCGTAAATTACACGGACGAATGGGAGACGGAAAAGTATCTGAAACATTATGACGGAAGCGTCAGCTATCAGCGCAAGCTGCGCGAGGTGAATCCGGCGGACGTTGAGGAGATGACAAGACAGGCGATGGAAGAGCATGTGGTCTATCGGATGACGGATTATACGGAGATAGACGAATGGCATTTTCAGAGGCTTTCCGGGCTGATTGACTATCTGCTGGATGCGGGCGTGGAGGTCATTTTATACTTGCCACCCTATTCGCCCATGATGTATAATTACATAGAATCTGAGGAGGCTTTTCAGATCACGCTGGAAGTGGAGGAAGAGGTAAAAAATCTGGCGGCCAGGAAGGGACTTACCCTGTGCGGCTCCTACGATCCGGCGGGATGCGGCCTTGAGATGACGGATTTGTACGACGTGTACCATGTAAAGACTGAAAAGACGGCGGATACTTACTATCTGGCGCAATAAGGAAAAATTATGAAAGCGAACGTTACCTACTGGCTGGACGAGACGGCGGCGCGTTTCCCCGATAAGACAGCCTATGCGGATGAAAATAAGGAAATTACTTTTGGACAGCTGCGCGTACAGGCGAGAGCCATTGCATGTGAACTGACGGCGAGAGGGCTCTTTAAAAAGCCTGTCGCTGTTTTTCTGGAAAAGGGCGTGGACGTGCTTGTCTCCTTTATGGGAGCGGCTTACAGCTGCAACTTTTACTCTCCGATAGACGTGGACATGCCGGGGAGCCGTGTGAATAAGATTCTGGAAGTGTTGGAGCCCGCGGTAGTGATTACTGCAGGGGCTTTGCGGAATGTCTTTTCGGCATATGATTATAAGGGGGAGTTCCTTCTGCTGGAGGATGTTCTGCCGGCAGAATCCGCGCGGGAAGCGGCATTGGAGGAAGCGAGAAGGCGCGGCATTGACACCGACCTTCTGTATGTGCTCTTTACCTCCGGCTCCACGGGTGTTCCAAAGGGCGTGACCATCAATCACCGGGCGGTGATCGACTACATAGACTGGGTGACGGAAACCTTCGAAATTACGGAGAAGGACAGCTTCGGCAACCAGGCGCCGTTCTATTTTGACAATTCCATTCTGGACATTTACAGCACACTGAAAACGGGTGCGACGACTTATATTATTCCGAAAACGCTTTTTGCCCAGCCGGTACCCCTTCTGGAATATTTGAGGGAAAAGAAGATCAATACCATCTTTTGGGTGCCATCTGCGCTGATTGTTGTGGCGAAGCTCAAGGCGTTCAAAAATGTGGATCTGTCGGACACGCTGAGGCGGGTGCTGTTCTGCGGCGAGGTCATGCCGAATAAACAGCTGAACGTGTGGCGGAAATTCCTGCCGGACGTACAGTACGCGAACCTGTACGGTCCCACGGAGATCACGGACGCCTGTACTTATTATATTGTTGACCGTGAATTTTCTGACGAGGAGCCGCTTCCTATCGGATTTCCCATGCCGAACACGGACATTCTCGTGTTAAATGAGAAGAACGAACTGGTGGCAGGGGAAGAGCCGGGAGAGCTATGTGTCAGAGGCACGTCCCTGTCCATGGGCTATTACAAAAACCCGGAGAAGACCAGGGAAGCGTTTGTGCAAAATCCTCTGAATCAGGCAGTGCCGGAGCTGGTCTACCGGACAGGCGATATCGTGAAATACAATGAGCGCGGTGAGATCATTTATCTTTCGAGGAAGGACTTCCAGATCAAGCATATGGGGCATAGAATCGAGCTGGGAGAGATTGAGACGGCGGTGTCTTCTCTGCCGGAAATTTCCCTGAATTGCTGTCTTTATGACGAGAAGCGACAGAAGATCGTGCTTTTTATCGAGGAGGAACTGGAAAAGGCGTATATCAACGAAAAGATTTCCCATCTCGTGCCCGAGTATATGCTGCCGAATAAGGTGGTCCGTGTGGAGAAAATGCCGATCAACGCCAACGGAAAGATCGACCGGGTGAAGCTGAAAGAAAACATAAAATAGACGGGAAGCGGCAAACGGAACGGCCAGACGGCTGTGTGATAATGAGTGGAGCTGTATGAAGACAAATTTTGAGAGGGTCGTGATAATCGGTTACGGCAAGGCGACCGGGGAAATATTAAAGTACGCAGCGGACAGGCGGCCGGATTACGGCTATGTGCTTCAGTTCATTGAGCATGAGATTCACGCCCTGAGTGTGACGAAACAGATATGCGAGGAGAGGGGCATTCCTTTCGCATCCGTGCCGGATAAAAGAGAGCTCGGTGAGTATCTTGGAAAAATACAGGAGAAAACGCTGATTGTCTCCGCCAGCAACAATTTTTTGTTTCCGGCGGCGCTGGTGGAACGGGAAAATATGACGATCATCAACTTCCACAATGCGCTTCTGCCGGATTATCCCGGGAGAAACGCGCCAAGCTGGGTCATTTATCAGGGGGAGGCGCGCACGGGTATCACTTGGCACTATGTGACGGCGGGGGTGGATGAGGGAAATATCATCATCCAGAAGAGCTGCGGGATCGGATATGACACGAAGGCATATGAACTGACGGAAACCTTGATGGATCTGGCATATGATGGATTTTGTGAATGCTTTGACAGTGTTTTGCAGGAAAACGCCGAGGCGAGACCGCAGGGGTTTTCGCCTAAGAGACGGATGTACCGTTCAACAGAGATACCGGGAGACGGATTTTTTGACCTAAATGAACCGCCGGAGAAACTGTACCGACTGCTTCGCAGTGTGGATTATGGGAAAATCGGGATATTTCCGCCGCTGCAGATGGAAGTTGCAGGAAAACGGGCGGAAGTTTTACGATATCGAAAGATTGCCCCGGAAAAGAGAACAGAGGGGGCGGACATGCTCTATATGCCGTTCGCTGACGGTATGTTGCTGAAAATAAAATATCGGTTGTTATGACATGGAAGGATCAGGAATGAAAAATCTGCTTATGCGGGTGTAAAATATAAGTACAGATAACAGACGAGAAAGGATATCAGTTTATGGAAGAAAAGATTTTAGAGATTTTAGAAGAATACTGTGAGGAGGCTCTCGACTATACAGGCGACAATATGATGGAGGAGGGCGTAATCGACTCCTTTACGGTAATCAATGTTGTGAGCGAGCTTGAGGATGTCTTTGATATTGAGATAGACGCCAAATATGTGGTGGCCGAGAATTTCAGAAATAAGGAGGCGGTCATAGAACTGGTGAGACGCCTGCTGGAGGATGAATGAGAATGTGAGCATTCTCCTGATGGAGGAGCCGATGCAATTTTTATCTGCTGCATTTATTATACTTTGGGTGATATCTTTCGCCCTCTATTATCTGGTGCCGGTTAAGCGCCAGTGGATCATTTTGGCCGTGGCAAGCGGCCTGTTTTACGTGGCCGGTACAGGTGGGATTCCAATTGGGATTCTTTTGACGGGAACAGGCGCTTACGCGGGCGGCCTGTATTTAAAACGCAGTTTGGAAACACAGAAAAATGTGCTTTCGGATATAGCGGATAAAGAGAGGAAAAAGATAGTGAAACTGGGATTTGAGAGGCGCAGAAGACGTGTTCAAATCCTTTATTTTGTGTGCAGTCTCGGCATTTTGCTCTGTGCAAAATATATGGTTGTGATCCTGCCCTGTCTGCAGAAGCTGGGGCTGATCACGCCGAGGAGCGACACTTTTTTCGGGCGCATAGTCATGCCCCTGGGAATCTCTTTTTATACGCTGACGGCAATCGGCTATGTGGTGGACGTGGGACGGGAACAGTGCCGGGCGCAGGAAAATCCTGTCAGACTTTTCCTGTTTCTTGCGTATTTTCCGGCGATTACGCAGGGACCCTTTAACCGCTATGCGAAATTGCAGGGAGAGTTCGAGCGGGAGCATGTCTTTGATTATGAGAGAATGCTTTTTGGCGTACAGCGGTTCGTCTGGGGTGCCTTCAAGAAGCTTGTGATTGCGGACCGCATCAATCTCTTTGTGGGAAATGTGTTTGGGAGTGCAGCCGGGGGAGTTCCCGGCAGCATTTACGCATTGGCCGTGGTTCTCTATATGCTGCAGCTCTACGCAGATTTTTCGGGATATATGGATATGGCGCTGGGAATCAGTGAAACCTTTGATATTTTCCTGCCGGAGAATTTTAAAAGACCTTATTTTTCAAAGTCGGTGGCGGAATTTTGGCGCAGATGGCATATTACGCTGGGGACATGGTTTAAGGATTATGTGATGTTTACTTTTGTGATGTCGAAAACGGGACGAAAAATCGGGAAGGCATCGAAGAAAAAAATGCCCCGTATGGGAAAGCATGTGACGGGCATAATCGGAACAATGCTGGTGTGGCTGCTGACAGGTATGTGGCATGGCAGAACTGTGAACTATATTTTGTGGGGCGTCTATTATGGCGTTATTATGTGCATTTCCCTTGTATTGGAACAGCAGTATGTTATATGGAGGGAAAGACTACACATCAAGGGCGGAAAAGGATACAGTTTCTTTAGTATGGCGAGAACATGGGTAATCGTATTTGCGGCGGACGTGCTGATACGTGCTGAGAGTCTGTCTCAGGCAGGGGAAATTTACCGGGCGCTTCTTTTGGATTTCCGATTGATGGAAGGAATCCTGGGGGTGACTGACCACGGGCTCGGCAGATACGGCTTTTTGCTGCTTGCGGCGGCATGCATTTTGTGGCTTGCGGTTTCTGTCTGGGAGGAAAAGGGGAAAGACGTGCGCCGGATGATAACGGAGAGTCCGATGGTGCTGCGGTGGTGCTGTTACTACGGCGTGGTGCTGCTTTTGCTGATTACGGGGATTTACGGCGGAAGCTATGACACGGCTGCGTTTCTGTACCAAAGTTTCTGACAACATGCATGTACTGAACGGAAGGAGCAACAGGGTGAGAGGAAAAAAGGCAGCGGAAATATTTGTTATAATAGCGTGCGTTATTATAATGATGGCTGCGGTAGCCGTTTTCGCGGCAGGTGCGGGCTATACGGTTCTCAGCGGGGATGATTTTACCCACGGTGTGAGAGTGGGGGCGTTTCATGTTTCGCTGCCGAAGTATTTTGCGGCATCTTTATTGTATGTGAAGGATTTGTACATGGACTGGCAGGGAACGTGGTTTTCCATGTTTCTACAGGCGTTTCTCTCGCCGATCAATAATTTTGGCATGACGCAGCTTCGGGTGGTAATGGTGGGAAACGCGCTGCTTCTTCTCGGTTCGCTGGCGGCGCTTTTGTGGACGGGGCTGTCCTATTTTCGGGTGGGTACGGAAATGCACGGCGGAGAGATGGAGGAATCCGGCGGCAAGCCGGTGGGTACGGCGAAGAGCCTGACGGTACTGCGGTTTCTGGTTCTTACGCTTTTCTTCCTGTCCGTGGTAAACGCGGATGTCTATGAGGAGATTTACTTCTGGTTTTCCGGGGCGGTGGCGTACAGTATGCCTTTTTCTCTGCTGCTCATTGCGTTGACGCTTTTTCTTCTCATGAATAAGGAGAATTGTGGTCCGCGCAGGAAAAAGATCTGCATGGGAGCTGCGGCGGCCCTTCTGTTTCTCTCCTCGGGCGGCTCTCTGGCAGTGGCTGGTGTTGGATGTTACACGACACTGCTGCTTTCAGTGGTTTTCTTTCTCTTTACAGGGAATGTATCCCGGCACAATCTGACTGTTTTTGCGGCGGGCTTCGCCGGGGCGCTGATCAACGTTGCCGCACCCGGCAATTTTTCCAGACATGACGGTACGGCGGGAGCAGGTCTGCATTTTGGTCAGGCGGGTGTCGATACTGTGCGTATGTTCGCGGAGGAGACGGGCAGGCTTTTTCGGGAGACTATACTGGGACTGGCATTTTTGTTACTGATCGCAGCGGGCGTGTATTTGTCGGGAAGGTGCCGGATGGCCCTTCGGGAATACGGTATTGCCACAGTGTTTGCAATTTTGACAGGTATGGTGGCCTACTTTCCCGTGGCGCTCGGGTATGGCGGGTATTATGTTCCAAACAGATGTTATTTTATAATTGATGCGGCCATGGTGACAGCATTTTTAAATCTGGCCCTGTTTCTTGGGGTGTGCGGCCACAGGCTGTGCGGTCTGCCGTCCGACGGGCGCACGATTGCGGTGCTGCTCTATGTCTGTCTGGCGGCGCTTATTGTTACACCACTGGCCAAGGAAAAGCTGCCTCTTTACCGGGTGGCGCATTATGTGCACAACGGAAGTTACCGGGACTATTATGATAAATGTGTCGATCTCTATGAGTATCTGGAAACCTGTCCCGAAGAGGATGTGGAGTTGGAAATGCCGGAGTATATCGAAGATTTTGAGTGCTTTTATATAGACGAGGACGAAGAGGGCTGGGTGAATCAGGGAATCGCCGCATACTATGGGAAGAGGTCTGTGCGGCGGGCGCGCTAGCGGTTTTAAAAAAAGTGTGGTAAACTTACATAAAAGTAGGAGGCGGAGGCCTCAGAGCGGAGGGAACTATGTTTTCATTTGACGATTACAGGGAAATGGTCAGAATAATAAAGGCAACAGGGCGTCAGTGCGGCTATGCGGAGGCGCTGCACAGGGACTCCTTCGTTATCATGCGCCACGACGTGGAGTACAGTGTGGAGAGGGCCTGGCAGCTTGCAAAAGTGGAGCAGAGCATGGATTTTACATCCACTTTCTTTTTCCAGTGGACCAACAATTCCTATAACATTCTCTCCCGGAGGAATATGGATATCATCAAGGATATGCATGAGAGAGGGCAGCACATAGGGCTTCATTTTGCCTTAAACGGGATGACGGATATGGAGCAGATCAGAAAACGTATTCGCATGGAGACCGATATTTTAAGCGAAATGTTCGGTTTTGCCATAACGGAATTTTCCGTGCACAGGCCTTCCAACGATGTGCTTAAGGAGAATATCAAGCTCGACGGCCTGCTCAATGCGTACCAGGATGAGTTTTTTACCTATGCGGATAAAATAACGGACGATACGAAACTGAGCGTGAAATATATGTCGGATGCCAATCACATTTGGCGTTACGGTTATCCCGACGAGGCAAATATCACAGGTTATGACAAGGTTCAGATTTTGACACATCCTTTTGCATGGTGCAGGGAAGGCTATGACAATTTCAATAATTACCGTGCGCTGATGCAGGAGAAATATGAGGAACTGGTGGATTCCGTGGACAATGAATGCAAGGATTTCGGGGAATACAGGGAATATTTTATGGGCAAGGATGTGAGGTAACAACGCGGGAAGAAGTTCTAAAGACACCGCGCCATAGGACGCGATGCCAAGAGATTCTTCTCGTGTGGGAGAATGCCAAAAGCAAGCATTCTCCGCTGCAGCGGAGGAGTATATATCATATGTGTGGAATTTGCGGGTATATCAGAAAACGGGAGGTTACGCCCGAGCAGCTTAAAAAGATGAATGATACGATGTATCACAGGGGACCCGACGACAGCGGACAGGAAATCTACGGGATGAGAGGCGGCTATCAAGTAGGGTTTGCCCAGAGACGCCTCTCGATCATGGACCTTTCGGCGCTGGGACATCAGCCTATGCACTCGCCCGATGGCCGGGTCAGTGTGGTTTGCAACGGAGAGATCTATAATTTCAAAGAATTGCGCGAAGAATTGGCGGACTATCCCTTTCGGTCGAACTGCGATACGGAAGTTATCATAGCCGCCTATTTAAAATGGGGCGCTTCCTGCGTGAACCGGTTTAACGGGATGTTTGCCATCGCGCTTTTTGACAGGGAGGAGGAGGCGGTCTATCTGATACGCGACCGTATCGGCAAGAAACCCCTCTATTACTGGTACGAGAGGGAGGAGCTTGTGTTTGCGTCGGAATTAAAGCCGATCATGGCATGCCCGGATTTTCATGCAGTGATAGACAGGGGCGTGCTCTCGCGTTATCTCTTCCAGCAGTATATCAATGCGCCAGAGAGCGTCTATGAGAATGTGTATAAACTTCCGCCGGGCGCGATTCTTAAGTTTTGCGGCGGGAAGATCAGCACATGGCATTATTGGAGTGTGCGGGAAGCTTATGGGGAAGCGTCGAAACAGCCCGTGAACAGTTATGAGGAGGCGAAGGGGCAGCTGAAAGCCCTGCTGCAGCGCGCTGTGTCACTCCGTATGATTGCGGATGTGCCGATTGGGATATTCTTAAGCGGCGGCTACGATTCTTCTCTGGTTGCGGCGATGGCGCAGGCATATGCAGGAGATCCTGTTAAAACCTTTTCCATCGGATTCCATGAGGACAGTTACAATGAGGCGCCCTATGCCAGGGCGGTGGCGGATTATCTGGGGACGGCGCACACGGAGCTGGTGATCGACGAGGCGGACATGCTTCGGATGGTGGATAGTATTCCGAAATATTACGATGAACCTTTTGCAGACCCCTCGCAGATTCCGACAATGCTGGTCTGCAAACTCGCAAGGGAGCAGGTAACGGTGGCGCTTTCAGGTGACGGCGGGGACGAGTTTTACTGCGGCTACAATATATATGAGAAGGTAGCGCAGGCGCAGAAGCTTGACATGCTGGGCGGTATGGTGCATGGTCTGTGCGGGATGCCGGGACTTAAGAGGCTGCGGCTCGAGGAGAGACTTCCCTTTAAGGTGCGCGTGATTGCCGGAAACAGAGAACGGGAAATGAAGACGCAGTTTGGCGCGGGCAATTATCCGGGGATGGCGCGGGCAATGGTTGGTGATATGCCTCCGAGAGAGACTGCGCTGCCGGTGCACTATCCTGTTGAGAGCAGCTACCCGGTGAGTGACTGGCAGATCTGCAGGATGCTCTTAGATATGGACACGTATCTGCCGGGGGACATACTGTGCAAGATGGACCGGGCATCCATGAAGTACTCATTGGAAGCGAGATGTCCGATTCTTGATCCGGATGTGATGGACTATTCCTACCGTATTCCACATGCATATAAATATGCGGCGGGAGATAAAAAACATATTCTGAAAGAAATTGCTTACGACTATATTCCGAGAGAAATGTTGGAGCGTCCGAAGAAAGGATTCAGTGTCCCGTTGGACAAATGGCTCAGGGGACCACTTAAAGAACGACTGTTATGTTATGCGGATCATGGACTGCTGAAACGTCAAAATCTGTTTGATGAACCGTACGTGTCAAAGATGGTGGAGAGCTATCTTGAGACAGGAGACAGGGGCCGCGGGACGGGCAAAAATTATTCGCGGCTGATCTGGGCCTTCTTTGTCTTTCAACAGTGGTATACTTGCTTTTGTGAGAACGGTAACGAGTGAGATTTTAAAAAACGAAGGAATTGCAAATGTTATTATGAAGAAAATAAAAATGAATTTTCAGAAAATATCATAAATTATCTGCACCTTCTGAGAGATGAAAATAAATGAGAATTTAATTAAGAATGCAATTTTTGCTGGATTTTGACGAAAATGCAGGAAAAATATTTGGAAACAGGTGTTTTTAGTCGAAAAATGAAGGAATTTATGCAAGCCCATGAATGAGAAAAAAGAACAGAAAAAAATAGCCTTCTATATCGGCTCACTTCGTAAGGGAGGGGCGGAACGTGTGTTTGTAAACCTGGCGGATTACTTCCAAACGGAAGGATATCGTGTTGTGATGGTGACACAATATCAGAGGGAGGATGAGTATGATCTGCCGGTTGGAATTGAAAGAATACTGTCGGATATCGAGGAAGAAAAAGTGTCCGCGAGCCGGGTAATCAATTTCCTTAAACGGCTCAATAAATTACATGCGATATGGAAAGAGCAGGAGGCGGATGTTGTGCTGTCCTGTATCGGAAAAAATAATTTTATGGCTGTCGTTACCACTATGGGGACCAAGACGAAGGCGGTGGTTTCGGTGGTGGGGGAGGCAAAGGAGGAGTACCCGTCAAGAGGAATGCGTATGCTGGCGGATTTTCTCTTTTCCCGGGCAGCGGGAGTTATTTTACAGACGGAGCGGTCCAGAAGTTTCTTTTGCGGCGGGGTGGGCGATAAGGCTGTGATCCTGCCCAATTCCCTGAATCCGGCGTTTGTCAGACCGAGATTTGAAGGCGTGCGGGAGAAAACAATCGTTTCCGTGGGCCGCATGGACGCCAACAAGAACCATGAAATGCAGCTTCGCGCATTTGCTGCGTTGAAAGACAAATATTCGGAGTATACGCTTGTAATCTATGGGGACGGGGAGCTGCGCTCAAATTTAGAAGAAACAGCAGCGAAGCTTGGTATTGCAGAGCGGGTTTTGCTGCCCGGTGTGGTGCAGGACGTGGCGGAGCGGATCTGCCGGGCGTCGCTGTTTCTGCTTACTTCCTATTCGGAGGGTGTCTCCAATGCGCTGATTGAGGCGTTGGCGCTGGGACTTCCTGTGATCGCTACGGATGTGCCGAGCGGCGGCACGGAGGAACTGATGGAGGACGGTGTGAATGGACTGGTGATTCCGGCAGGGGACCAGGAGGCGCTTACGCATGCCATGGATAGGCTCCTGGGAGATTCGGATTATGCAAAAAGGCTGGGCAGGGAGGCGGCGAAGATTCAGGAGAGACTTGCCCCGGAACGGGTAAATCCCTTGTGGAAGGCCTATTTTGAGGAAATTATAAATAAATAACATATGATACAGAATGTGGTTAAGGAGGTTTTCTGTGGAAACAGGGACAGAGAACAAGGTAAACAGAGAAACAGGAGGCGGAGATTTCACGGTCGGTGCAGGGCAGGCGGCGCTGCGGACGATAGCTTTTCTTGCGCTCTTTTTGGCGATACTTCTGCCGGTGTCCTATATGGTTAGGACAAACGGAGATGTGAAAGACCGGTTTGCAGGCTTTTACGCGGAAAAGAAGGATTCGCTGGACGTTGTGATGATCGGTTCCAGCCCGGTATTTCCTTATTATGCGGCGCCAAAGTTGTGGGGGGAGACGGGGATTGCGATGTATCCGCTGTCAACCAATGTGCAGCGTCCTGCCGCCATGCGCTATTTGATGGAAGAAGCGGAGAAAACCCAGTCTCCGGCTCTCTATATCTTTGAAATGCGTATGTTTACCATGGATGAGGCGGGACTGATGGAAAATATGGCATATACCCGGGGCGTGACGGACAATCTGAAATATTCGCCCCAGCGGATCAGGACCATACGGGGGCTGGTGCCGGAGGATGACGAGGAAGGGCGTTTAAGCTACTATATAGATATTATGAAGTATCACACAAACTGGAAGATGCTGGCGCTTCCCTCCGAATGGGCGAATATGTTTTACTGCCACAGCCATCCGCTAAAGGGCTACACCTTCCGGGACGAGGTGGGACCGCAGCCTATGCCCGCCTGCGGCGGTATGGAAGGCGTTCTGGCGATTTCCGAAGAGCAGGAGGCGTATCTGCATGATTTGCTGGCCTGCTTAAAAGAAAATGGGCAGGAGGCGCTGTTTATCGTCTCTCCGTATGGGGAATCCCCGGAGGAGCAGCAGATGTTCAATTATATGGCAAGGATCGTGGAGGAAAGCGGCTACGCATTTTTAAATATGAATGACTATTATGAGGAGATCGGCATTGTCTTTGAGGAGGACTTCGCGGATTACGGAAGTCACACCAATGCTGTCGGAGCAGAAAAATGCACGGATTTCCTGAGAGAATACCTGGCGGAACACTATACGATTCCCGACCACCGTGGAGACGCTTCCTATGAATCGTGGGACGAGGCATACAAGCTGTGGCAGACGAGGCAGAATGAGGCTGTCGAGACGATTAGGGAGCGGATTGCAAACAAAGAGTATGCGCAGCGCGAAGAGTAGGCTTTATCGAGTTTAGAAAGGAACATGGCAGCTTATGTGTGGAATTGCGGGTTTTTGTAATTTTAGGGGAGACTGGCGGAAGAATATCGAGCGTATGTGTGACAAAATGTATCACCGGGGGCCGGATGGCGCGGGCGTATGGTCATCGGACGACCACAGGGTAGTGCTGGGGCACAGACGGCTAGCGATTGTAGACCTTTCGCCTGCCGGGGCGCAGCCCATGATATCCCGGGACGGCAGATATGTGATTTCCTTCAATGGGGAAATTTACAATCACGCTTCCATCCGAAAAAAGATGTTAGCGGAAGGGAGGGCGGCGGCCTTTTGCGGCACTTCCGACACAGAAACACTTTTGGAGGCGGTTGCTTCATACGGCCTGAAAGAAACACTGAAAATGGCAAAGGGAATGTTTGCGATTGCGTTGTTTGACAAACAAGAACATGTGCTATTTCTCGCGCGGGACAGAGTCGGAGAAAAACCGTTATATTACGGAAAATTAAAGGTAGATATAAATAACGGGCGAAACGATGGCTGCTTTGTCTTTGCCTCGGACCTCGGTTCGATTGCTTCCCTGGACGGATTTACCAATTCGGTCAATGTAGATGTAATGGGCGATTACATGCGTTATGGGTATATATCAGCTCCATATACCGTGTATAGGGGAATCTGGAAACTGGAACCGGGAAAGATATTAAAGATTAAAGCACCATTTGATAAACCGGAGATCGAGAGTTACTGGTCGATGACAGAAACGGCTGTTATTGGACAGAAAAACCGCTTTCAGGGAAGTGAAGCGGAAGCGGCGGAAGAACTGGAGCGTCTTCTGCGGCAGTCCATTGCGGGACAGATGGTGGCGGATGTGCCTGTGGGCGCTTTTTTGTCAGCCGGGATCGACAGCAGCACGGTGGTGTCACTGATGCAGGCGCAGAGCGGGCAGAAGGTCAGGACTTTTACCGTGGGCATGTGGGATGAACAGTATAACGAAGCGCCTGTGGCAAAGGAGATTGCGGCCCATCTGGGGACGGAGCATACAGAGGTCTATATCACGGAGGCGGATGCCAAGGGCGTGATCCCGAAGCTTGCCGGGATGTTTGGGGAACCTTTCGCGGATTCTTCCCAGATTCCTACTTATCTCGTGAGCCGGATTACGAGAGAACATGTGACGGTATCCTTGAGCGGTGACGGCGGTGACGAGCTTTTCTGCGGATATAACACCTATTATTCCATTGACCGTATCTGGAATAAAGTGAGGAAAATACCGCGTGCCCTGCGCACGCCCGCAAGCGCCCTGCTGGGACTTGCCGCGTCGGGAAAGCCTTTCACGGCTACCCGTGCAAGGCTTCTGGGAGCGAGGTCCATAGAGGACATGTATCTGCGCTCTGAGATCGGCGAGGGGCTGAAGCTGGTCAGACAGGGGTTGAAGGACAGTTCCCCGGATTTTGGCGTCTGGGATGCCATACAGCCCCGCAGGGCGGGAGAGACATGGATGGACACTTATCCTGCCGGGCTTCTTAAGGACGGGCAGCACAACCTGATGCTGATGGATTTATTGATGTATCATCCCGACGATATCTTAACGAAGGTGGACAGGACGGCGATGGCGGTGTCGCTGGAGACGCGCGTGCCGATGCTGGATAAGGACGTGGTGGAATTTGCGTGGACGCTGCCGCTGTCTTACCGGCAGAGCGGGGGCAGCAAAAGGATTCTGCGGGATATTCTTTACCGTTATGTGCCCCGGGAATTGATGGAGCGTCCGAAAAAGGGGTTCTCGATTCCGCTTTACCAGTGGCTGAGGGAGAAGGAGCTGCGGGAGTGGGCGGAGAGTCTTTTGTCACCCGCGCGGCTGGATGAGCAGGGGGTGTTTGACGCGTCGGCTGTAAAGAAGTTATGGGATGATTATATTATGAATGGCTTCTGGAGGCCGCAGATTTGGTACATTCTGATGTTTCAGGAGTGGCAGAATGCAAGAAAAATTAAATAATGATTTAATTATGCGCCATAAAAAGGATTGCAGAAACGGTTGTTATGAGAAAATAATCCTTTTTTGGCATATATTGCATAACAGGTGATAAGCGTTATTTATTGCAGATAAAAATAAAATTAATTTGACGGAATAAAGAATACCAACTGAAATACAATGCGTGTTGAGAGATGGTTGAAGAAGGGATACATAGATAGACCGAAGAGGGACAGGAGGAGCGGCAGTGGAAATTTTAGAGAAGTATCGGCCACCCAAATTACATGGGAGGGAGCAGGCGGAATTAATTTCGGTGATCGTTACCGCTTACAATATAGAGGCGTATATCGAGAGGGGGATTCGCTCGGTCTGTAAACAGACTTATACGAATCTGGAGATTATCGTGGTGGACGACGGTTCCACAGACGACACGGGAAAAATCTGTGACGAGCTGTCTGCCGAGGATGTACGGGTTCGGGTAATCCATAAGGTAAATGAAGGACCTGCCCAGGCAAGAAACATAGGGACTGCAGAAGCGAAGGGCAAGTATATTGGCTATGTGGACGGGGACGACTGGATTGACGCCGACATGTATGAAAAGCTCCTGGGCGCGCTGTTGGATCAGAAGGCGGATATTGCCATATGCCGTTACCGCCAGGTTTCCCGTTTACAGACATTTGATGAGTCGGTGGACAGGGCGGTGCTCTTTGAAGGGCAGGAGGCTCTGGCCTGCTATGTGGAGGAGCGGAAGGAATGTGAGATTCAGAATGCGGCGTGGAACAAGCTGTACCGGCGTGAGGTTTTGGAGAACGTGTCTTTCCCGGCGGGACAGTGGTACGAGGATATCATGTTTGCCACAGCGGCTCTCGCCCGGGCCAATCGCTGTATTTACCTTGACACTGCCTTGTATAACTATATAATAGACAGAGAGGGTAGTATCATGAACCGGCGGATCAATCCGCGGACTTTTACGGATCAGATACCGGCTTATTACGAGAAGACGAAGTTCCTGCAGGAGCTGGGCAGGGAAGACCTGGCGCAGACTCACGATTACTTTTTTTATAAGAGACTGCTGTTATTTTATTCTGATTTGGAGAAAGCAGGGGATGGAGCGACGTATCTGCTTCGGATAGAGGAGATTTTGGGTAAGGACAGGGAACGCGCGCTGAGAGCGTTTCAGTCACCGGCGGCTGATCCAAGGGATCGGAAGAAGCTTCGGCTTTTCTATAAATCTCCTGCGGCCTATGTCAGGAGAGTGCGCTGGGAAGAACAGGTTGTCATTCCGGCGAAAATGAAGGTCAAACGAGTCGTCACGCGGCTGAGAGAGCGCTGAATGGATAAAACATTAAGGGATTACAATAACGCATGATTGCGAAAAAGGGCAGGATGAGAATTTGATTATTATACAGCTGGCGGGCGGCCTGGGGAATCAGATGTTCCAATACGCCCTGTATCTGCAACTGAAAAGTCTGGGCAGGGAAGTGAAGATCGACGATGTGGCGGGATTTGTGGAAGACGAGCAGAGAACGCCTGCGCTTTCGCCTTTTGGGATTACCTATGCGCGCCCTTCGCAGGAAGAACTCCGGCGAATGCTGGATTCCTCTCCCCTCTTATGGCACAGGGTGAGGCGGAAACTTTTCGGCAGACATAAAAAGGCTTATTTCGAGGAGGGAAAACTCTTTATACCGGATGTCCTGACGTGGGACGATATTTATCTGGAGGGTTATTGGCAGACAGAGAAATATTTTCAACAGGTGGAGGAGGAAGTTCGGGAGGCCTATGACACGGACAGGCTGACGGCGTATCTGCGCCGGTCGGGCTGCTGGGGGATGAGTGGGTCGAGCGGGAAGCGCAGGACGGCGCAGAACTATTTGGAAGAAATAGATAACACATGTTCCGTAAGCCTGCATGTTCGAAGGGGAGATTATCTGACGCCTGAAAACCAGGCCCTTTTCGGCGGTATCTGCACGGACGCCTATTATATAGAAGGAATCCGTCGGATGCGGGAGAAATTTCCGGGGTGCCGGTTCTTCCTTTTTACAAACGACAAGGCATGGGCGGCGCGGCAGTTTGCAGAGGATGGAAAAAGGGGGGCGCTGGCAAAGATATTGGCGGACGGTATGCTTAAGGATATCACGTGGATTGATCTGCCGGGAGCAGGGGACAACGACTATGCGGAATTTGTTCTGATGAGCCGCTGCAAACATCATATTCTTGCAAACAGCAGTTTCAGCTGGTGGGCGTCCTATCTGAACAGGAACCCGGAGAAGACGGTTTTTGCGCCGCAGCGATGGCTCAACGGGACGGATGACAGTGATTTTTATAGGGCGGACATGCACAGGATCGTGATTTCACAGGAAGCGTAACATCATTTTGGAAGGAATCTATATATAATATGAAGAAACAGAGTCAGACGCAGGTGGGGCTGCTGCAGAAAATCGGATACCTTTTTGAGCGAAAGCAGCTCTGGCAGCTGGGAGGCCTTGCTATTCTCATTTTGATCGGCGGTATTTTGGAGACTCTCGGCGTTTCCATGATGCTTCCTGTGGCGGAGGCGGTTATGGCGCCGGATAAAGTCATGGAGAATGAGTTAGTTGGCAGAGTCACCGCCCTTTTGGGGATAACCTCTTCAAGGAGCCTCATCGTATGGATGCTTGGTATTCTGATTGCAATTTTTATATTTAAGAATGCGTACCTTTTGTTTTTAACGTTTGTACAGAATACTTTTGTCACGAGAAACCGCAATCGGATGATCAGCCGGGTGATGCGGGAATTTTTAAACCGTCCTTACGAGGACTATCTGGGAGCCGATATTCCCACGGTGTTCCGGCTGACGGACAGCGATATCCCCAATGCGTTCCAACTGGTACTGGTATTGATCCAGATGACCACGGAGATCGTGGTTGCGGTTTCGATCTGTATTGTGCTGCTGGTGTGGGTGAGTCCGCTCATCTCCATAGGCTGCGGCGTGCTTTTTCTTGGCATGACGTTGCTCATTACCAGAGTATTAAAACCCAGGCTCAATGCCATTGGGCGCAAGAATCAGGCGATTCAGTCGCGGATAGCCAAATGGAGAATCCAGTCCATCTATGGATTAAAGGATGTGAAGGTACTGCACAGGGAAGAGTTCTTTGTGCGCAATTACTATGAGAGCGGCGCGATTGGTGCCAATGTGGCGAGAAACTATGCGGTGATGAACAACACGCCGAGACTTCTGATCGAGACGGTTTTTATCGCGGCAATGCTCTCCTTCATTCTCGTTTATATGCTGGAGGATGGTGACATCACGGTGCTGATGCCCCAGCTTATGGCGTTTGCGGCGGCGGCGGTGCGTGTGATGCCGGCAACGAACCGTATCAATACCTATCTGTCGGAGATTGCATACGCGCAGCCCTGTCTGGATTACCTGTATGAGAATCTGACGGAGAATATGAAGCGGGATGTGAACGGCAGCGTGACGGGGCTTACGGGAGAGACCAAGGAGGAAAAAGCGGAACTTGCGCTGACGGATAAGATTGTGCTGGATCATATCAGCTTTACTTACCCGAATACGGACAAACCTATCTTTACGGACGCCCACATGGAAGTCAAAAAAGGACAGTCGGTAGGTATTATGGGGCCGTCGGGCGCAGGGAAATCCACCATTGTGGACATACTGCTGGGACTTTTGCATGTGCAGGCGGGAACCATCACTTGCGACGGCAGGGATATTTTTGAGAATTATCCCTCCTGGCTTTCCAAGATCGGATATATTCCCCAGTCCATCTATCTGATAGACGAGTCCATCCGGGATAATATTGCTTTCGGCATTGACGCGGATCAGATTGACGATAAGCGGATATGGGAAGTGCTGGAGGAAGCGCAGCTAAAGAGCTTTGTGGAGGAACTGCCGGAGGGGCTGGAGACGACGATAGGCGACAGGGGCGTCAGGATTTCCGGCGGACAGAGGCAGCGTCTGGGAATTGCAAGGGCGCTTTACCACAACCCGGAGATTCTTGTCTTTGACGAGGCTACCTCCGCGCTAGATGGAGATACGGAGTCGGCGGTGATGGAGGCGGTCAACAGCTTCCACGGCAAAAAGACGATGGTGATTATTGCCCACCGTCTGAATACCATTGCCAAGTGCGACATTATATATAAGGTGGAAAACGGGAAAATCATGCGGACAAATCTGGAGGAGTAAATGTTAGGAATTGAGACACAGGAAGGCTTCGGGCTGGGCAATCAACTGTTTTTCTATGTGACTGCAAGATGTATTGCGCAGGATTTGGGCTACCAGTTCAGTGTGCTTGACCCGGAGCATTTTGCCAACAATATGCACAGCGACTGCGGGCTGTATTTTATGGACTTGGATATGGGAGTCCCGTCGAAAAAGGAAGATTACGAAAAGACTTATTATGAGAAGGAAACCCGGCTCTTTGCGGGAAATTCTACGCATGATCTGACCCACGGCGTCTATGTGACGGATGCGGACAGGCAGCTTTTTAAGGTGGAGGACGGCACACTTCTCTATGGCAATCTGCAGGCGGAAGAATATTTTATCTCCCATAAGGAGGAGATAAAGGAGTGGCTTAAGGTAAAACCGGAATATGACTGCAAAGAGTACAGTCAGGAAAACCTCTGCATCCTGCATCTTCGCTGCAGCGATTATATGGGATCCCCGGAGCTCTATCTGCGCAAACGCTACTGGGTACAGGGGATGCGGCAGATGCGCAGGGTCAATCCTGACATGAAGTTTATGATTATCACGAACGACGTGCGGGAGGCACACAAGTTCCTCCCCGGTATTCCCGCGTATAATTTTGATCTCGCCAAGGATTACTCTATTTTAAAAAACGCACGTTATCTATTGCTGGCAAATTCGTCCTTCGCGTATTTTCCGGCGTTTACAAGCGACACGGTGCAGTATATCCTGGCGCCGAAATATTGGGCGAGACATAATGTGTCCGACGGTTACTGGGCCTCTGAGCAGAATATCTACGAGGGATGGCATTATATGGACCGGAAGGGCAGGGTCTTTACGGATCAGGAGTGCCGGGAAGAATTGGCGGCATATAAGGGCCGGTCTAAAAAGTATGCCGGCGTAAACATAAGACCTGTGGGCGCGAGGCTGCAAATGATGAAACTCCACGCGTGGTATATATATAAGAAGGCGTACCTGTGCAAAATTGGAAGAGGTGTGATGAGAAGGCTGAGAAGACAATGAAGGTATGGGAAAAAGCAGAGAATTTTTTTGGTGGCAGACGGGCGGTAGTTCTGGCGGCGGGGCTTTTGCTTCTGTCGCTGCTCCCGCTCTTTCTGCTGGGCAGATATAATGTGATGTGTATTGACGATTATGATTACGGCAGGCGGGTACACGATGTCTGGCAGGCGACGGGCTCCTTTGCGGCCTGCGCACAGGAGGCGTGGCGGCAGAACATGGATTTTTACCGGGACTGGCAGGGGACTTATGTGTCCTGCTTCCTGATGGCCATGTGCCCTATGAACTTTTGGTATGGCGCGGCATGGCTGGTGCCCATACTGATGATCGGAATGCTCGCCGTCTCTACCTTCGTGCTGGGAAAACATATTCTGGTTAAGTGGCTCGGATGCGAAGGCGGCGGCGCTTCCGTGGCTGTGCTCCTTCTGCTTTTTATGTTCTATCAGGTGATTGAGGCGCCGTTTGAGGGGATTTACTGGTATAATGGCTCTACCCACTATGTGCTCATGCAGTCGGTGTGGTTTTTTCTTCTGGCCCTTATGTCGGAAACCCTCTGGGCGGAGGGAAAAGGGCGCGCTGTTTTCTGCTGTGCGGCGGCGGCCGTTCTGGGGATTATTGTGGGCGGCGGCAATCTGGTCACGGGATTGCAGGCGGAGATTATCATGGCCTTTCTTGTCCTGTATGCGTTCTATAAGAAGCGGGATAGAATAGCGTATGTTATCATACCGTTCCTGGCCGGAAGCGCGGGTTTTCTCTTCAATGTCCTTGCGCCGGGTAATCTGGCGCGGGCGAGTGTGGATGTGGATGAGGGATATTCCGCGGTAAAGTCGGTTTTTCTGTCATTTTACAGCGCGCCGGTATTTGCGGTCCGCTGGACGCCGGTGTTTGCGGTGCTTGTATGGCTGGCGCTTCTGCCTCTTCTGTGGAAGATGGCAAAGGCCTCAAAGCGGGAATTTCCACATCCGGCGTGGGTGACGGCAGGGGCATACTGTGTGCTTTCGGCAATGTTTACCCCAACCCTCTACGCGGTTGGTATGACAGGGCTGTCCCGGGTGGATAATATTATTCAGATGACTTACTATGTGGCGGTATTGGCGGTCACAGTTTACTGGCTGGGATACTTTTCCCACAGGAAGCAGGAGGAGGGCGCCGGAAGTACGGCGGAGGCCCTGGGTGTTTTTCTGGAGCGGGCTGGAGGCCGCATGAGCGCGGTGTGCATGATCCTGCTGCTTTCGGTGTGGGCGCTTACCGCTGACAAGAACACGTACACGAGTATCTCGGCGGCGAGGTCGCTGGTGAAGGGCGAGGCACAGATTTTTTATGAGGACTCCATGGCGCGCTACGCGCTCTACACGGATGAGACGGCGACGGATGTGGTAGTCTTACCGTACAGGGAAAAGCCGTATCTCTTCTCGTTTGAGGATTTGAGTGAGGATTCGGAAAACTGGCTGAATCTGGCGGTGGCGCGGTATTACCATAAGGATAGTGTGAGAAGGGGTGGAAATGGAACAGAATACACAGAGAAGTGAGGCGAAGCTGTCTTTGCCCAATGTGACGCTGGCAGCTATGACGAGTGTGAATGTATATGAGACAATCCGCGCTATGGAATACAGCATGCGTGGAATCGAATTTGGCGATGTTGTGCTGATAACACATAGAAAGCCGCTGTCGCTGCCTGGTGGTATCAGGTATTCCCACACGTCCAAACTGGACGATATCGACAAGTTCAACTATAAAATGGTGTATGAACTCGGCGAACATATTCGCACGGAATTTGCGCTGATTGTGCACGCGGACGGTTTTGTGGTGAACCCCGGGAGCTGGCGGGACGAATTTTTGAATTATGACTATATCGGTTCCCCATGGCCCCTGCCGCAGAACGATTACGCCTACCGGGATGCCGGGGGGAATATTGTACGGGTAGGAAACAGTGTGTCAATCCGCAGCAAAAGACTTTTGGACTATCCGAAAAAAGCAGGGCTTAAGTGGGAGAAGATGGAGGAGGACGACAATTATAATGAAGATACCTTCCTCTGCTGCAAATACCGCAATGTAATTGAGGCGGCGGGAATGTGTTTTGCGCCCATAGAGGTTGCAAAGTATTTTGGGCATGAACATATGATTCCCGAGATCATGGATGTGGACAAGCCGTTTCTCTTCCACAAATGGCGGGGCAGAAACGCGCAGTATCCACAATTTAAAAACCCGTGGAAGAGCAGATGGCAGAAGTGTAAGAATTGTGTCCGGCCGCTGCTGTTTTGGCGGTGAGGACAAAGAGGGATTCTATAGCCCGGCAGGATGAAAGGATAAAATAACACATGATATATGACTGCGTCCCCTTTTTCAACGAATTGGATATCTTGAAGCTTAGAATGCAGATTATGGCGCCCTATGTGGACTGCTTTGTGATTGAGGAGGCTTCGGTCACGTTTTCCGGGGAGCCGAAAAGAATGATTTTTGCGGAAAACAGGAAGCTTTTTGAGGAATTTGAGGAAAAGATCCGCTATGTGGCGGTGGACAATTCTCCCATGGAAGGGGTGACTACCCACGAGCGGGATAAATTTCAGAAGAACCAGCTGATTCGGGGACTTTCCGGCTGTCAGCCGGAGGATATCATTATTTTCAGCGATGTGGACGAGATTCCGAATCCTGAGATACTGGTAAAGCTGATAGAAGAGTTTGAATCCGGGAAAATTTATCATCTGGCACAGCGGATGTTTTATTGTTTCCTCAATATGGAAGAAGTTTCGGGAAATCTTTTATCCATTACGGGAGAATTTCAGGGTGTGGAGAAGAGACAGTGGCTCGGCACAAAAATATGCAGCTTTGCCGACCTTCCGAAAGAGGGCATCGTATTTTTGAGGGAGGTATCCCCAACGGATCCGCGCAGCGTGCGTGTTGCGGACGGCGGGTGGCATTTTGGCTATATGGGCGGCGACGGCGAACGGGATGTGGCGAAGCGCATCGGCGTGAAAGTGAAGGCGGCTGCGCACCAGGAATACAACAGCAAACGTTATTTAAATGAGGCTGTGGACAGGCTGCTATGCGGGGAGGATATCTTTGACAGGGATGCAAAGTTTGTCCGGGTTCCGATTGACGACAGTTTTCCGGCGTATCTGCGCAGGCACCGGGAGGAGTACGACTTCCTGATAGCTCCGAAAGTCAGCCCGGCGGGCATTTTGTGGAAGAGGACCAAACTTGCGGGAAAACAGTGGCTGCGCAGGGCGCACGGCATGGCCGTGAAGGTACTGCGGCGGCCAGGGTGAAAGAAGCGGTACATGTACCAGTGTAGAACGCTTCGGAATGGAAGGAAATATGCTGAAGAATCTCTACAGGCGGCTGCGGGAGGAAAGCCCGGTACCCCGTCTTGCTTTCTATATCGGGCTGACGATAGAGCTGTTGATGGTGATTATCGACAAGAGCAATTATATCAATCCCATTGAAGGATATCTGTTCCGGCTGACTTTTCTTCTGTTTGCGTGCAAACTTCTGCTTACCGGCTATGAGCGGCGGGAGTGGGCGCTTATATTTTTGATGGAGGCGGTAGGCTTTGTTTCCTACCGGGTGACCGGGGCCAACGATATCATCCGCGTGGTAACTTTTGTGGCGGCGTGCAAGGGTATTTCGCTTAAAGCAGCCTTGAAGTATACGTTTTATGTGACGCTGGCGGGCTGTCTTGCCATAGTCGCCCTTTCCGTGACGGGAATTTACGGGGACATCAGCCTGACGCAGGCTTTTGGGCATGAAGCGGCGGAAGAAACCCGCTATATCGGGCAGGAGGCGGCGGAAGAAACCCGCTATACCTTAGGGATGGGGCATCCGAACGCTCTCTCATGCATGTTTTTTATGCTGGCGGCGCTTGGCGTCTATGTCTGGTTTGACCGGATGAAATGGTACAGCTACCTGTTTTTGATGCTCTTAAACGCTGGCGTATATCTGCTGACCGGCTCCAAGACCAGTATGCTTATTACGACAACGTATCTTTGCGGGGCCTGTCTGCTGACTTTTGTGAAATGCCTACGGAAGAAGACGATTCTCTATGTGTGCGGCCTGCTTGTCTTTGCGCTCTGCATCGCCTTTTCTGTGGATGCGGCGGTCTGCGCCCAGCGGGTGAGGGAGGCACAGTGGAACGAATTTTTTTATTGTAATCCACGGGACAATGAGCATATCGTACTGCTCGGTAAGATCGACCGCCATATCAACGGCAGGATTATTTCCCTGACGGATTCTGACAACAACGACGGCATGATTCATACATGGTCGGCTTTTTCCTGTGAAAACAATATGAATTATTATTTTGACATGGGCTGGGTTAAGGTATTTTACCGCTACGGCGTGATTCCGGGTATTTTGTATGTGGCGGCAAACCTGCTTCTTCTGTGGCGTCTCTGGCGCAGGCGGGATGCCTGCGGGCTCGCGCTTTTTGTGATGTTTGCAGTGTACACGGTAGTGGAGGCGCATCTGGTCTCCGTGTATATCGGCAGGAATTATCTGCTCATGATGATGGGGTGCGAAGCGGTGGTTTCGGAAAACGGCAAAGGCTGAGGATGGCGGGTTTTTAACCGCCGGTGGCGGGAAAAGGAAGTTTGTGGTAAAATAAACGCAGGCTCAGCAGCCTGCGCTGCAAGAATTACTTCGCAATTCTTGTTGGCATTGCCAGGGATTACAGCTTTTGAGAATATAATATATACCGAAATCAAAACTTGAGGTATTTTTATGAATCGTAGAATGAAACTGATTGAGAGTTATCTGCTGCTCCTCACGGATTTGTGCAGTATCGCCCTCACCTATATCATTGCCATCCTGATACGGTACGGGAAGTTTTCCAGGGTCATGGAGCCGGAGCTTCACTTCGTGGTATGTATCGGGTTTTTGCTGTTCTGTACGATTTACAGCTTCCTGTTTGACTGGAACAGGGAGTTTATTAAAAGAGGCGTCCTCGTCGAATTTATAGCGGTCGCCAAATTCAATGTCTTTATGGAACTGTCCGTAATGGCGTTTCTTTTCATGCTACAAAAGAGTGCGGACGTTTCCCGTCTGGTCATGGGATATTTTGCCATTCTGAATATATTTGTCGTATGGTTTGTAAGACTCGCCATGAAAAAGGCGCTGCGGGTCTGGTTCACAGCCAAGTCCAACATTGTCAAAATTATGATCGTCACGAAAGACGCGGTGATGAAAAAGACGCTGTCCAAGCTGAAGGCATCCATGGATATCAACTATGAGATTGTGGCGCTCGCCTGTGTGGACAAGGATAGAAAAGGCGAAACGGTAGAGGGCGTTTTAGTAAACGCGAACCGGGATAATGTGCTGCCCATGGCAAGGCAGATGCCGCTCGACGAAGTGTTTATCAGTCTGCCGGACGAGGATATGGCCTATGTGAAGCATATTATCTATGATTTGGAATCCATGGGCGTGGCGTGCCATTATAACATTGATATCATAGAAAGGCCGAGTAAGGAAGTGCGGGTGGGAAGCTTCGCCGGCTTTACGGTGGTGACGTATTCCATCAATCATTTTGATTACAGGCGCATGGTGGTGAAGCGGCTGATCGACATTGCAGGCGGTCTGGTGGGATGCTTAATAACGCTTGTCATCACTCCGTTTGTGGCGATTGCCATCAAGCTGGACTCGCCGGGTCCCGTTCTCTTCGCGCAGACCCGCATCGGCAAAAACGGGCGCCGCTTTAAGATTTACAAATTCCGTTCCATGTATACGGACGCGGAGGCAAGAAAGAAAGAGCTGGAAGCGCAGAATGAGATGCAGGGGCTTATGTTTAAGATGGAGAACGACCCGCGTATCACGAAGGTTGGGAGGTTTATCAGAAAGACAAGCATAGATGAGCTGCCGCAGTTTTTTAATATCGTAAAGGGAGATATGAGCCTGGTGGGGACGAGGCCGCCGACAGAGGGCGAGTTCGAACAGTACAATTCCCACTATAGGCGCAGGATCAGTATGACGCCGGGGCTCACGGGGCTCTGGCAGATCAGCGGCAGAAGCGAGATCGTGGATTTTGACGAGGTCGTGAAGCTGGATCTGGAATATATCGACAACTGGACGCTGGGACTGGATATTAAAATTCTGTTCCAGACGGTCTGGGTAGTGCTCACGGGCAGGGGGTCTAAATAGTGCATGTGTGTATGATTGTGCCAAGCGAGGCGGTGAAGGGCGGAATTGCTTCCGTGGTGAACGGCTACCGGGGGAGCGGCCTGGAAAAACGTTACCGTGTCACCTATATCGAATCCTATCAGGACGGCAGCAAGTGGGACAAGTTTATGAAGGCGCTGAAAGGGTATGTAGCGTTTCTCAGGCTCCTTAAAAAAGACTGCCCCGATCTGGTGCATATCCATTCTTCCTTCGGACCGAGCTTTTATCGGAAAATGCCCTTTATCCTGTGGAGCGCGTCGAGAAGGATCCCTGTGGTCAACCATATTCACGGAGCGGAATTTGACGCGTTTTATGAAAAGGCTTCTGAGGCGAAGAAAAAACGGGTGCGGAAGGTATACGGCAGATGTACGCGGCTGGTGGCTTTGTCAAAGGAGTGGGCGGCCCGGCTTGGGCAGATCGTGCCAGGGGAGAGAATTGATATTCTGGAAAATTACTGCCGCGTTCCAAAGGAACCGTTCGACACGGGAAGAAATAAAAGACAGGTACTGTTTTTGGGAGAATTGGGAGAGAGAAAAGGGTGCTTTGACATTCCTGCGGTATGGGAGCGGGTGAAAGAGAAATGTCCCGGCGCATCGCTTGTGATGGCGGGGGACGGTGAGATGGCGCGTGTCAAAGAGGCGTTTTCCCGTAAAGGACTAGCGGATGCCGTCTCTTTTCCCGGCTGGGTGCGGGGGGAGGAGAAAGAGCGGCTTCTTCAAGGCAGCGGCATTTTCCTTTTTCCCAGTTACCATGAAGGAATGCCCATGGCGGTATTGGAAGCCATGGCTTACGGCCTTGGCATTGTCACAACTGCGGTGGGCGGAATCCCGCAGCTGATTCAAAACGGGGAGAGCGGCGCACTGGCGGCTCCCGGTGATACGGAGATGATGGCGGCGGCACTGGAGCGGTTCCTGACTGACGAGCCTTACCGGGACGCCTGCGGGAAGGCGGCAAGGAAAAAGGCGCAGGAACAATACAGTCTGGAGCGGCATCTGGAGAAACTGGGAGAGATTTACGAGAAGGCGTATATGGATGGCAGACAGGACAGGAAGAAACGTCGGGGGGGGGGCAGTGAGGAGGCGCTTTCCCGGGCAGATTAAATCGGGTGCAAAGGAGTAACATCAGATGGGTATCGTATGGCGTGCGATCAAAAGCGCAGCGAGAAGCGTATATTGGAAATGCCGTTTCGGCGCGGGCGTAAGGGCGCCCCTTGTGGAGGGGTTCGATCATTTACAGCTGGAGGTGGCGCGCGGAGGGAAGGTAATTTTCGGCGAGAGAAATCAGAATCGGGGTCATCTTTATATGCAGTGCGGACCGCAGGGGCAGCTTACGGTTGGCAGCCACGTCTTTTTCAACTCGGGCTGCAGCGTGGCATGTATGGGCAGGATACAGATCGGCGACTACTGTAAGATCGGCAATAATGCAGTTATCGTGGATCATGACCACAATTATATGGATGACAGCGGCGAGTATCTGGCGGGTGAAATCCATATCGGGAACCGGGTCTGGGTCGGGGCAAATGCCATCATCCTTAAAGGCGCGCGGATCGGGGACGACTGTGTGATTGCGGCGGGGAGCGTGGTAAAGGGGGAAGTGCCTGCCGGCAGTCTCTTTTACCAGAAGAGGGAATCCTGCGTGAAGAGGGATTATGCTTACTGTGCCAAAGAAAACAGGCAGGGGAGTGAATGATGGAGGAGAAGATCAGCGTGATTGTCCCGGTTCACAATGGGGCGGCCTATCTGGAGGAATGTATAGACAGCATTCTGGCGCAGGGGTATGAGGCGCTGGAAGTGCTTATCATAGACGACGGTTCGACGGACGATACGGCGCAGATTTGCGGGCGTCTGTGTGAGGAGAATGACTGCCTGCGTGTGATCGGGCTGCCTGATCTGGGCGTTTCCGCGGCGCGCAACCGTGGGCTGGAGCTGGCGCAGGGTTTCTATGTCATGTTTGTGGACGCTGACGACAGGCTTCGCCCGGGGGTGATTAAGAGTCTGCACAGGCTGCTGGTTCAGACGGACAGCGACATGGCGGGCTGCTGTTTTGCCGCATGGGGGACGTCCGAGGAGTGGGAAAAGCTTCGGTCTGGGAAAGAAATGCCCGAGAAACTGACAGGCGCGTATGCGGGCAAAACATACGACAGCGGAAGCTATTTAAAAGAGAACATTCTGCGGGGGAATACCCGCTGCTGGAGTAAGCTTTACAGAAGGGAGCTGATCGGTCAGGTGCGGTTTCGGGAGGGGCTGACGATCGGTGAGGATATGCTGTTTCTTGTGGAGCTTCTGCCGCGCCTGAAACAGGCTGTGGAGACGGCTTATCCCGGGTACGGGTATTATCGGAACCCCGGCGGCGCGATGCAAAGGCCTTTCACCCCGGCTTACATGGACCAGATTTACTGTTGGGAGATGGCGCGCGAACTGATTGTCAAAAGAGACGCCTCCCTGGCGGCGCAGGCGGACGCCCAGATCATGGTGGCCATCATGCTGACGGTGGGTAAGATCGCCCTGCTTTCCGGGAGAGCGCGCGGGCAGGCCAAAGCGTATCTGGGGGTGTGCCACAGGAAAGTGAAGGGCATTGTAAAGGAGAAGGCCTGCTACCCCTATCTGCCTGCCGGCTATGAAATCAAGGTGAAGATGTTCGCGTGGATGCCGCGGGTTTATGCGCTCCTGTACGGCTGTCGCAGATTCTTTCGAAATTAGCGGCTGTATGTGGCAAAGATAAGAGATACAAAGAACAGAGAAAGCGGGAAAGCGTATGAAGAGGACGAATCCGTTAATCAGCATAATTGTACCTGTATACAATAAAGAGGCGTATCTGCGCGAATGTGTGGACAGTATTCTGGAGCAGACCTATCGGCGGATCGAGGTGATTCTTGTGGATGATGAATCCACGGATAAAAGCGGGGCAGTCTGCGATGAATTTGGGCAGGCGGATACGCATGTGCGGGTCATTCACCAGAAGAACGGCGGACCCACGGCGGCGTGTGTGGCAGGCATGGCGGCGGCGTCCGGCGGGTACTATATGTTTGTGGACAGCGACGACTATCTGGAGCCGGAGACGCTTGCCCAGATGGCGGACCGTCTGGCGGGTGTGCCGGGCGAGATTGTCTGCTGCGATCATCTGGTGGAGAAACAGCGGGGGACAGAGTGGGTAAAGAGCGGCGTTTCTCCCGGCATTTACGAGGGTGACAGACTGCGGGAGCAGATTAAGGCGAGACTGATCGGGGAGGAAAGGAAAGTCATTCCCCTGTCGCGCTGCATGAAATTGTGTGAAAAATCCCTTTTTGACGGCAATGAAATATATTATGACTACAGTCTCCGATTCGGGGATGATACGAATCTGATGTATCCGGCCCTGCTTAAAAGCAGCCGGGTCGTTATTATGAAGGATGCGTTCTACTATCATTACCGCTATGTGGAAGGATCGCTGGTGCACGGCTATGACAAAGGGCTGTTTGCGGGCGTGGAGCGGCTGATGGCGGCTGTGGGACGGACGGCGGAAGAGAAAAATGCGCCGGACGCCGCTGAGGCGGTTGCCCGCGAGTACTGTTACATGCTTCTATATGTGATGAAGAATGAACTGCGGGCCCCCGGGAAGGATTACCAAAAACGGATTCAGACGATTTTCGGTGAGGAAAAGATCAGGACAATGCTGCAGAATACGCCGATTGCGGTTACGGAGCGCGCCAACCAGCTTCTGTATCTGGGCATGATGTATCCCGGCGGCATGCTGCTGCGGGTGCTGCGGCTGATATTGCGCGTCTATGACCGAAAGTGACTGGGCGGGAAACGATACAGCGATGCGCTTTATGGGAGAAGCAGTGGGGAAAAACGGAGACAGGCATGATTATTGTTAGAGTCATGGGCGGGCTGGGCAATCAACTGCAGCAGTACGCGCTGTTTAGAAAATTTCAGAGTCTGGGTGTGGAGGCCAAGCTGGATCTTTCATGGTTTGCACAAAAATCGCAGGAGTCTGCGGCGGCGCCAAGAAAGTTTGCGCTCGCAGTTTTTGAGGGGCTGCCGTTACAGGAGGCTTCCGCGGAGGAAGTGCAGTCGGTTCTCGGGAGAGCCTACGGGGAAGAGGCAGGCTTTGCGGAGAAGATTAAGAAGCGGCTTATGCCGGAAAAAGCGCCTCTGTTTGAGGAATCGGAGATGTACCACCCCCGGATATTTTCGTGGCAAAACCGCTATCTGGCCGGATATTGGGCCTGCGAGGCATACTACGCGGATATTCTGGACAGGCTCCGGGAGGAGATCCGTTTCCCGGAGAGCAGTGACACAAGAAACAGGGAGGTCATGGCCGAGATGGCGGCGGAGCCTTCCGTCAGCATTCATGTCCGCAGGGGGGATTATCTGGACGCCGCCAACGCGGCTATGTTCGGCGGTATCTGTACGGAAGCATATTATGAGGGCTGCATCAGATATTTAAAGGAAAAGTGTCCCGGTGCGGTTTTCTATGTCTTTTCGGATGACGCGGATTATGTGCGGACGCATTTCTCCGGCGGGGAGTTTCGTATTGTGGACTGGAACAGGGGAGAGGACAGCTTCTATGATATGCAGCTGATGAGCCGCTGCAAACACAATATATGCGCCAACAGCACTTTCAGTTTCTGGGGGGCGCGTCTTAACGGAAATCCCGATAAGATCACGCTGCGGCCGTCCATTCACAAAAATACCCAGTCCTGTGTCCCGGAACAGATGAAAAAGCTGTGGGCGGGGTGGACCATCGTCACCCCGGCCGGGACAGTCATTTGATATGAAAGGTGAATGATGGTATAATGTCCGCGATGGCAATGAGCACTGCGCAGACAGAGGGTAAACGGAGAGGGGAGCGTGCTCGCCGAAACGTTTATCCGAATGGATGCATAGGGCGAAGCCCGCGAGCTGGGAAAGACGAAGGCTTTTCCAGCGTGCAGTGCGAAGTAAGGGCACTGCGCAGACAGAGAGTAAACGGAGAGGGGAGTTTTCCGAGCGTGCAGTGCGAAGTAAGGGAAAGGCATTTATATGAACTACAACAACGACAAAATTGTAATGTATTTACATGGCGGCAGCGGGAATCATGGCTGTGAGGCGATTGTCAACAGCACCTGCCATATGATAGAGGAAATCCCAAAGCTTCTTGTGACCAACAGCGAGCAGGAGGACAGACACTACTCGGTGGAGCCTCTCTGCGATATTTTACAGGAGCGCAAGATAGCGGAGCACTTTTTTGCCCATGTGTGGTATTATGTCTGGCGGAAAGTTTTTCGCGATCCCGAATCCTTTATGCGGTATCGGTTCCGCGAGGTGATGGGCAAGAATCTGTCGCCGCTCTATCTCTCCATCGGCGGAGATATGTACTGCTATGAGCTTTCGATGAGAGAGGCGATTACGGCCAACAGCGCGTTTAACAAAGCGGGGGCGAAGACAGTTCTCTGGGGCTGCTCCCTTGAGCCGGAGCTTTTGGAGAAGCCGGAAGTGGTGGAGGATATGAAGCGGTATGCGCTGATTACCCCGCGGGAGTCGATTACGACAAAGGCGCTTGCGGCAGCAGGGGTGACGGAGAACGTAAAGCAGTTTCCCGATCCCGCCTTTGCACTGGAGCCGGAAGAGACAAAACTTCCTTACGGTTTCAGCGAGGGGAACACCATCGGTATCAATATCAGCCCCATGATTCTCAAATATGAGGAGAAAAGCGGCATTACCATTATGAATTACAGGAAGTTGATAGATCATATTCTGGAGACGACGGACTGTCATATTGCGCTGATTCCCCATGTCATGTGGAAGAACAATGACGACAGGCTGACCATACATGAGCTCTACGGCGTCTATCAGGGAAATGACAGGGTCGTGAAATTCGAGGACATGTCCTGCCAGAAGATAAAATATGTGATTTCGAAGTGCCGGGCTTTTATCGGGGCGAGAACGCACGCGACCATTGCGGCATATTCCTCGATGGTGCCTACGCTTGTGGTGGGCTATTCCGTGAAGGCGAAAGGGATTGCGCAGGATATTTTTGGCGCATGGGAAAAATATGTGCTGCCCGTGCAGACGCTTTTAAGCCCGGAGGAGCTGATCGGCGCTTTTGAGTGGATGATGCAGAGGGAAGACGAAATTCGGGGGCGGCTGCAGGAGATTATGCCGGATTATTGCAAAAAGGCAGCCGGGGCGGGGGATGAACTTCGCAGGCTGTGGAATGAGCTGCACGATGTTTCGAAGGCGTAACAGCCGATATGCAATGCTGCATGAAAGTGAATGAATTATGGGCAGAATACAGAAAGCCGGGAAAAATATCATATTCGGATATATCAGCACGCTGGTGATCCTGTTGGTGAATTTTATTCAACGAACGGTTTTTATCTATGTGCTGGGCAGGACGTTCTCAGGCGTAAACGAAACGTATACGAATGTTTTGAGTGTTCTGTCCCTGGCGGAGCTTGGGATCGGCACGGCCTTAAACTACAGTCTGTACAAGCCGGTGGCGGAGTGTGATATCGAAAAGATCAAGTCGTACATGCGCTTCTACAAAAAGGCATATCTGACGATCGCGGGTGTGATCGCGGTTCTGGGAATCGCTATTTCCCCGTTTTTAAAATATATACTGAAAAATCCGGGCGATCTGACTGTGGGCGAACTGACGCTTTACTATTATCTGTTCCTGTTTAATACGGTGATCAGCTATTTCGTCGCCTATAAATACAGTTTGTCAAATGCGGAGCAGAAAAACTATATCCAGACCAATATCGTCACTCTGACAAAGATAGCGACGGCAGCGGTACAGATTACGGTTTTGCTTCTGTTTAGGAATTTCCTGTTTTATCTGCTGGCACAGTCGGCGGTGGAGCTTTTGCAGAAAATTTTCGTAACGGTTTATATGAACAGGCTATATCCCTATCTGAGAGATAAGGATGTGAAAAAACTTACGGCGCAGGAGACGCAGGTTGTCGCCACCAAGACGAAGGCGCTGGTCTGCCATAAGGTCGGCGACGTGGCAAGGCTGCAGACAGATATCCTTGTGATATCCTCCTTTGTCAATGTGGATACTTCGGCTATTGTGGGCAATTATGTCTACATTATTACTTATGTGGGCAATTTTGTGAATATCATATTTGAATCCGTGATATCGGGTTTTGGAAATGTGGTGGCCACGGAGTCAAAGGAGAGACAGTATCTGCTTTTTAGGGTATACCGCTTTTTTGCCTGCTGGCTCTTCGGGTTTGGCGCGGTGGGGTTCTTTCATCTGCTCACCCCCTTTATCGGAGGGGTGTGGCTGCGGGACGACGGATGGACGCTGCCGCAGGTGACGGTAGCCCTTCTGGTGATGGACTTTTACCTGAAAGGCGGCCGTACAGTGCTTGCAAATTTCAAGATCGCCTCGGGGCTTTTTGAGCAGGACAGATTTCTGCCGTTAATACAGGGAATCGTCAATCTGGTGGTCTCCATTGCGCTGGTGATAAAAATTGGTGTGACGGGCGTCTATGTGGGGACGCTGGTGTCAGGCATTCTTGCCAATCTGATCCGTCCGGGGATTATTTACCACGCCTGCTTTGAAAAAAGGGCGGGAGTATATTTCAGGGATTCCTTGAAATATATCGGGGTGATTTTGGCGGTGGGTGTGGCAGTTACGCCGATCCGCCTGGCAGTCATGGACGAGGTTACCATTTTTACGTTTGCACTGATGGTGGTTCTGATTACGCTGGTTTATAATCTGGTATTTCTGGCGGTGTTCCATAGGACGGAAGAATTTTCTTATCTGTGGAACGTGGTGTCCGCGAGGAAAAAATGAGATCCGGCGGGATCAAGGAGGTTCGTATGAATAAGACTCCTCTGATAGAGAATGCTTGTAAAGAGCTGATGGAGTACGGTGTCCGCGGCAGGCGGGAAAAGTGTAAGAACCTGCTGAAACGGCTGCTTTTGAAACGGAAGATTCCGAAAGAAGATCCTATTTTCTGGCCCACCGGGTTATTGGCGGCGGGACTGTGGCATTGCAGGGAGGAGGGCGCAGCGGTTCAAAAGGGCGCGGACGCCGCTGTCAGAATAGAGGGGATAGACAGGGCCCTTGCGGCATATTATGGGAGATGGTTAAAGAAGGGGATGCCTCTTGCGGTTCTGGACGATCTGCTTGCGGGGGAAACTCTGCTGCGTATTTATGAGAAAGTGCGGGATAAAGAGGCGGATTTTGGGGAGGGCATGTCCGAAGGGCAGCTTAGGGCTGCGCTAGATCGGATGGCTTCCTATGGGGCAGGCCACCCTTCGGACGGCGCGGGAAGTTTGATCTACCGACCGGCTAACGGGGAAGTGACGGTTTTTATTGACGGCCTCGGCCTTGCATGTCCGTTTCTCTATCAGTATGGCGAGACTTTTGCCAGGCGGGAATATAAGGAAAAGGCCGTTTTACAGATCGCAAATTTTTTATCTTATGGGATGGACGGTAAAACGGGGCTTCCCTATCACGGCTATGATATGGCGGACGGCTGTAAATATGGGATTATCGGCTGGGGAAGGGCGGTTGGCTGGCTGCTTCGGGGCATGATGGGCTGCATGGTATCCGGGTATGGCAGGGAAAGACTTGCCGCGCCCTGCGTCCTGCTTGTGGATGCAGTGATCGCCTGCCAGAGGCAGGACGGCTTTTTTTCCTGGCAGCTTGAGGCACAGGAGGGACCTGCGGACACGTCCGCCACGGGGATGATCTGTGCCGCTTTACGGCAGGGAATGGAGCTCGGTGTACTCGCCGGCGGGACATATGAGAATGCCCTGACGGCGGGGAGGCGCGCGCTGGAACGGTCTGTCCGGGAGGGGCTGGTGTACCAGTGCTCCGGGGAGTGCGAAGGTTTTTCCCAGTATCCCCAGCGTTACGGCGCGTATCCGTGGTCACTGGGACCGGCGCTTGAGGCGCTACGGGCGGATGGGGCAGAAAAAGTGGGCGGCGGTCCGAATAGCGGTTTTGAGGAACAGGAAAATGGAACGATATGAAAAGTACGGAAAAAAGATTACCATACAGGAGGCGTGTTACTATGGATTTTTTATCCTCCTGTCTCTGGCAAAAGGGCTTGGATTTTATGAAGGACAAAAGCTCTTCCTTTTACTCGTTGCGCCCGCGCTCGTTCTGGGCTTTCTGAAAATTCTGCTGACGCCATACACGAAAAGACAGGCTGCCCTGCAGATTATACTTTGGGCGCTTGTGGCGGTGGTTTACTATGAGTCGAGGGAGATCGCCATTTTCTTCGTGGCCTTCACAGTGCTTGGACTTAAAGATATTTCAGTGAAAAAAGTGTTTTATATCGCGCTTTGGGTGTGGGCTGTCTGTGCCGTGGTGCTGTCCGCGGTTTCCTTCTTCTTTTTGGAACATACCGTTTACCGGGTTCACGCCAAGATGGGGCTCGGGCATATTTTCCGCTGGAGCCTGGGTTTTACACATCCGAATATTTTGCACATTACGTATCTGCTTCTATGTGCGCTGGTGATTTTGAATTGGGAAGAAAAGTACGGATTTAAGGAGTATTTTTTGCTTTTGGCCGGTAATTTTCTGGTGTTTCTCTACTCTATCAGCTATACGGGGTTTGGTATTACACTGGTGTTACTGACGGCGGCGCTCTACGTAAAATTCCGCCCCCGTTTTTGCATTCTGGAGAAGGCGCTGGCAAATCTGGTGCTGCCTGTGTGTCTCATTCTGAGCTTTGTGCTGCCGTTCTATCTCTATGACCATCCAATCTGCGGTTATGTACAGAAACTCAACTTTATGCTGAATACGAGAATCTGGCTGGCGGAGCAGTTTTTGCGGTCTGAGTACAGGAGTCTGTTCGGGGCGGATATTTCCCAGATTGTCAAGTCTTCCATGACGCTGGATAATTCCTATGTCTGGTGCTATATCAACTTTGGCCTGATCCCGACGGGGATCATTCTTCTGGGATATTTCATCCTGCTGTTTTATGATACTTACAAACAGCGGACGAGAGAGCTAGTAATCCTGGTGTGCTTTCTGGGAGCTGGGTGGACAGAACCGCTGCTGTTCAATACCTCATTCAAAAACATTACGCTGCTCTTTTTGGGGGCGTTCCTGTTTATGCAAAAGGAGGGGGAGCGTGAGTATTGTCTGCTTTCCCGGATGCCTGAAAGATGGAAGTATGTGAAAGTTCCGCTTTTAGGACTGCCGGAGCGGATGCTTATCCATGTGAGGGCAGTGTACATGATAAAAAGAGGCAGGATTCGGTGTGCGGCGGCAGCAGGCGTGGTGTTTGGCGTCCTTCTATGCGCCCTGCTGTATCAGGTGCCGGAAGGGTATGTGGTGCAGCGGTTTTACACGGACGGGATGCAGGAGACGAGCGTCTATCTGGAGAGTGAGGAAGATCCGGCTTTTGAGGGATACCGGGTTATGAATTATAAAGATGCAAACACACCCATGCAGATCGTGTCGGGAAATGCCGTGAAACTGGAGACGGTGCGCTACTATGTGGGAAGCGCGCTGATCGGGGGCCTGCTTGGCGCGGCAGCGGCGTTATTTTGGCATCTGGCAGGCCGGCGGGGCAAATCGGCTGTGGCGGCCACAGAAATTTCTGGATATGACAGATGAAGGCCGCGGCGCATTAGATGTGTGACCGAATATGAAACCGGCGGTAGAATGCTGAAACGGAGAGCGATATGAAAGACGAATTAACTTACTGTAAAATTCTGGGAACAAATATCAATGTCACAAATATGGATGAAACGATAGCCTATCTTACGGATCATCTGGAGCAGCTGAAGGGCGACTACATCTGCGTCTCCAATGTGCATACCACAGTGATGGCTTACCGGGATAAGGCGTACCGGCGGGTGCAGAACAGCGCGGCGATGGCGCTTCCCGACGGGCAGCCGCTGTCTATTGTCAGCAGAAAGCGGGGCTTTTCGGAAGCGAGGAGAGTGCCGGGACCGGATTTGATGCCGGCGATTCTTGACCTGTCACAGAAGACGGGGTACCGGCATTATTTTTATGGCAGTACGGAGGCAACGCTTATGGCGCTGCGGGCGGCGCTGCTGCGGCGTTATCCGAAGCTGCAGATTGCGGGTATGTACTCCCCGCCCTTTAGAGAACTGACGAAGGAAGAGGATGAAGAAATCGTCAGGCAGATCAATGAAAGCGGCGCGGATTTTGTGTGGGTGGCGCTCGGTGCGCCGAAGCAGGAGTGGTGGATGTATGAGCACCGCCACAGGATAAAGGCGCTTATGCTCGGTGTGGGCGCGGCATTTGACTTCACGGCTGGCACAGTGAAACGCGCGCCTATGTGGATGCAGAGACTGTGCCTGGAATGGGTATTTCGGATTCTGCGGGATCCAAAACGTATGCTGCCCCGGTATCTGAACACGAACTTCGCATTTATATATTATGTAAAACGTGAGGGAAAAGCTTTAAGGCATGCGCAAAAGAAGGGAATGCGTATCGCCATGATCGGTCATAAGCGGATTCCGTCAAGGGAAGGCGGCGTTGAGGTCGTGGTTGACGAACTTTCCGTGCGCATGGCAAAACTTGGGCATCATGTGGAGGCCTACAACCGTTTCGGGCATCATGTCTCAGGGAAAAAATACGACCAGGAGTACGGCTGGAAAGGGCGGAAATTTTACAAGGGCGTCCGTATCTATATTGTGCCTACTTTTCGAAGAAGCAGCCTGAACGCGATTGTATATACCTTCTTTGCGACGATTATGGCGCTCTTTCACCATTATGATGTGATTCACTATCATGCGGAAGGTCCCTGCGCCATGCTCTGGCTGCCACACTTTTTGAAAAGAAAGGTCGTGGTAACCATTCACGGTCTTGACTGGCAGAGGGCGAAATGGGGAAACTTTGCCTCCTTTGTGATCAAATTCGGCGAGCGGATGGCGGCGAAGTATGCGCACGACGTGATTGTGCTTTCTGACAATGTTAAGCAGTATTTTGCGGATACTTACAACAGGGAAGTGACTTATATTCCAAACGGAATTAACCGTCCAAAGCCCCAGGGCGCGGCAATGATAGGGGAGAAGTACGGGTTGGAAAAGGACGGCTATTTCCTGTTCCTTGCACGGATTGTGCCGGAGAAGGGCCTGCACTATCTCATCGAGGCATTTTCCGAACTGGAAACGGATAAAAAACTGGTGATTGCCGGGGGGAGTTCCCAGGCGATGGATTATATGGAGCGGATCCACCGAATGGCGGCGAAGGATGAAAGAATCCTTATGACGGATTTTGTGCAGGGACAGGTGCTGGAAGAACTGTACGCCAACGCGTATGCGTTCGTGCTGCCAAGCGACGTGGAGGGAATGGCGCTCACACTGCTGGAGGCAATGAGTTACGGGGCGTGCTGTCTCGTCAGCGATATCCGCGAAAATACGGAAGTGGTGGAAGATAAGGCGCTGACTTTTAAAAAGGGCGATGTGAAGGACTTGAGAAGACAGCTTGCCTGGCTGCTTTCGCACCCCGAAGAAGCGCGCCGCATGGGGGACGAGAGCGTGGACTATATTTGCGGAAAGTATGACTGGGAAGACGTGACGAGGCGGACGCTTGCCGTGTACGAGAAGGCGGCAGGGAAAAGGAAGACATATGAAGATTCTGATGGTAAATAAATTTTTACATCCAAACGGCGGATCGGAGACTTATATTTTTCAGCTGGGGGAAGAATTAAGAAGGAGAGGGCACGAGGTACAGTATTTCGGTATGGAGCACGAAGGCCGTATTGTGGGAAACCGGATAGACTGTTACACGTCCGACATGGATTTCCATACGGGAAAGCTGCAAAAGCTCCTGTATCCTTTTAAAATTATCTATTCCGCTGAGGCGAAGCGCAGGATGGGCAAGGTGTTAAAGGACATGAACCCGGATGTGGTGCATCTGAATAACATCAATTTCCAGCTTACGCCATCCGTGATCTACGCGGTGCGCGCTTATGAAAAAAAGGCCGGAAGAAAAGTGAGGCTGGTGTATACGGCGCACGATTACCAGTGGGTGTGCCCCAACCATATGATGCGCATTCCCGCCACGGGAAAAATTTGTTTTGCCTGTCGGGGCGGGTATTTCGGCATGTGCACCAAAAACCGCTGTATTCACAATTCGCGCATAAAAAGTCTCCTTGGGACGATAGAGGCAAAGTATTATATGTGGCGCAGGACCTACGGCATGGTTGACGTCATTATCTGCCCCAGCGAGTTTATGAAAAGGCAGCTTGATACAAGTCCCCTTCTGGAGGAAAGAACCGTGATGATGCGGAATTTCGTGGAGAGGGCGGCGGATGCAGGTGCAGGGCGTGCGGGTGAGCCGGATCGCGCGGACAGGAGACGGCAAAACAGTGCAGCAGCGGGCACGCCGGGCGATGCGCCGACAGAAGATTATGTGCTCTATTTTGGACGTTTTTCCGAGGAGAAGGGGATTGGTACGCTCCTTGCGGCATGTGAAGCCCTGCCGGAGATTCCCTTTGTTTTTGCCGGGTCAGGTCCTTTGGAGGACCGGGTATCAAAAGCGAAAAATGTGGAGAATAAGGGCTTTGTCACAGGGGAGGCGCTTCACAGTCTGATTGCGGGGGCGCGGTTTTCCGTCTATCCTTCCGAGTGGTATGAGAACTGTCCGTTTTCCGTGATGGAATCGCAGATGTACGGCACGCCGGTCCTTGTTTCAGACCTTGGCGGTGCGCCGGAACTGGTGCAGGCGGGACGTACAGGGGAACTTTTCCGGGGCGGGGACGCGGAGGAACTGACTGCGCACATCAGGGAACTTTGGGAACAGCCGGAGTTATGCCGGGAATACCGGGAAAACTGTAAAGAGATAAAATTTGATACAATTGGGGAATATTGTGATAAAATAGTGAGGAATGTATATCAGACAGGAGATATGGCATAATGGGCAGACGAACTTTATATGGTACTGTGATAGTGACATACAGGTGTAACGCACGCTGTAATATGTGCGACTGTTTTAAGGATCCGACGAAGCCGGACGAGGAGATTACGCTGGAAGAGATCAAGAAGCTGCCGGAGATGGCTTTTACGAACATCACGGGTGGGGAGCCTTTTATCAGGCAGGATATCCCGGACATCGTGCGGGAGCTTTACAAGAAATCTGATAGGATTGTCATATCTACCAACGGTTATTTTACGGACCGTATCATCGCGCTGTGCCGGGAGTTTCCGAAGGTGGGTATCCGCATCAGCATCGAGGGTCTGCAGGAGACGAACGATAAGATACGTGGGATTCCCGACGGCTTTAACAGGGGTTATAAAACCCTCAAGACGCTGGTGGAGATGGGGCACCCCGACGTGGGTTTCGGCATGACGGTGCAGGATATGAACTGTGAGGATCTGGTGCCGCTTTACAATATCGCAAACGACATGGGAATGGAGTTTGCCACGGCGACCCTGCACAATTCCTTTTATTTTCGTAAAACGGACAATAAGATCGACGATAAATACAAGGTGGCACAGAATTTTGAGAAGCTGATCAACGAGCTGCTAAAGAGTAAATCGCCTAAAAAGTGGTTCCGCGCCTACTTTAACCATGGGTTAATCAATTATATTTACGGCAATAAACGGCTTCTGCCCTGCGATATGTCTAAAAATGCCTTTTTTATAGACCCCTTCTGCGATGTGATTCCCTGCAACGGCATGGAGAAGAAGGCGGTTATGGGAAATCTGCGGGAACAGAGCTGGGAGGAACTTTGGAACTCCGAGCAGGCGCAGAAAGTGAGGGAGTGTACGAGAAAGTGTGACAGAAACTGCTGGATGATTGGTTCCGCGTCCCCGGCGATGCATAAGTATATCTGGGTGCCCGGCTGGTGGGTGATTAAGCATAAATTCTTAAAGGGCGGGAAGTACAGCCTGAAAGAAAACAAATATATCGGGCAGAAATAGATTTGGGAGGTTTGCATGAAATTTCTGTATGTGGCGCCGCGCTATCATACCAATCAGATGGATATTATGAAGGGCCTGACAGAGCGTGGGCATGAGGTGCGCTTTATCAGCCACTATGCCGCCATTATCGAGGACTATTCCTGTGTGACGCCAATCGTGCTTGGGTATTCGCGGCTGTATAAACTCATTGATTTTTTGTATGTGAAGGTGATTCACAGGAAAGATCCGACTGCCATTGTGTTCAAAATACAACATGGTTTTCCGCCATTTGGGAAGCTGAAAAAGCTGATATGCGGCTTTGCGCCGGACCTTGTCATTTTGCGTGAGCGTTCGGTGTATTCCATGGCCGCATACTATATTTGCAAAAGGAAGGGATATCCCTGTATTCTTTATAACCAGAATCCGCTCTGGTCGGAGCCTGCAAAGATGGATTTACTGCACCGTCTGGTGGACCGTATGACGCCGGCGCTTCGCATGACGCCTGTGATGGGCGAGAGTAAACCGGGCAGGACTGTGAAGGAGAACGACTATTTTGTGCCTTTTGTGGTCAATCCGCAGAGGGCGCCAAAGGAGCGCACTTATTTTGAGGGCGGCAGGATACATATCCTCTGTATAGGTAAGTATGAAATCAGGAAACACCACCTGGAGCTTCTGCAGGCGGCAGAAAAACTCAGGGATAAATATGAGATCCATGTGACGCTGGTGGGAGAAGCAACGAATCATTTTCAGAAGGCATACTGTGAACAGGTAAAAGATTATGTGCGGGAACACCGCATGGAAAATCTGGTTACGGTGAAAACGAACGTGGCAAAGCGCGATATGGAGAGGGAGTATCTGGCGGCAGACCTGTATGTGATCCCGAGTACGCTTGAGATGGCGTCGGTATCGCAGCTGGAGGCAATGAGCTATTCCCTGCCCGTGATCTGCAGCGACACGAACGGTACGGCATGCTATGTGGAGGACGGCGTGACAGGGTACCTTTTCAGGGACTGCGATCAGGCGGATTTTTTGGACAGGCTGGATGCCATGCTTTCGAACCGTGAACGGATGCTGTCCATGGGGGAAGCGGGCTACCGCGCGGTGGTGGAAAAGTATAATTTTAAGAGCTATTATGATACGGTGACAGGGATGCGGGAGAAAATTCTGCGGGAGAATTTGTACTGAATGATAGTTTGGAAAGGCGGGAAGCGAAACCCGGAGCAGACGGAAAATAAATGAAACAGAAAATAAAGGATATTTTAGCGGCGATTGCCTATTTTCTCCATGAAAAAGGTATCCTGCACAACAGAATAAAAGTGCATTCCATAGACGAGACCATCGACGTACTTTTAAATACCGAAAAGAGCATGGTCCGTTTCGGGGATGGGGAGATCGTGATGATAAAGGGCGGCGACCTGATGCTGCAGAAGGCGGATCCGAAGATCGCGGAAGGGCTTGCCGGAATACTCGCTTACACTTACGATGATCTGATTGTGACGATACCTGATATTTTTGAAACCCTTTCTGACCATCACAAAAAAAGCAGGCAGTTCTGGAGGGACCATCTGCTCTTTAACAGAAAGACTTATGAGAAATACTGCAATCCCGGCAGAGTATATTACAGCACTTTCGTTTCCCGCTGCTATTATTATGCCGCGGATCGGAGCGGCTGCGGCGTGCAGTTTGCTAAAATTAGAAAAATATGGGAAAATAGAGACATTGTTGTTGTGGAGGGGGAGAGGACACACAATGGGGTTGGCAACGATCTGCTTGATACGGCGCGAAGTGTAGAGCGCATTATCTGTCCTCCCAGCAATGCGTATGAAGCGATTCCGGCCATTCTGGATGCCTGCACGGCTTATGGCAGGGACAGGCTGTTTTTGCTGTCGGTGGGTGTGGCGGCAAAATTTCTGGCGGTGAAGCTGTTTGAGCAGGGGTATCGCGTGCTGGATATCGGGAATCTTGATATGGAGTACGAGTGGTTTGTGAGGCGTTCGCCCGGAAAGATGAAACTGGAGAAGCATGAGTTTGTCAGTGAGGAGGCAAACCGGGCGGCGGGGTATACGGCGTACCTGGAGCAGATTAAAGTTAGAGTGAGCGGACACTAAGCTCACTGAGAAATTACCGTCTGTCCGGGCTGTGTGTCGGCAAATATGCACATAACGGGACGGGGGAAAAGTTGAGGATATGATTAACAGTAAGGAAACATATCAAAAATATATAAGACAGGATCAGCTCGCCCTCGGGCGGCAGCGGGACGCGCGCCCACGGCTGTTTGGGGATGAAATCTGGAAGCTTGAGATTCTGCTCCGCAAGGTGGAGTATGACCTGAACTGCCGCCATGGGGCTGTCGGAAAGCTGGTTGGAAAATGGCACAAAATGCGGTTTCACCGTCTGAGTGTGCGGCTTGGGTTTACGATTCCGCCGAACGTGTTCGGACCGGGACTTTCCATACCGCATTACGGGACGATTGTGGTACACGCAAATGTGCGTGCCGGGAAAAACTGCCGTCTGCAGGAAGGCGTAACCATCGGCGCGACGAACGGAGGCCATGAGGCAGCTGTAATCGGAGATAACTGTTATTTCGGAAGCGGCGCGAAGGTGATCGGCGCGGTGCATATAGCGGATGATGTGGCAGTGGGGGCTAATGCCGTGGTGACAAAGGATATCGTGGAACCCGGAACTACCTGGGCCGGGATACCGGCAAGGAAGATAAGCGGACGGGATTCACACAGCAATCTGTGCACGGAGCTGTTTAAGTGAGCGGATATTTGAGAAACGAAAAGAAAGGCAAGCTGCGTTATGAGAGAAACAGGAGAAAAAAAGCAGGCGTCCCTGCTTTCCATGCTTGGATATATATTTGATAAGAGAGATAAGTGGAAACTTGCCCTTCTTGCGGCGGCCATTGTGGCCGGCAGTTTCCTCGAGCTTCTTGCAGTCATGGTGTTTGTGCCTTTTATTGATGTGCTGCAAAATCCTAACGTGATTTATGACAGATGGTATCTGAAAGCGGTTGTTGATTTATTCCACTTCCGTTCCCACAGGAGTTTTATCATTTTGTTCTCCGTCGGCATTATCGGGATTTATGTAATTAAGAATGTATATCTTATTCTGGAGAAGGATTATATTTTTCGCTTTTCTTACAATACGCAGATGAAGCTGTCAACAAGACTGCTTGCCGCATATATGAAAGAGCCTTACACCTTTCACCTGAATCATAATATTGCGATTTTACAGAGAAGTCTTCATGAGGATACGTCTCGGTTTATGCAGGTCATTCTCTATGCGCTGGAGCTGGGCGCTGAACTTACGGTATCAGGTGTATTGGTGATTTATCTGCTGGTTGTCAGCAAGTCCATCACTATCATAGTGTTGGGGTTCCTTGCGGTTTTTGTGGGCAGTTTTTTAGTGATAAGCAGGAAATACAGCCGTCGGCTGGGGTTTGAAAACCAGGGCTATCAGGGCAAGATTTTCCAGTGGATGAATCAGGCGCTGGGCGGGATTAAGGAGATCAGGATTCTGGAGCGTGAGGCATATTTTACCGACGAATTTCAGAAATATTGGGGAAAATATGCAAGGGGGCTCCGCATTGCCAGAACCATTTCGATACTGCCCAAATATACCGTGGAGGCTGTCTCCATGACGGGACTTCTGGTTGCCGTGATCGTAAAACTTCTTTTTGGCGAGGCGGATTCGGTTTACTTTATCTCCCAGCTTGCGGCTTTTGCAGTGGCGGCCATGCGGCTGATGCCCAGTGTCGGGCGGATCAATGAGCACGCTTCGAACATGATCTATGCCCTCCCGTCCGTGGAACTCGTGTACCACGATCTGGTGGGGATTGAGGGCCTGACTGCGGATGGGGAACAAGAGCGGAAAGAGGATTGGAGGCTGCAAAAAGAGATTCAGGTGCAGGGGGTGTCTTACCATTATCCGGACACGGAGGAGTGGGTGCTTGAAGATGTGCATTTTGCGATCAAAAGGGGCACGACCGTAGCCTTCATCGGCTCCACCGGATCGGGGAAAACCACCATGGTGGATATTATCCTCGGTCTTTTGGCGCCTGTAAAGGGCAGGGTGCTTGCCGACGGGCTCAATGTGCATGAGCAGCCAAAGACGTTTCATGCCCAGGTGGGCTACATTCCCCAGACGATTTATCTCTCGGACGATACAATCCGCAACAACATCGCCTTTGGCATACGGGAGGAACTGATTGACGAGGAGGCGGTGTGTGCCGCGGTAGAAAAGGCACAGCTGCGGGATTTCATAGACAGTCTGCCGCACGGACTGGATACGATTGTAGGTGACAGGGGTGTCAGGTTATCTGGCGGTCAGAGACAGCGGATCGGCATAGCAAGGGCGCTCTACCATGACCCGGAAATTCTCGTGCTTGACGAGGCGACTTCCGCACTGGACAATGAGACGGAGGCGGCTGTCATGGAGGCGATTGAACATCTGCAGGGCATGAAAACCATGATTATCATAGCGCACAGGCTGACCACGATCCGCAACGTGGATGTGATTTACGAGGTGGGGGACGGAAAGGTGGAAAAGAGGAAAAAAGAGGAGATATTTGCGGATTCATAGGATAGAAAGGCGAAAGGATCATGAAACGTTTGCAAATAAAATACAGGGCGTTGCTGGGGATTCTAATATTTTATATTCCGTTTCATATTTGTCTGTCTCCCAATTATTGGGATGATAAGGGATTTGCGCAGATTTTAAGCAAGTATGACAACAGCCTGGTTCAGTATACGATAGCCAGATACAGTATTTGGTCTTCCAGAATTACCATCGAGCTGGTTGTCCCTATTCTGGCAATGCTCCCTTCTGTTGTGTGGAAATGTCTGAATTTATTGGTAATAGTACTTTTGTATCGCGAACTTATCTGGATACTGGAACATATTTTTGAGCTGCGGGAAAATAGTGTTTATTATGTTACGGCGGTTCTGCTGTGTGCGTTCCCGTTTTCTATCATGGCGCAAACAGGATGGATTGCCACTACGACTAATTATCTTTGGGTGCTGGCGTTTGGGCTTTACGCGATAAACAGGATGCTTAAGGGAGGACTGCTGGGGATTCGTCTGTCCAGACAGGAAATGATTTGCGCTGCCCTGGCTGTTTGCTACAGCGCAAGCTTTGAGTCTATGGCGGCAATCCTGTTTCTGATAGAGATGGGATTGTTGGTTTACTGTAAAAAAAGCGGGAAGAAATGTCCGGCCGTTGTGTGGATGTGCATGGGGATGACGGCGATTTTCCTCGTATATATCCTCTGTTGTCCCGGAAACCGTCTGCGGCCTATCAGGGATGCACAATATTGGATGCCGGATTATTTTGAATTAACTTTGCTGGACAAACTCCGCATGGGTATTCTTTCTTCCTACATGCATTTTGTGTCCTTGCCAAGCCCGGTATTTTTCATTTTCAATGTCATTATTTTTCTGATGTGGAAGGGGGAGTCCGCAGGGAAGCGGATCATGGCTGCACTGCCTGTATTCACGGATGTTGCGTGGACAGGTTGGTTTATGATAAATTATCTGTTGGGATGGCGTACACTCACCTACCAGGTGCCGACGCCTCTTCCGAAACGCTTTTCAGAATGGGTCGAACAGGGGCTTTTACTTGCGACGGTAGCGCTGTGGTTTGCTGTTGTGCTTTATACGTTAATCACGAAAGTAAAGAAGGGATGGTTCGCTGTTATCATTTTGATTCTCGCCTGTCTTCCTGAAATGGCAGTGGGGCTTACGCCGACAGTGGTTGCTTCCATTTTGAGAACTATGATTTACTTATACATGGCGATGATTCTGTTGATTTTGATTATGGCGGAAAATGAGGCTGGAAAGTGGCCGGCAGTGAGCAGACGTTTTATATACCTCTGTATGCTCATGGGCGTCATTCTAAATACGTGCCAAATTACCAGGCACATATTGCTATACGGCTAAAGCAGGGAGGAAAGTAATGTTGGGAAAAGGGAAATACTTTCTGACTAAATATAGATTCCAGCTGTTTCTGTTTGCTCTGGTATTGGCTTTTTTTCTTATTACCGGCAGAAGCGGAGCGGTATTGTTCGATGACAGCGGCAGCTATATGAGGCTTACCTGGCGGGAAGGGGTTATGCCCTTTTATCCGCTTTTTCTGCTGCTTAATCAATGTATTTTTGGTGGCGGGCTGTATCTTTGGGCGGTGGTTGTAGAGCAGGCTCTTCTGGCGGCATGTTCCATCGTACTTTTGGAGGAGACAGTCAGGAGACGAATGGGTCTTCATGCGGTGGAGGGCGTCCTTTTAAGTGCTTTCCTGCTGTATCCCTATACGATTGAGATGCCGGCGGCAGTGATGACGCAGGCGATTTTGACGGAAGGAGTCGCCTATTCGTTTTTTTATATGTTTCTGACGTGTATTCTTTTGGCGGTTTGGGACAAAAGCTACGCAAGACTGATCGGCGCTTTTGGCATGACGCTGCTGCTGACGGCGGTTCGTTCTCAACTTCAGGTTGTTTTTGCCGTATGTGGGGTCGTGTTTTGGTATTTGATCTGTACGCGGGAAAGGAAAGCGGGAAAAAGGCAGAGAACGGTTCGCTTTCTGACGGGGATAGCAGTCTGTGTCGCAGTCAGCCTTGCCGGGGTGCTTCTGGCAGCCGGACTTGTCAGAGGATACAAAAAGGTGATGAGCGCGGACGATGGCCTCACCGCGTTTGCGACGCGCATACAGGTGCCGGATGCATATCAGGCAGCGGGAGAGGAACAGGGAGAACCGGACCGGGAGAAGGCGCAGCAGCCGGAGAGCGGGAGTGATCTTTCGGCGGCGGAGACGGAAGAGGAGGCAAGGGAAAAGCTTATTAAAAAAAGTTTTGCCACCAGCCAGTACCTGACGCTGATCTTTTCAAGGGGTATGTACGAGGCGGATTATGAGGATGCAGCGCTTTTTCAGGACGAGCTGCAAAGAGGCCTGTATCTTGCCCTGTATGAGGTGGTGGATGCGAAACAGGAGCGGTATGCCTATGCCAATGAGGGTCTGTGGATGTGGAAGGACATCGTGGGCGGTATTGGAAGTATCGGGATGAGCTGTATTTTTGTACCGTCGGAGTATTATGTGGATTATGCCCCGGAGATCATCATGTCGGATGATTTCGGTGCGATCAGGCACAGTCATCTGCAGACGATAGGGTTAACTTTGATCAAAGCGCATTTTGGAAGGTTTTTGTACCACACGCTGATGCTGATGCCCCAGGCATTCATCAGTACGGTCTTTTTCCAGTATGCTCCGCTTTACGGGTTCTGCCATATAGTGACGGCGTTCCTGTATTTGTCGGCGGTGGCTCTGATGATTTGGGGTTATGCGGATGCAAGGGTAAAAAAGGAAGGAGCCGAGATGATGGCGCTTGTCCTGGCGGCAAATGTGGTGATTGTGCTTATCATATCCCTGGTTTTTTTTGGACAGCAGCGGTATCTGGTATATACCTTTGGCCCCTTTTATATGGCGTATTATCTTCTGCTGAGACAGTTGTGGTGCGTGCGTATACGGGGGATTTTAAGAAAAAAGCTTTCGCCGGAGAAGAAAAATGTGTAGGCGGAAGTGCAAGGCGGTGAGATGAATGAAGGAAAAGGAACATAAAGTTTTAATTATCATACCGGCCTACAATGAGGCGGACAGTATTATACAGGTAGTCAGTCACATGAGAGAACAGGCGCCGTGGTGTGATTATCTGGTGGTCAACGACGGTTCTACCGATACGACGCGCTCCCTGTGTGAGCAGGAGGATTTCTCCTATCTGGATCTGCCGATCAATATGGGCATTGGTGGAGCGGTGCAGGCCGGGTATATATATGCTTACAAAAACAATTATGACATTGCCGTGCAGGTGGACGGGGATGGACAGCACGACGTCTCTTATCTGAACAGGCTCCTGGAACCGATCATAGAGGGTGAGGCGGATGTGGTTATCGGTTCCCGGTTTCTGGAAAAGGAAGGGTTTCAGTCCACACTGGGCCGCAGGATGGGGATCAATATTTTGAGCGCGCTGATCTGGCTGGTTACCGGCAGGCATATTATGGATGTGACCAGCGGTTACCGCGCGGTGAACAAAATGTTTATCAAAATATACAGCGAGGATTACCCCATGGACTATCCTGAGCCGGAGGCCATTGTGGCGGCAATCATGCACCTTGGAAGAGTGAAGGAAGTGCCGGTGCAGATGCGCGCCAGGGAAGGCGGGATAAGTTCTATCACCTTCAAAAAATCCATCTATTATATGATTAAAGTGACGCTGGCGATTCTGATATGCCGTATGGGATATGGGATACGCAGAGGAAAGCGGGAGGATATTCAGAATCCGCGCGGGAAGGAGTAAGGGGCATGATACCTGCTACACTCAGATTAACATTGATCGTTGCAGTGATCTGTTATTTTGTCATTATCTTATACTTTTTAAAACAAAAGGCGCTTAACCTGAAATATACGCTGCTTTGGCTGGTCGCAGGTCTGGTGATGGGCATTCTGGTCGCTGTGCCGGAGCTTCTGGTGTCGATTATTCATATATTTGGCATTCAGGATAATATGAACGGTCTGTTTATCTTTGCAATCGGATTTATTATTATGATCCTGCTGTCCCTGACTTCGATTGCCTCACGGCAGAATAGGAAGATAAGGACGCTGACGCAGGAGCTGGCGATTTTGGACAAGCGGGTGAGGGAATTGGAGAAGAGGGACACGGAATGAGACGGCGTGGTACACTTGCTTTTTTGGCTGTATTCCTCATGGCGGTTGTAGTATTTATGGAGAAAGAGGAGCAATATCTGATACAGAGGGAAGACAGCTACATGGAGTCGCTTGGCTTTGTTCTGGGCAGTTCCTCATCGGAGCAGACAGTTGCCTGCTTTACGGATCAGGCTGAACAGGTCAGCTATCTCTTTCTGCCATCCTATGTGGAGCCGGGCGATGTGAAGATTTCCTTTGCGGGAGCCGAGAGTGTGGTCTTTGCAGGGGAAAATGGAGAGACTACGCTGAGAAACGGTGGAGATATCAGCGCACTGCGCTGCGGGGAGAGCTACGATCTGTATTTTTGTGACAGGGGAGGGGAGCGCCTGCATAGACAGAAGATAGTCATTATGCACTCCTCCGGGCTTCCGACGGTATTTCTGGAGACGGAAAGCGGCTCCATGAAACAACTGGACGCAGATAAGAGCTATGCGGAAAAAGGGAGAATTGTCCTGCTTGACGTTGAGGGAAATGTGGTGTGCGCGGACAAACTGGACCGCATTTCCGGGCGTGGAAATTCCACCTGGGCTCACCCGAAAAAGTCCTACGGGATCCGATTGAAAAACCGGGCGGATCTTTTCGGTATGGGAAGTGCTGACAACTGGATTCTTTTGAGCAATGTGGAGGACCGCTCCTACATTCGAAATAAAATTACCTATGATATGGGCGTGGCGGCAGGAATGGCCGGATCGCCGCAGTCGCAGTATATTGATCTCTATATAAATCACAGATACCATGGTATGTACCAACTGTGCGAGAAGGTGGAAATTGACCCTGAGAGGGTACCGATTGCGGATCTGGAAGCGCAAAACAAAAATCTGAACAGGGATATTGAAAGCTGTGGGCGTTTTGAGACAGAACGGAAGAAGGGGGTGGTGCTTCCCGTCGAGCCCCCGGATTTGACTGGAGGGTATCTGCTGGAAAGAGACGTGGCTGAAAAATACCGCGAGGAGATCAGCGGATTTTATACAGAGACCTTAAAGGAGCTGTATACGGTCAAAGCGCCGTCATATGCCTCGGAGGCGCAGGTGGATTATATCAGCGGGCTGGTAAACGGGATGGAGCGGGCGGTCACTGCCGGGGACGGCGTCGATCCCCAGAACGGGATGCACTATAGCGATTACATTGACATGCGGTCCTTTGCCCAGAAATATATTGTTGAAGAACTATGTAAAAATAACGGGGCAGGGGCGACCAGTTCTTTTTTCTATAAGCCGGATGATACAGTCAGCAAAAAGCTGTTTGCCGGGCCCGTGTGGGATTATGATAAGGCTTATGCCAATCTTGACGGGATAAACGAGTCAACGGCGGATCTGTGTTATCTGATGCAGAGGAGTACAGATCCCACCACGCTCTTTTGGCACTTGAATGAACATCCTGAGTTCCGGCAGGCGGTGTCGGAATGCTATAACGAATTTTTTTCTGACTATATGCAGACGATTCAGGACGAACTGATCGACGAATACATATCGGAGATATACGCCTCCAAAGATATGGATCTGATCCGCTGGAAGGAAATATACGGGGAAGCGGTGGACTATGAGGGTGAAGTGCAAAGGATTCGGGATTTTCTGGCGGCACGCAAGCCATTTCTGGATGCAGTCTGGACAGACGGGCAGGAGATATGCACGGTATGTTTCGTCTCGGAAAACGGCCGGATTGATAATTATGTGAGTGTGATCAAAGGAACGCGTATGCAGGGGATGCCGGGAAGCGAGCCGGGGACGAAGGACGGGGACCGGGTATTTGACGGCTGGTACACACAGGACGGCGTCTGTTTTGACGGCACGGTTCCTGTTATGGAGGACATTATGGTGTATGAAAGGACCCATGAAGTCCCGGTGGCGGATTGAGAGAAGGGAAAACAATGCTTGTCGCAGCGGTTGATTTATTATGGCTCCGCCCTAAAAAGGTGGGCGGAACAGAATTTTATATCAGGAATTTACTGGATGGCTTCTTGCGGCTTAAGGAGCCTTTTCATCTTTATCTGATGGTATCGAAGGATAACCGGGAGACTTTTCGCCATTATGAGGAGGATAACCGGATTGAACTTTTGGATACGGAAGTGGTTTCCGCGAACATTGCGGGGCGTATTTTGTGGAACTTTTTCTGCCAGAACCGTTTCCTTAAGAAACATGGAATCCGCAAATGTTTTATACCGGTGTACTGCCGCCCGTTGTTTAACGGCGGTATTACCTATGTCAATGTGATCCATGATCTGCAGGCGGCGCATTATCCCGAATACCACCCGTTTCACGAAATAGCGTATTCCAGACTCTGCTGGTGGCTTGACGCGCATTTTTCCAAACATCTCGTGGCGATATCCGATTGGGTGAGGGATGACGTCCGGGAGAAATACCGCGTCAGGGATGACAGGATTACAACGATCTACAATCCTATTACGGTGGACAGGGGGGAAGTCGCGCCGTTTGAACAGCTTGCGGGAAAATACCATGTGAAGGAGAAGGAATTTTATTATACCGTGGCGCAGCTGATTCCGCATAAAAATCTGGATACGCTGATTGCGGTGATGGAGCGGATAAAAAATAGCGTGTCAGGCCTGCCGTGCAGACTGCTGATTTCCGGGGTGAATGGGGAGAGCAGGGAAAAACTGGAAAGACAGATTAAGGAGAGAGGACTGGAACAGGAAGTGACGCTCACGGGATTTGTGGAGAACGCCGAGAGGAACGCGCTGTACCTATATTGCCGCGCGTTTCTTTTTCCAAGTGTGTTTGAGGGATTTGGCATGCCGCCGATTGAGGCGATGCTTTTTGGTGCGGTGGTGATAGCCACGGACAGGGCGTGTATTCCTGAAGTGACACAGGGAAAGGCAAATTATGTGAAGGATCCCTATGATGTGGAAGAATGGATCAGAATGATGCAAAACCCGGCTGACAGGATTGGGGAAGTGGACTTTGAACGGTATGACCAGATGAAATTGAGCAGGAAATACTTTGCACTTTTACAGGAGCATCTGGAATAGAAAAGCCGTCTTCATCTAAGCAGCGCGGAAAAGGCAATGGGGAAAGAAGAGCGGGAACAGTGCAGATATGAAACTTGCGGTAATACTGGTAAATTATAATGGCAAAAACTATAATGAGGCGTGTATTGATTCCATACTGGCAAACGACGGCGCCGGGGAAGTGAAAATCATCGTGGCGGACAATGCGTCGCAGGACGATTCCGTGCGCCTGCTGGAAGAACGGTATGTAGGAAATGAGCAGGTGGAGATCATTCAGCTGGATGATAATTACGGTTTTTCCCGTGCGAATAATGTGGGGATCAGCCGTGCGGAGGCGTGGGGGGCGGACGCGGTCATACTTTTAAACAATGACACGGAAATTGCGCCCGATATGCTTTTACGGCTGCGGGAGTGTGCACAGAGACATCCCGACTGCATGATTGCGCCGAAGATTTATTACAGCGGCGACAGAAAGCGGATCTGGTCGGCGGGGGGAAGCGTCTCGCCGGTGATCAAAAAGGTGAGGCATATCGGTCTGGATGAGACGGACGAAGGACAGTACGACCGGGAAATGGAGACTGGATTTGCCACGGGGTGCTGCCTGTGGATTCCGATGGAAGTGATTGAGAAGGCGGGTACACTGGATGAGCGCTTTTTTCTTTACTACGAGGACACCGAATACAGTTTCCGCCTGCATAAGCTGGGGATTCCCATTTATTACTGCCCGAAGGCGGTAGTGTATCACAAAGTGGGGGCGAGCACAAGGGGGGCGGACAGTCCGCTCTGCGCCTACTATATTGCCCGCAACTGGCTTTTGTGCAACAGGCTTCACCTGGGGCGCCGTTATCCGCCGTTTCTCGTTTACTATGCGCTGAATCGGACGGCATGCTGCCTGCTGTGGCTGGCACACAAAAAGAGGGAATTAGTCCGGGCGACCCTGCGGGGAATCGGGGATTACCGAAAGGGGCGCTTTGGCAGATCGGCGTATTACCGCTGAGAGGAATCAATGTAGTCGATAATGGGTTTCATGGCGGAATCCATGCTCACGTGTGATTCCGCGAATTGCCGTATGGTGTTTATGACTGCCTGTTTGCTCTTTTCTTTCTGCTTTATCCTGTCATAAAATGCCACGACCTCATCTATGTTGACAGGCTCCGCACTGTTAGGGAAATTTCTGACAAATTCATATTGGCTGTCTAGGACGTCGATTTCGCAGCCGGTGATGATAGGCATGCCCTTTGCAAGGTATTCCCGCGTTTTCAGCGCGGAAAGTCTTGTGTACACGCCCTTCTTGTAGGTGCCGAAGGAGGCTAGCGCAATATCGCTGATGTCGTACATTTCATCCAGCGCGTTCCCGGACATGGTAGGATAAAACCGCACACAGTTTTCTAAATGATATTTACGGACCAGAGACTGGTAAAGCGGTTTCTCGGGGCCGTCCCCAATCAACAGCAGCTCTACCACATATTTGTTGGCAGCATTTTTGTAATACTGATGCAGCCCTTCAAGGATCCGCTCATATCCGTGGTGGCTCTGCATGTAGGCAACCGCCATCATGGTGATCCTGTTTTCCTGATAAGTTCCCTTTGAGGGGGAGATGTTTTCAAGCTGAATACCGTTTATTGTGCGTATGGTGGGAACACCGAAAATTTCTGTGTCTTCCGAATACGTTACAAAGGTATCCACATATTTTTTCAGTTTTTTGCGGTACAGCAGTTCTTTGATATAGAAAGGCCAGGCATCCCAGCGGCCAAAATCATCTTTGTCGTAAGGATAGGTGAACACTTCTATGATAATCTTACAGTTCGGATATTTTTCCTTTACCTTTTTCCAGAAACTGACGTAGGCGCGGTCTGCCACTGCGCGGCGGACATATAGGAAATCCGGGTTTTCCAGCTGCGTGAGGGCGCTTTCATAGTCTCTTTTGATGGAAGCGGTGGGAAACAGCCCAAGGATTCTTTGCAGAAGCGATCTTTTTACCGTATGAACCTCCACTTCCCCCATGTCGAAATGCTTGGAAAGTGACGCTGTCTGCATGTCGATTTTTTTACTGACCCCGATGGAACTTCTTCCCTCAAAATGTATATAATATCCTTTTTTCATGCCTTCTCCTAATCGGATGTTTTATAAATGACCTGTTCGATTTCTGATCTGCCCAGTTCCAGGTCCAGATCTCGGAAATTACTGTTCAGATTGTCATAACAATGCAGCGAAGCCTGCAATATGGCGGTTCGCAGCGTATCTTTCATAGAGACTTCCAGACCCTTCATATACCAGAAGGGATGGGTTAAAATGTGCAGTCTCGGATAGAGACCGTCCGCAATTATTTCATCCACGTTTTCGCGCCAGTGCCGTCGGGAATCGGACAGATATTTCATGCTCTTAAAGTAGGTGCCGCTGTAGGAATTGACCATACCGGGGAACGTCACCTCGGCGGATAAAAATTTTTCGGAAGGCCTGTGCATGGATACTACGTCTATTTTTGTACCGGCAGCGGCGGATAAAATCGCGGCTTCTTCACATACATATTTCTGCATTTCGCGCTCTGATGAAATGTCGTACTGTGTTTCGTCAAAATGCAGACCGATGATTCCGCCGTTGTCGATAATCTGCCGTATCTGTTCCTTGGAAGTCCGGGAGTGAATATTGTAGAAATTAGTAGATACCAGGACAAAGTAGGTTGCCTGCACGCCTTCGGGGAAGGCGGATTTCTCAATTTCTGATAAATGGACAGCTTTTTCCAGACTGTAGTCTATATCGTGCCGCACAATGACAGAACGGTCAGTCTCCTCCCAGCTGTAATAGTTTTTGAAATGATAGCCTTTAGTATGCAGGTGCTTTAGCATCGCTGTATAGGATTCATAGGTAAATTGCATAGTTATATGTCCCTAAAGCTTTTCCTTTCCACTGTTTTCTCTGATGACTTTAGCGGGAGAGCCGACAACGACCTTGTTTTCTCCCACATCCGCCGTAACAACAGACCCCATGCCAACGATGGCGTCCTTCCCGACGTTCGCCTGATTTCGGACTGTACTTGCGGACACATAAGCATTTTCGCCGACGGTCACGCTGCCAAACAGTTTGGAACATACGATGGAAGCATTTTTGTGGATGTAATTATTATGGCCTATGTGTGTGGAGGGGGCGATTTTCGTCCCGCTTTCGATTACCGTGTCGTCGATGGTGCCTCGTGCTATGTTTGTGTGGCTTCCAATAAAAACGTTGTCCCCGATGGTCACGCCCCCGAAATGCCTGACCATGGTTTTTATGTGGAGATCATCCTCAGAATAGCCGTATCCGTCTTCGCCGATCACGGTTAAAGACTGGATGACGCAGTTACAGCCGATTTTTACCCGGTTTCTTATAACAACGTTGTCAGCGATGACTGTACCGGCCCCAATTGAGATGTGGCCGGTGATAGAACAGTTGCAGCCGATTTTTACATTTTCGGCAATGCAAACGTCAGGGCCGATCACAGAGCCGGGGCCAATGTCCGGCATATCGCCGCCGCAGGGATCAGACCAAAAATGTTCCAGTACAGAAAAAAATACCGCCTTGGACTGCGGGGTAATGATCTTTGCGCCTGCATTTATGTCCGCCTCTTCCTGGACGACACATACAGAAATGGGGTGGGATGTCTGAACGTTTTTTTTGGGTGAATTGATCCAGGTTATTGTCCCCTCACGATAGCGGGACAGGGAGGAAAAACCGCAGACGGTTTCCTCGGGATTTCCCTGTATGACAAAAGGAAGCCCTTTTTCTTCCAGATATGTGGTAATCTCTTTTACGGTAATCAATCGGTCCATTTTATTACGGATTCTCCATCAAGAACAAGCTCGTTTTCCTGGTTTTTGCAGATTGTATTCAGCACGTACCTGTTTCCCGCGCGAATCTCCTTTACAGTGACGGTAGTTTCAATCGTATCGCCGATATACACAGGCTTCCGATAATGGAAACTCTGTGAAAGCAGGATGGCGCCGGGACCGGGCAGATGATTTCCGATAATCATGGAAATGATATTCTGGCAGAAAAGCGCATGTGCGATCCTGCGCCCAAATACAGTCTGCTTTGCGTACTCTTCATCCAGGTGGATGGGATTTATATCTCCAGACAGTCTGGCAATCTCCTGAATTGTCTGTTCCTCTGCAGTGACAGATGTAGAAAAGCTGTTGCCGATGTTTAACATTTTCTGCTCTTTCTTTAACCGTTATTGACAGCTTACCAGCTGGTATTTTCAGAATACCAAATCAGTATAGCAAATAATGTATGAAATGACAAGCAAAACGGGGGTTTGGATATATTTGCATTGAAAATGGGAATATGCTATTATTAGGATAATTATTTAGGCCATATTTAGGATGGAGATTATTATGATTATGCATATTGTGGGGAACCGGCCCCAATTTATTAAGCTGGCGCCGCTTTACCGGGCGCTGGAGCTTTCAGGTTATCAGCAGGGCATTATTCACAGCGGACAGCATTATGATGAGAATATGTCCGATGTTTTTTTTGAGGAATTGGGCATACCGGCGCCCTATTTGAATCTGTCGGCCGGCGGCGGAAGCCATGCGCAGGTGACGGCAAAGGCGATGGTCGGGCTGGAGAAGGAGCTGTCGCAAAGCGCCCCGGAGCTGGTTATCCTCTATGGGGATACCAACACGACGCTGGCCGGCGCGCTGGTGGCGGTGAAGCTCGGTATCCCGATGGCCCACGTGGAGGCGGGGCCCAGAATAAACATCAAATCCAACCCGGAGGAATGCAACCGAATCACTGCGGACCATCTGTCAGACATTCTGTTTTGCCCTGACCATGTGTCCATGCAGAATCTGCAGAGGGAAGGCCTTTCTGACCGTGCATGCCTGACTGGTGATATCATGTATGATACCTATCTTTCCATCGCCGGGAGTCTTGAAGGCGAGAAGCCGCAGGAAGAGGCGATAGTGATGACATGGCACAGGCAGGAGAACACGTCTGACAGGGCGCGTATGGAAAGCATCCTGCGTCTGGTGGAACGGCTGGAGGATCATGTGATCTTTCCCGTACATCCGCGGACAAAAAAGTGTCTGGAACAGTACGGCCTGATGGAGCGGGCCAAGGGGATTCCCGGCCTGGAGATGACAGATCCCCTGGGATACGTGGAGATGGTAAAACTCATGCAGAGGGCAAGGCTGATTTTGACAGATTCCGGGGGCGTGTCCAAGGAGTCATCCTTCGCGGGAGCGAAATGCCTTTTTATGCTGGATGCGGACGTGTGGGAGGATCTGGTGCGTGAGAAGTGGATCCGCAGGGTAAACCCGCAGGATGAGGACAGTGTCTTGGAGGCGCTGCGTTTTGCCGCGGGAGCGAAACGCGTGGCCGTGGAGGAGCGGCCGAGATTTTACGGGGACGGACACGCGGCGGCAAAGATGGTACAGGCGCTGCGCGAGAGGCAGTTTATTTAAATGACGGAGGAAACTATGAAATATGCTTTGATAGGATGCGGGAGAATCTCCCCCAACCATATTGTGGCGGCGCAGAAGAACGGTTTAGATATTGTGGCGATCTGCGATCTGGAAACGCGCAATATGAAAGACAAATTTTTGAAGTTTAGGCTTCCGAATACCGTGCAGTGTTACACGGATTACCGTGAGATGTTAAAAAACGAGAAGCCGGATCTGGTGGCAATAGCCACGGAGAGCGGCAAGCATGCAAAAATTGCTTTGGACTGTATGACGATAGGACATGCCAATCTGATCATCGAGAAGCCGATTGCCCTGTCACTTGTGGATGCTGATGCGATAATTGAGACAGCGCAGAGGGAGAATCTGAAAGTGTGCGCCTGTCACCAGAACCGCTTTAACAAGTCGATCCAGAAGATACGTGAGGCCGTGGAGATGGAGCGCTTTGGCAGAATGTTCCACGGTACGGCACATATCAGATGGGCGAGGGATTATGAGTACTATTCCAGGGCAAAGTGGCGCGGGACATGGGAACAGGACGGCGGCGCGCTGATGAACCAGTGTATTCACAACATTGATCTTCTGCGCTGGATGATGGGCGACGAAATTGACTGTGTCATGGGTATGACGGACAGACTCAAACATGACTATATCGAGGCGGAGGATTTGGGGATTGCCCTTGTCAGATTTAAAAACGGCGCTTACGGTATCGTTGAGGGGACAACCAATGTATATCCGTGTAATCTGGAAGAAACGTTATATCTGTTTGGAGAGAAAGGGACTGTGAAGGCGGGCGGCAGTTCGGTCAATGTGATCGAGGAGTGGCGGTTTTCAGATGCGCTGGATAACCCCGAGCAGATCAAGGCGCAGTTTCATGAGAATCCGCCTAATGTATATGGGTATGGGCATACGCCGCTCTATGCAGATGTGATCGAGGCGATCGAGGATGACAGGCCTCCCTATGTGGACGCCGCTGCGGGCAAAAGAGCTTTGGAGCTGGTGCTTGGTATTTACCAGTCCGCATACACAGGGCAGCAGGTAACGTTTCCCATGCAGCAGTGCGCGACGATAGATTTTAAAGGTAAATTTTCCTGATTGGGGATTAGAAAACGAAGGGACAGCAGACAGGATGGAATTTAAGGATCTGAAGACACAGTATATAAGGCACAGGGAAGAGATTGACAGGGCAGTCAGGCAAAATATGGAGGCAGGCCAGTTTATCGGAGGAGAGCCGGTCAGCCGTCTGGAGAAGAGTCTGGCGGACTATGTGGGAGTGAAGCATTGCATCTCCTGCGCTAACGGCACGGACGCCCTTCTGCTAGCGCTGATGGCGTGGGGCGTTGGCGAGGGAGATGCCGTTTTTGTCCCGGATTTCACATTCTTTTCCACAGCGGAGGTAGTGCCCTGGGTTAACGCGGTCCCGGTCTTTGTAGATATTGACGCGGATACCTTCAACATGTCGCCGCAGGCGCTTGAGAAGGCCGTCGAGAGGGTGAAAGAAGAGGGCAGGCTGACGCCGCGGGCGGTCATTGCCGTAGACCTTTTCGGGCAGCCCGCCGAATACGACAGGATCCGTCAGATTACCGCACAGTATGATCTGCTCCTGTTAGAGGACGGCGCGCAGGGATTCGGCGGCAGAATCGGCGAGAAAAGGGCGTGCAGTTTCGGGGATATCTCCACCACATCCTTCTTTCCTGTAAAGCCGCTTGGCTGCTATGGGGACGGCGGTGCGGTCTTTACGGATAACGACGAGTGGGCGGCGCTTGTCCGCTCTTATAAGGTACATGGAAAAGGCTGTGACAAGTACGACAATGTCCGAATTGGCATGAATTCCAGATTAGATACGATACAAGCGGCGGTACTGCTTGAGAAGCTTCGCTTTTTTGACGGGGAGCTTGAGGAGATGAACCGAGTGGCGGCAGTCTACACAGAACTGCTGCAGGGGAAAGTTAAGACGCCGGTCATCCTGCAGGGCTATTACTCCGGCTGGGCACAGTATACGGTGCAGTTTGCGGATGAGCGGCAGAGGAGAGAGGCCGTACAAAAACTGGAGACGGCCGGGATTCCCAGCGCCGTTTACTATGCGAAACCGATGCATATGCAGGCGGCTTTTGCGGATATATCGAAGGAGGGTATACCATGCCCTGTCGCGGAGCAAATATGCGGCGTATGTCTGTCGCTGCCGATGCACCCGTATCTGCGGAAGGAAGAAGTTGAGACAGTCTGCAGCGCACTGTTGTCCTGACTGAGAGAAGATATTTATAAGGGAATCAGGAAGAGGGTGTAAGCGATGCATGGATTTTTGGCGGCGGGGAATATGAATATAGAATGTCTGGGACCGTACGCAGACATGGGGCAGTGTAAGCAGTACAGCCATCTCCTTGATAAATTTCCGAAAGACGGGGTGTTTTTAAACGAAGAGGAGCAGATCAGCTTTTTGGACGGATATGTCCATAATAAGGCGCGTTTCTGCGCGGACGGCGACAAAGACTGGCAGCATGCTTTTGCGCAGGCTATGAGGGAGGACGCGGTCCAATGCCTGCGCGCGCTCAGAGGCGGCTTCTGCGGTTATGTATATGACAGAAAGGGCGCCGGGCTGACGGCGTACACAGACCAGGTCTCGGTCAAGGCATTGTATTACTATGCGAATGGCAGCCAGTGGATGGTGTCCAGTCATATTCCGTACATGGCGGCGGTACTGCGGGCTAACGGCGTTCGGTATCAGCTGAATGAGACAGCGGTCAAATACATGCTGACATATGGATATATGTTGGATGACAGCACATTTATAAAGGAGATTCACCGCCTGCTTCCGGGGCAGCTTGTGCACATAGAAAACGGCAGCGCCAGGGTAGAGCGGTATTATATGATCCCGGACAGGGAGACGCAGATGTCCGAACAGGAGGCCGTCGAGAGGATTGACGGTGCGTTCAGGGAGGCGGTCAGACGGGAATTTGAGAAAGACAGGGAGTACGGATACAGGCATCTGGTGGATTTGAGCGGCGGGCTGGACAGCCGGATGGTGTCATGGGTAGCGCATGACATGGGATATACGGATCAGCTGAATGTGACATATTGCAGGTTCGGATATCTGGACGAAGAGATATCAGGCAGGATAGCCGGTTATCTGGGACATGAATATATGTTTAAGTCGCTGGATGACATTGGATGGATGTACGATATTGACGAAATTGTCCTGAAAAATAACGGGGCGGCTCTTTATACAGGGATTACAGGAGGGGACAGACTTCTTAAAACGCTAAATACAAGTCAGTTTGGTATGGAACACACAGGTATGATAGGAGATGCCGTCCTGTCTACGTTTTATCATGACAGGGAATTTAATTACGGGAAGCCGCGGCTGGGACTGCATAAGTATTCGGAGCGCCTTTCCTATACCTATTCGGATGAGATTGTGCAGGAATATCCCTGTCAGGAGATGTTTGCGATCTATACAAGAGGTATTCTGGGAGCACAGTCTTCTTATATGATACGGCAGCATTATATGGAGACATCATCTCCGTTTATGGATGTGGATTTTTTGGAGACAGCGTTTTCCCTTCCTTTTGCGTATAGAAACAGCCATCACATTTATTTGAAGTGGATGCTGCAGAAGTATCCGGGGGCGACACAGTTTGGCTGGGAGAAGTGGGGCGGTGTCAAGCCCCGGGAAGACCAGATTTTCTTGAGAAAAGTAAGGACGGCGCAGAAGCTTTTATGGCAGGCCGCCTGCAGGACTTTTAAGCTGCCGGACAAAGACAGCATGAACCCCCTGGATTTCTGGTATCAGGAAAGCCCGGGAATACAGGCGTATTGCAGGGAATACTTTGACAGTAACAGGAGCAGAATCGGCGGGGCGTTGGGCAAAGATATTTCCCTGCTGTTTGAAGAGGGAAATGTGACCGAAAAAAGTATGGCGCTTACGGTACTCAGTGCCGTAAAGTTATATTTTTAGGGAGAAGGGGACTTGAAAAAAAAGCTGATCATATTGTTGGACGAGTATCCGTTTAGGACGGGGGAATATCCCTTTATCCGTACAGAGTTGGAAAAGCTGCTGGAGTGTTTTGACGTAAGCATTTTGTCAGTCTCTTCTGCAGCAGAACAGGAAATGACGACGGACAAACGCATCCTGGTCTATCATTGTATGAGGAATTTCGGCATCTGGGAGAAGTTGGAAGCGGTTGTGAAATTTCTCTTTTTTGGATGCAGGCACGGGGAAATGAAGCAGATTTTGAAAGCGGGGGAAAACATTTCGGGGCGTCTATACGATTCTATTGCTTATTTTAGTATGGCGGACCAGCTGAGAAAATATGTGAAAAAAAACCACATTGCCGATGATGGCGCGCTGGTTTATTCTTACTGGTTTAATCCCAGTTGTCTGGCGTTTCTTATGGACAGAAAATCTTATCCCAATAGAAAAGTAGTTTCCAGAATACACGGATATGACTTGTACAATGAAAGAAATCCGCATAACAGGCAGCCTTTCCGCGAATATATGGATGGGGCGGTAGACAGGCTTTTTTTTGTGGCGGATGCGGGACTGGAATATTATTTGGCACATTGGGGAAAAAGAGAAGGCCTTGGGAAGAAATATATGGTGGCGCCGATTGGGACGAAGGATAACGGTTATGCAGGGGCGAGGGCGGACCGTGGACAGCGGGAGGCGTTTCACATTGTAAGCTGTTCACATGTGATCCCATTAAAAAGAGTGCCGCTTATCATAGAAGGGCTGTCCCAGATCACGGATGAAGAAATTCGGTGGACGCATTTCGGAACGGGAAGCCATTATGAGGAAACCGCGAAATATGCGGAAGAACTTTTGGGCGGCAAAAGAAATATTTCTTATGAGATGCCGGGTTTTGTCCCGGTAGAAGAGATTATGCAGTTTTATGTCAGGAATTGTGTGGACTGCTTTTTGACGACATCATCCACGGAGGGCAGCCCGGTTTCCGTTCAGGAGGCGATGTCGTTTGGCGTCCCGGTTATCGCCACGGCGGTAGGGGAACTTCCGCATATGATAGACGGAAACGGTATACTGCTGCCCGAAAATCCGCGGCCGGAAGATGTCTGCGGCGCGATAAACCGGCTGTATCATATGTCGGATGAGGAGATGGAAAAAATGCGCAGGAAATCAAGGACATTGTGGGAGAATAAATTCAATGCTGCGGAAAATGCAGAGAAGTTTGTCATGAGTCTGATGGAAATCAATTAGAGTATGACTGGGAGGAGCGTATGGTGGAAGATTTGAGAAGCCTGCTGTCAACTTTGGACGGCACAGGCATGATGGTTGACGAATGCCTGAAGGCGGCTGCAGAAAGCCGAGGACTGGTGATTTTTGGCGCCGGAGTGGGAGGAGAACAGTTATATCGGTTATTAATGGACAACGGATTGGAAGACAGGATTTTGGCGTGGAGCGACAACAACCATTTGAAATTTGGACGTTGGTATATGGATGAAAGGCTCCGCATAATTCCCCCGAATGACCTGTATGGAAAATATGGCGGCGAATTGCTTATTCTTGTTGCTTCCTCGGCATTTGACCTGATAAAGGAGCAGCTGCTCGGCTATGGGTTCATGCCGGAAAACATCCGGCTGTTCAACTTTGCGTTCATGGATCTTAAGTATACGGACAAAAATTTTATATGGGATCATCTGACGGATTTCCAGAGGGCGTATGGCCGGCTGGGCGACGACAAGTCAAGGCGGATTTTCGTGAATATATTGAATTATCGGATTTCAAAGGATGAAGCATACTTAAAACAGATGAATGCCGATGTGGATGACGAGAAATATCAATATTTTGACGGGGAATTATTTGACTTCAGGCAGGACGAGTGCTTTTTGGATATAGGGGCATACACGGGAGATACCTTCGGCGCGTTTTACGAAGTGTATGAGGGGGCGTTTGAGGATTACTATGGTTTCGAGGCGGACAGGGAAATTTACGACAGATTTTTGGCGCGCATAGACAAAGAATATCAAAGCAGCGCCCGGAAATGCCATATTTATAATGTAGCGGCCTGGGACGAAAACACGGAACTTCATTTTGACGAAAATCCCGGGTCCAGCGAAATGAGGGCGGAGAACGGCGCCGGAAATGCTGTGGCCGGCAGAAAAATCGACGAGGTGCTGGGAGACAGAAGAATTACTTTTATAAAGATGGATATAGAGGGCGCGGAGATCCATGCGCTGGCAGGCATGCGGGAAATCATCAGGAAAAACAGGCCGATTATAGCAATGTGCGTGTATCACAGGAGGGACGACTTCTATAAACTGACAGATTTTGTGGAAGGGCTCTGCGGCGGCTATCACTTTTACTTCCGCCAGTACAGATACACGCCGACAGAGACGGTGTGTTATGCGATTCCGGGACAGAGACTGACAGGCGGGACTTGCTTGACAGATTGAAATGCGCTACTCTATAATGCGAAGTATAGTGCGGTTTAACAGGTTTAAACCGAGATTGGAGAGACAACATGAATTTGGAAGAAAAATATATACGGAAGCAGCGAGATTTATCCTCTTTGTCGGCAACGCCGCCTTTTCCCAGGATAATAAAGATAGATATTTGTAATACGTGTAATTATGCATGCATTTTTTGCCCGCAGTCAAAGCAGACAAATAAGAAAGGGTTTATTGACGATAAACTGTGCAGAAAGATAATCTCGGACGCCTATGAGGCGGGGGCAAGGGAAATCTGTCTCTCCTCTACGGGAGAACCGCTGCTCAATCCCCGTCTGGAGGAATATATCTCGTTAGCAAAAAAGATCGGATATACATACATCTTTTTTAACACGAACGGATATTTACTAAACAGGGAGCGCTCCGAAAAAATATTGAGCGCCGGAGTTGACAGCGTCAAAATTTCATTAAACGCAGGCACGAGAGAGACATACCGGCTGGTGCATGGGATGGACGGTTTTGAGACAGTCCTGAAAAATTTGGAGGATTTTGCCAGGACGAGAAAAGAATTGGGTTCAGCCTGCAAGATCTATGTCTCCTATGTTGCGGTCCGACAGACTGCTAAGGAATATGAGGAGCTGAAAAGCAGGATATCCGGGTATGTGGATGAGACGATGGTCATGAATGCAAACAGGCGGGGCGGGGCGATCAGCGAGATCGACGAAAACCTGTACAATGGGGACGACCAGTATACGTACCAGTATCCATGTTCGCAGTTGTTTAACAATGTGTATGTTTCCGCGGAAGGTTTTGTAAATATTTGCTGCCAGGATTTTGAAAATGTCGCAGTAGTAGCCGACTTGAACGAAACTGACGTAGAAAGCGCATGGAACTGTCCTGATTTTACTGCCTTCAGGGAAAGATATTTGAAGGGGGACCTGAAAGACACGTTGTGCTATAATTGTATTCATAATACCAATGAAAAGGTAGTTCCGCTTGATGCGGATAGGGCGTACTTTGAAGAAAGCGACGCCAAAATAAAGAATCTCGAGGACAGGATAAACGAACTGATTGGGGAAAGAGAAAATGGATAAATATAACTTGTTGGACTGTACGTTAAGAGACGGCGGATATATCAATAAATGGAGATTTCCCAAACAGGACGTAAAGGATATTATTAAGAGACTGATAAAAGCCAATATGGATTTCGTGGAAGTCGGGTATCTGAACGTAAAGAATGAAGACGCGGAGGCATTTGCCCAGTTTCCTTCGATTGAAGCGGTTTCCGAATATATACCCGATGATAAAAGAAACTGTACGGTACTGGCCATGGCGGATGTCGACCAGTTCCCGCCGGAAGCGGTAACCGCCTTTAAGAACGGGGGGGGGGTAGACGGAATAAGAGTAGTCTTTTATAAGCATCAGGTAGACCAGGCCATAGCGCTGGCGAAACGTATCGTGGAGAACGGATATAAATTGTTTATGCAGCCGATGGTAACGATAGACTATTCGCTTGATGAGTACGCCGAACTGGCAAGAAAAATGGCGTCCACGTTACACCCCTACGCTGTCTCGATTGTAGACAGCTTTGGCTATATGTTAAAAAGCGATTTCAGATGCTACTATAAAATATTGGACAATATTCTTGATAAGGACGCGCTGATCGGGTTCCACTCCCACAATAACATGAATCTGGCCTTTGTCACTGCGGAGGATATTTTGGAGTACAATACGAGCAGAAGGCTTATCATAGACTCTACGCTGTATGGAATGGGGCGCGGCGCCGGAAACTTAAATACGGAACTGATAGCCAACTACTATAATAGGAATCTGGGGGACAAGTACGACCTGAATGAAATAGTGGCCCTGATCAGCGATTATATCATGCCTGTCTATGAAAAGAGGGAGTGGGGATATAACCCATATTACTTTATAACAGGACGGGAACATTATCATCCCAATTATGCGGCGTATCTTCTGGAAGAGAAAAAGGTTTCCGTGGAAGAGTTTGCCTACTTTCTGAAAACGATTCCCGAGGATATGAAGACAAAATGCAGAAAGCCGTATGTTCTGGAAAAATATGCCGAGTATGAGAGAGGGCGCGCCGGAAAAGAAAACCGTAGTAATATCAATGGCGAAGCGTCCGTCAGGGACGATGATATATGTCAGGCCAAAAAGGTGGCTGCAGTGATACCGATCAAGCTGAACAATGAGAGACTGCCGGGAAAGAATACGAAGCTGCTGTGCGGGATTCCGCTGATCCGGTATATTTTGACTACGCTGCGGGAATGCAGGGGAATAGATGACATCTATGTTTACTGCAGTGACGACGCTGTTGTGGAATATCTGCCGGAAGGCGTTACGTTCCTGAAAAGACCGAAGAGCCTGGATGAGCCGACGGCAAACTTCACGCAGATTTTTGAATCATTTTCCAGTGAAGTCAGGGCGGATGTCTATGTGTATACGCATGCGACGGCGCCTTTGATCAAAAGTCAGACCATAGATTCCTGTATTGAAAAGGTGATCGGAGGGGAATTTGATTCCGCCTTTACGGCGGCAAAAATACAGGATTTTTTATGGCGGGATGGCAGACCCTTGAATTTTGATGCGGCAAATATACCAAGATCACAGGATTTGGAGAGCATATACAGGGAGACGTCAGGCGTCTATGTATTTACGAGAGAGGTGTTTGATAAGTACAAAAGACGGGTGGGGATAAACCCGTTTGTATGTGAAGTTGACAGCAGGGAGGCGACGGATATAAACACGCAGGAAGATTTCGATATGGCTGAGTTTTGGCTTTCGGGTATACGAAAATAGCGGGAAATGCGGATGGTCCGGGGGAATGGGTTGATGAAATATGACTATATATTTAGGGATTGGGCGAGTAAAGAAGAACTGAAGGAGATTTACGGCTTCCAGAATGTGCCGAAAGGGGCAGCGGGCGTCTGGGACCGCCTAAAAAGGATGCGGGAGGAGATGTTTTCTGTAGCCGATCTGTCTAAACTGCTTGTGGACCGCAGGGCAGAAAGCATAATTGTTCATGGACAAAAGCTGGGGTATCTGTGCAGGACTTTAGCGGAGCAATATCATGTCTTTGTGGTGTCCGCCAATGGAATCGCCATAAAAGAGTATTGTTTTAACCGAAGATTTTCCATGCTGTGTTATCTGAGGGCGTATACGGAAGACGCCGTACTTGCCCTTATTTCTGACAATGAAAAACGTCTGGAAAAAATAAAGGGAAAACTAAAGAGATACCTCACGAAAGCCAGACCCAGACTGTTATTGACAACATCGTTCAGGCCTACTCACATTTTTGATATCATTCTCTATGAGGCGGCAAGGGAGTGCGGCATTCCGGTTGTCTTTCTGGAACATGGATTTTTGGCAGCGCCGGTTATTTACGAGTATGGGGTGAGAAAACATACAATTTTAGCGCCGAAATGGTTTGATTTTTTCTGGTTCTGGAATAAAAAGAACAGTGACACTTACACTGAAATACAACAGACAGGCGAAGAGAGAGCGTTTGTATTAGGGTATCCTTTGAAGCCATTTGAGAAAAATATTGAGAAGAGAAGTATGTCAATTTTGTTTGCGGGGGACCGGCTGATATTCGACGAGGAAGAAGAATACCGCAAATATTACAATATGGTAAACGACGTCTATCTGATTTGCCGGAAAATCGGAATCCCTTTTAAATTTAAGCCGCACTCCCCTGACAAGGAAGCCGAACATATAAGCAGATATGTGCTGCCGGAAATGGAGCAGGTGAATGAGTTTTACGGGGAATTGAGGAAAAATTATATTGTTATGGGTTCACGGACGTCTGCGCTTGTGGAAGCCGGAGCTATCGGAAATTATGTCATACAGATCGCGTTCAATCCTGAGTATATTAAGGATTATGTCTGGGAACATACATGGCTGGTAGAGGATTATGATTCGGAACTTGAGCCTTTACTACGGACAATCATGAAGGGAGAGGTCCAGCCTAAAAAGTTATCGCCATATGAGTTTGACCAGCCGGATGATCTGCTGCAGCGGTTTAACGAGGGTCTGGAACAGGTAGAGCGGTACTACATCAGAAAGACAAACTAGGAGAATCTCGAATGCAAGAATATGATTTCCTGCTCATGTATGAACATAAAGTAAGGGAATTGGACAATCTGTGCTTATTAAAGTATGAATTGGACAAAAGGGGCTATAGGACGAAAATCCTGTATGAGAACGATTATGAACTGGTAAAATCACATACGCCAGTATATAAAACCAAAGTATTGGTGGTCGGTTACTGCTATACCGGCAGTTCCATTAAGGATTATGCCAGCTATCGGATCAAATTTGACAAAGTGATTAATTTGCAGTGGGAACAGGTGACGACCAATGAGCAGGAGAAAGACAGCGGCAGTTTTCGCAATCTGTCCGGCCTTGCAAAGGAAATCGTACACATATCCTGGGGAGAAAAGAATCAGAAAAGACTGATTGAAAAAGCGGGCGTCGCTGAAAAGAACGTAAAGGTGACCGGGAACATTACCATGGATCTGCTGAGGCCGGAGTTTCGCGGATTCTATGCTTCCAGGGAAGAGATATGCAGGCGGTATGGCCTGCCCACAGAAAAGAAACTCTGCCTGTTTATCGCGGGATTTAAATATGTGGAAGCGTCGGCGGAGGAAAAGAGGGCGACCATCGCCCGTTTCGGGGAGGGCCGCAGGCACTATCTTGAGGTGGCGGAAAAGGAACAGCTCACAATCCTGCAGTGGTTCCGGCAGTTTCTCGATGAAACGCAGGATTATGTTATTGTTTACCGTCCGCATCCGGGAGATGCATCCCCGCGGGCGGAGAAACTAGCGCAGGAATATGAAAATTTCAGAGTGATTTCAGAGCTTTCGGTGAAACAGTGGATTGCGGTCAGCGATCTGGTTTACGCCTGGAACAGTACGGCGATTCTGGAGGCTTTTTTTGCAGGGAAGAATCCGATTTATCTTTGCCCCTACCAGATACCGGAGGATCAGGACCATCCGCTGCTGATGGAGATGAATAAAGTTAAGGATTATGAAACATTTAAGGGGACGATATCGGGAGAACTGCCGGATATCGGACTTACAAAGAAAATGGTAAATCCTTTTTATCTGGTGGACGAGGAGCGCGCGAGCTATTTAAAGATAGCGGATGCCTTTGAAGAAGTTTACCGGGACGCAGGATATGCGTTTGGCAGAAGGCAGAGGCGGGAATATAGAAGGCTGTACTCAGTCAGGGAGAGAATTGTCATCACTTTTATGCGCATGACATTTCTGTACCGAATATACGGATGGGCGCTTGTAAATATTCCGCTGCCTTTCATCAGGAAGCGAAGGGAGTGGCTTGAGAGCTATCAGGATAAGGAATTTCGGAAGTGGAAGAAGATGAACCTGATAGAGGCGGAGACAGACGGTGAAGTGGATGCAGTCATTCAAAAGATCAAAGGTTTAGTGGAAGGCGGAGGACGGAAGAATGGAAATCGGTAAATGGTTTGCGGAAGGGATAAAACAGAACAAAGTATATATCATAGCGGAGATATCCCAGAACCATGACGGCAGTCTGGGACAGGCCCATGCGTTTATTGACGCGGTGGCGGGCACGGGAGTTGATGCGATCAAATTCCAGACGCATATCGCGGAGGCGGAAAGCACGAGAGAGGAGCCTTTTCGTGTCAAATTCAGCTACGAGGACAGGACCAGGTATGACTACTGGAAAAGGATGGAATTTACTTATGAACAGTGGGAAGGGCTGCACCGCCATGCATGGGAGGCAGGGCTTGACTTCCTGAGCTCTGTTTTTTCCGTGGAAGCGTTTGAGATGATGCAGTCTATCGGCATGCCGGCGTGGAAGCTTGGCTCGGGAGAGGTTTTTAACAACTGTCTCGTTGAGAAAATGGTAAAGACAGGAAAGCCGATTCTTTTGTCTTCGGGGTTAAGTTCTTATGAGGACATTGACCATCAGGTGGAGATGGTAAAAGCAAATCCATACGCTGTAATGCAGTGTACGACGGCATATCCGTGTCCGCCGGAGAAGATTGGACTGAATCTCATTTCGGAAATGAGACACAGGTACAGATGTCCGATTGGGCTCTCGGATCATTCCGGGACGATATTTCCGTCACTGGCAGCCGTTGCGAACGGCGCGCTGATAGTAGAAGTGCATGTGACCATGAGCCCCTATATGTTCGGCCCCGATGTGAAAGCTTCTGTGACGATAGACCAGCTGCGGGAAATGACAGAGGGGATTCGGATGATCACCGCCATGCGCAACGCGCCGGTTGATAAGACGGCATTGAACGAGGAGCAGAAGGAATTAAAGCGCATTTTCGCAAAAGGCATTTACCTGAAGCGTGATGTCGCAAAGGGGGAGCCGCTTAATCTGGAAGCGCTTTCCTTCAAAAAACCTTTAAACGGTATCTCCGGGGAACACTATGAGGAAGTGCTGGGGAAAAAACTGGTGAAGGACTTGAAAACGGGCGCTGCGCTGCACTGGTCCGACCTTGAGGGCGGCGCAGCGGCAGATTAGAAAGGGGATACACGGTTTAGAATGAAAAGAAAAGTATGTGTGGTAGTGGCGAGCAGAGCCAATTATGGCAGAGTAAAATATGTGTTAAAGGCGATACAGGAGCACCCGGATCTGGAACTGCAGCTTGTTGTGGGGGCGTCCGTTTTGCTGGACCGCTTCGGGAACGCGCTGCGCGTCATAGAAAAGGACGGATTTACTCCCACCAGAAAGATTTATTATGTGATAGAAGGCGAGAATCTGGAAACACAGGCGAAATCCACGGGATTGGGTATTATAGAACTGTCCACAGTTTTTGAGGACATCCGGCCGGATGTGGTGGTGACTGTCGCTGACAGATATGAGACGATGGCCACGGCGATTGCCGCAACCTACCTGAACATTCCGCTTGCGCATATTCAGGGCGGAGAGATCACGGGAAATATTGACGAGCTGGTGAGACACGCGATCACAAAGCTGTCCCACTATCATTTTCCTTCCACGGAGCAGAGCAGGGAGAGACTGATAAAGATGGGGGAGGAGCCCGACCGCATCGTAAACAGCGGCTGCCCTTCTATCGACACTCTGTGTCATCAGGATCTTACGATCAGCAATGAAAAGATGCACGAATATAACAGTGGTGTCGGATACCAGATTGACTTTACGAAGCCTTATATCCTGATGATGCAGCATCCGGTGACGACGACGCCGGAGGAGGGGCGCGTGCAGGTGGAGAAGACGCTTGCGGCATTGAAGGACAGGGAAGAACAGAAAATAGTCATGTGGCCGAACATTGATGCCGGAAGCGACCTGGTGTCGAGGGGCATCCGTATTTTCAGGGAAAATAACAGCCATTCCAATTTTGCGTACTGCAAGAATTTCCCGCCGGAGATTTATAACTGTATTTTAAAAAACGCAGTCTGCGCGGTGGGAAACAGCAGTTCTTTCATCAGGGAAGCCTCTTTTCTTGGAACGCCGTCGGTTATTGTCGGAGACAGACAGGAGGGAAGGGAGCACGGCGGCAACGTTGTGCTTGCGGATTACGACACGGAGGAGATCGCAAGGTGTCTGGAAGCGCAGATTGCCCATGGGAGATATGAGTCGGAGACCATATTCGGAAAAGGAAACGCAGGAGAGATCATTGCGGACTATCTGGCTAAAGCAGCGCTTTCCATTCACAAGAGAATGACATACTAGGTAAGGCCAAACAGTTAGGATATGGGGTGAGACGTATGAAAAAGAGACTGGCAATTATTCCCGCAAGGGGAGGCTCGAAAGGGATTCCGAAAAAGAATATATACAATGTGGCAGGACATCCGCTTATTTATTATTCCATTCAGGCGGCGAAGGCGGCGAAGGAAGCAGGGGCTGTTGACAGGGTGATCGTATCGACGGATTCTGAGGAAATTGCCGCTATTGCGAGAGAGTGTGGCGCTGAGGTGCCTTTTATCCGGCCGGCCGAGCTTTCTTCCGACCAGTCAAAGAGCGCGGATCTGATGATCCATGCGGTAAATTTCTACCGGGAGCAGGGCGAATGCTACGACGATATCGTTTTACTGCAGCCGACTTCACCGCTTCGAAAAGGGGAGGACATTATCGGTGCCGTCGCGCTGTATGACAGGAAGCAGGGGACGTCGCTGGTAAGCTGCTACAGAGAAGAGAGCGTCAGTGAGTACAATTCCTATCACAGAAAAGACGATATGGGTATTGCGCTCCACCCGGATCACAACAAAGGGAAAAGAAGACAGGACCTGCCGGAACTGTATGTGAGAAACGGCGCTGTCTATATTACGGACGTGCAGTATCTCCTTGCGTCCCGGCTGGTGATCAGTGACGAGCCGGTTCTTTATGTGATGCCTGCGGAGCGTTCCATGAATATTGACACCCAATATGACATGGAGTTGACTGCGTGGCTGATGGAGAGGGAGTCGAATGGAGAGTAAAAAAACGATTCTGATGATTGCCAACAGTGATACGGGGGCGAACGGGTTTTTGTCTTTTGCGGAACGGCTGCAGGACAGAAGAGACATTCGGCTTGTCATGGTCTGCCACCCGCGCGTCCAAATCGGCGTAATCAGGGGAAAAGCCGGGATTTTCGGCGAAGGGTATCTGACCATTTTGGATTTCGACGAAAAGGAGAGACAAAAGGGTAAGAAAGAAGTGAACCGTGACTATAAATATGTCAGGGATAAGCTTTATGTTTCCGCGTGCAAAGCGGTTTTTAATACGGCAAAAATTGTTGTGCAAAACAGGCAGGGACTCCACAGGGCAAAAAATATTATAAAAAACGAGAAACCAAATATTATACTACTCTATGCCGACAACAAATCGGAGCTGGAGAAATTTTTTGTTTACTGCGCGAAAAGGCAGGGAATTAAGACGGTGATCGCGCCGATCTGCCTGTCCGATATCGAGGGGGTACTGTTGAACCCTTCCAATGGTTTTCGCCAGAAAAAGGCGGATAAGCTTCCGATTTCGGCTAAAATTGTAAGGCGTATCAATCCCAAGCTGGAAAAGGAGTATCAGGATCAAATCGTATTTTTCAGTCAGCCGTTTGTGGAAATCATAGACCGCCTGATGGGATTTGGCGTGCCGAATCCATGGGTGCAGGGCAGCCTGGCGGATGTTGTATGCACGGCGTATAGGGAACAGTATGACGAAATTATGAGCGAGCTGGGCCAGAGCGCACAGGGCAGATTATTCTTGACAGAATCGGTGGAAGATGGGATTATTATAGAAGGGTATAAAAACCGGGAATCCGTGAAAGACATGCTTGCGAAAAAGTATGCCCTGCATCAGGAAGCGACAGTAATCATCGCATTTTCCGAGAGGGTACAGCAGTGGTCAAGAGAGAACGATCTGTATAATAAAGGCGTCATTGTGCAGAGCGTTCTGAGCGCCTTTGACGAAGTTCTCGTGTCGCTGCATCCCAAGTCGGATTTGGATGAAAACAGATTTTTGGAGGATTATGAGGGATGTCATATAGTCGAGGAGCCGCTGCGCAAAATCATAGGGGCGGCGGACCTGATTGTATATGCGGATATATCTTCGATTTTCAGATGGGTTGACTGGCTGCACATCGGTAAGGTGACATATCAGAGTTACTCCATGCAGGAAAAGTGGAGCGACGATATGGTCAGGGAGTTTCGGGCGAAATTGGCGGACGCGAAGAAAGCGGGGACGGTGAAAGATACTTACGAACCGAATAGAGGAATTGATTTTGCTCAGTTCGTTTTAGATTGTATATAGAGAGTATAGGAATGAAGAATCTGGAAATATTTACAGCAACTGAAGAAAACTCTATCAGGGAAGTTATGAAAAAAATCGCCGAAAATGCAAAAGGCCTGGTTTTCGTCTGTAAAGACGGGAAACTGCTTGCCACTGTGACAGACGGAGACATTCGCAGATATATACTTGCCGGAGGGGATATAGAGGGGGAGGTGTCGAGAGCGGCGCACTATTCCCCTGTTTTTGCTTATCAGGAGGACAGAAGCAGTGCGAAAGATATTATGATCAAGCAGGGTGTTACCGCCCTGCCGATTGTAAAGCATGATCTGGAAATAACGGATATTGTTTTCCTGACTTTTTTTGATGACGAAGATACGGGTAAGACAAGGGCCGACCTTCGTGTGCCGGTGGTGATTATGGCGGGAGGTAAAGGGCAGAGACTGAAACCTTTTACGGATATCCTTCCCAAACCCCTGATCCCGCTGGGGGAGAAGACCGTTACGGAGCGGATTGTCGCCAAGTTCCAGCAGTATGGCTGCGATTTGTTTTACATGGTCGTCAATTATAAAAAGAATTTTATTAAGGCATATTTTGCCGATAATGAGATGAAATACAATATTCAGTTTGTGGAGGAAGAAAAGTTTCTGGGAACCGCCGGCGGATTGAAGCTGGTGCAGGGAAAGGTTGCCGGCGATTTTTTTGTTTCCAACTGCGATATTTTGATAGACGCCGATTATCAGGCGATTCTGGAGGAACACGTCCGTAAACGGTGCATCATCACATTAGTCTGCGCACACAAGAAGTATCAGATGCCTTACGGGACCGTTGAGGGGGATGCGGAGGGGTACGTCTGCAATATGCAGGAGAAACCGGTATTGTCCTACAACATAAACACCGGCCTGTATGTAATCAATGAAAGATTTTTGGAGATGATACCTCAGGACACCTTTGTGGATATGACGGAACTGATAGGCGACTGTATCAGAAAGAAAGAGAAAGTAGGAATTTATCTGATTGAGGAAGAGCAGTGGCTCGATACCGGGCAGATGGAAGAGTTGGAAAAAACGTATACGGCGTTAAAGCTGAACGGTTAGATGGGAGGAACCATGAAAGATATTGCATTGTCACATGATCTGTTAAATTCATCCAAGATATTGTTCCATTACGGAAAAATGCTGGAAGATATCAGCAGAGGAAAGGAAGACTTCAATCCGATTGCGATAGAAGTACATCCGACCGCGGTCTGCAACCATAGCTGCATCCACTGCTCCTATAAAGAGCGGAATGAAAACCGGGCGAGTCTGTCCAAAGAAGTGATGGACCGGCTGGTTGATTCCATTATTGCGATGCATATCCGTGCAGTGTATTTTTCGGGCGGCGGGGAGCCGACTCTGTATCCGGGCATAGCGGATTATATTGCGAAGCTTTACGACCATGGCGTCGAGTGCGCCATGATCACGAACGCCACCGCTTTTGAGGAAGTGGGGCTGATCCCGATTGCGGACAAATTTAATTATATAGCCATATCCGTACCGGGTATTGACGACGAAACTTTTCGTGTGATTACGGGCACGGGCAATATGGAGAAAGCGCTGTCGGTGCCGGCAAAAATCAAGGCATACCATGGGGAGAACAGCCCGGTGATCGGGTCCCGGATTGTGCTGACGAATAAAAACTACAAGTGCGTCAAGGATTTTCTGCGGATTATAAAGGAGCGGGAATTTGACTACGCCCTGTTTAAGATTGTCCGTGATTACGAGGACAATGGACAGGGACTTACGAAAGAGGAGGAGGAATACCTGAAAAAGGAGATTCAGGAGTGCGAGGGATGCGATGAAAACTTTACAAACCTGAAATCTATTTTCAATTACAGGAAACTCCCTGATTTTGTGAACAAGTGCTGGACGAACCAGCTTGGCATGATTGCGAATGTCAGCACGGACGGAAAAGTATATCCGAATATTGTCGAGATCGACAAGGAAGAGTTCTGTATAGGGGATCTGAACGAAATGACGCTTCAGGAGATGTGGAACTCACCCAGACATCAGAAAGTCAAAGAGCTCTCCAATGAGAAGTGGCGAAACGGCGAATGCAAAAACTGCCGCGCGATGGCCTATAACAACATTATCAACCATATCAACCAGACGATGCCGGGGTATTTTGATCCTTTTATTTAGCAGGGTTTGCAGACGATATGGTTTCGGGGAAAAGACGGATGAGAAATATTGCGATTATTACGGCCCGCAGCGGCTCTAAGGCGCTGCCGGATAAAAACATCAAAGAACTGTGTGGGAAACCGCTGATAGCTTATACCATAGAGTGCGCATTGCGCAGCGGTCAGTTTGACAAGGTATTCGTTTCGACGGACTCTCCAAAGTATGCGGAGATTGCGGCGCGTTTCGGTGCGGACGCGTCTTTTCTCAGATCGGAGGAGACTTCGGGGGACGCGGCCAGTTCCTGGGATGTCGTCAGGGAGGTGATTGGCCGGTTCGAGCAAAAAGGCGAGTTCTTTGACCGCATCATGCTCCTGCAGCCGACTGCGCCGCTTAGAACTGCAGCCGATATCAGAAACAGTTTCGCGCTGTTGGAAGAGAAAGATGCAAACTCGGTTGTGTCCGTGTGCGAAATGGAACATTCCCCCCTGTGGATCAATACGCTGGGAGAGGATCTGTGCATGGACAATTTCAGACGGGAGGATTACTGCGACAGGCGACAGGAGCTTCCGACATATTACAGGCTAAACGGCGTGATATTTCTCGTAAGGCGGGAGGAACTTGAGCAGCCGCAGATGCTGCGGCACAAATCTTATGCGTACATTATGCCGGCGGAGCGTTCGATTGACATTGACACGGAATTTGACTTCAAAATAGCGGAATGCTGTATGCGGGAAGGAATAAATAATGAGTAAAGTGCACATTATCATGTACCACTACGTCCGGGATCTGGGAAACAGCCGATATCCGAATATCAAAGGATTGGATTATGGGCTGTTTAAGGAACAGATTGCCTTTCTGAAGGAACATTTTACAGTCGTTACCATGGAGGATGTGATAGAGGCATGCAATTCCGAGAATGGTACGCTGCCGGAGAATGCGGTGCTGCTGACTTTTGATGACGGGTATATTGACAATTTTACGGCAGTATTTCCTGTTTTAAAGGAGCATAATGTGCAGGGTTCCTTCTTTATTCCGGGGAAGACTTTTACGGAAAATGTGCTGCTGGACGTGAATAAAATCCATTTCATACTGGCGAGCGCGGATATTCATTCACTGGTGAAAGATACTTATGCGCTTTTGGATAAGTATCGTGGCGAAGGGATGGGGGACAAGTTCCCGTCCAATGAGGAATTGTTTGAGAAATATGCCGTGGCAAACCGTTTTGATAATAAAGAGACTATCTTTGTGAAAAGAATCCTGCAGACAGCTATTCCCGAAAAAATCCGGAATCAGATATCCAGTGAACTATTTACGAAGTATGTGGGCCTTCCGGAGGATATTTTTGCGCGGGAACTTTATATGAACCGCGACCAGATCAGGTGTATGAAGCGGGAAGGCATGTTTATCGGTCTGCACGGTTACGACCATTACTGGCTGGGCAATCTCGACGTGCAGGAAATGCAGGCGGATATAGATAAAGCGCTGGGAGTGATGGACGAATTCATAGACCGGGATAACTGGGTGTTAAATTACCCTTACGGCTCATACAATTCTGACGTGATACAATATATTGCGTCAAAAGGATGCAGGGCGGGTATGGTAACAAAGGTGGCGGTGGCGGATACGAAAGCGCATGGCAGATATGAGCTGCCAAGACTTGACTGTAACGATTTTCCGCCTAAGAGCAGCAATTATCTGAATATCCGATAATGAGGAAAGAGGCGGAGGGAGAAGAAAATGGAACAGAAGATCAGAGAGGCATTGGCTGAAATTAATCCGGGATTTATGAATTATGACGGCGATAATCTGTGTGCGGACCTGGGAATTGATTCCCACGATATTTTTAATGTGGTGATGAATCTGGAGACCGCCTTTGATATTGAGATTGAGCCTGTTTACATGCGAATGGATAATTTTATGAGTATCGGGAAGATAGAAGCCATGATTCAGGAAATCATGCAGAAGGCATAAGGGCAAAGGGGAGAAAGATGCGGAGAATACCGATAGAACTGCCGGCCGGGTATACGATTCGGTTTGCAAAAAGAGAGGATATTTCTGACATTATGCTCTTTTTTAAGAAGCATTGGAACGAGAATCATATTTTTGCGTCAGACAGGGCTTTTTTTGAGTATGAGTTCTGCCGCGGCGACGAGGTATGTATGGTTCTTCTGCTGAACGACAAAAACGGGATAGAGGGGACTCTTGGGTATATTCCCTATGGAGGGGAGCTCCGCGACATCTTCACCGTGATGTGGAAGGTTCTGGATAACGGGCAGATGTTTGCGGGAGTCGGATTGTTCTATTATCTGATAGACCATGGAAGATGCCGTCATATTTATACAAGCGGACTGAATGAGAATACACGGAATATTTATAAATATCTTGGTTTCTGCACAGGAGATTTGCAGCACTACTACATGCTGAACGCGGACTGTGAAAGCCGGATTGCAACAATCAACGACGAGACGGAATTAAATACGGATTACCGGGACAGCGGGGTCTGCGTCTCCCTGTATAAGGTGGAAGATAAGAACGATTTTTTGGCAGATTACTGCCCGGAGAAAAGGGCGGATAAGATATATAAATCGCCGGAATATATGGTACGGAGATATTTTGAGAATCCGAAGTACCAGTATCAGGTGTATCAGATCCAAAAAGAGGGAGAAAGCACATCTTCCTTTCTCGTTGCCAGAGTGCAGGAACAGGAGGGCAGCAAGGTATTGCGGCTGATTGATTTTGTGGGCGACGAGGAACTGCTTGCGCATATCGGGGCGCCGATCCGCCGTCTGATGAAGGACAATGATTTTGAGTACACGGATGTTTATGTGCATGGTGTTGCGGATGAAGTTCTATATCAGGCAGGGTTCAGCAAAAAAGCGAAAGATTCCGAGAATGTAATACCCAATTACTTTTCTCCATTTTGCAGGAAGAATGTCAACATTGGAATATTCTGGGAAAAGGAAATGCATCCGATTATCTGGAAGGGCGATGGCGACCAGGACAGGCCCTCGGCATAGGGGCAGAGAGGCGGACGGCTTTGGTATGGAGGCACGCATGATTAACGTATTGGAAATGCTGGAAGAAACAACAGATAAATATGGGGGTAAGACAGCGTTTGCGGACAGTGGGATGCAGGCGACCTATTCGGAAGCAGTCGATCTTGCCCAGAAAATAGGAAGCGCCTTGGCGGCTGGCGGCACGCAAAGAAGGGCGGTGGCGGTTCTGGTGCCCAAGGGCGTGAAGGAACTGATCAGCTTTTTCGGCGTTGTTTACAGTGGGAATTTTTATGTGCCCATCGACACGGAAATGCCGGTGGAGCGGATGCAGCTGATTTTTGAGACACTGAATCCCGTACGGATTATCGTGGACGATACGACCCGGGGTACGGATTTAGGCGAATATAATGATTTGAAATGCAGCTATGAGGAGCTGGTTTCGCAGGAGAAAAATCGGGAGCTGCTTCACAGGATCAGAAAGGGAGCCATTGACACGGACCCGGTGTACGCGCTGTTTACGTCAGGTTCCACCGGGATACCAAAAGGGGTTATTGTCTGCCACAGGTCCATTATCGACTATGCGGGATGGTGTGTGGCTACTTTTGATTTGAGTGCGGAAACGGTTTTTGGAAATCAAACGCCGTTTTATTTTAGTATGTCGGTTTTAGATATTTATGCGACGATCCGCAGCGGGGCGGCGCTTTTCATTATTCCCAAAGCCATGTTCACTTTCCCGATGGATTTGCTTGAATATTTGAATGACCACAAAATAAATACGATTTACTGGGTGCCGTCAGCGTTATGCCTGATCACCAAATTTAATATGCTCTCCGCGGTGGAACTTCCGTTCCTGCAGAAAATCCTGTTTGCGGGGGAAGTGATGCCGACGAAGCATCTGAACCTGTGGAGAAAATATCTTCCCAATGCCCTGTACGCGAACCTTTTCGGACCGACGGAAATCACGGATATTGGGATTTACTATATTGTGGACAGGGAATTTGAGGATGACGAGCCGGTTCCCATCGGTAATGCGTGCAGGAATGTGGATGTTTTTGTCCTGGATGAGGAAAATCGAAAGATTACGGAACCGGGAATTGCAGGGGAACTGTATTACCGGGGATCCTATCTGGCACATGGGTATTATAACAACTGGGATAAGACGGATGAGGCCTATGTACAGAACCCGCTAAATACAGCCTACCCGGAAATTGTGTATAAATCGGGCGATCTGGTACAGTGGAATCAGTTTGGAGAGCTGGTTTATGTTTCCAGAAAGGATTTCCAGATCAAGCATATGGGCTACCGTATCGAACTGGGCGAAATTGAAAATGCTGCCGGGGCGTTCCAGGGAGTTGACCGATGCGTGGCGGTTTACGACTCGCAGAAGGATGATATTGTCCTGTTTTACGAGGGGAAGAAATGCGAGGAAGAGAAGCTGTGGGAATTTATGAGGAGCCGGCTTCCCGTCTACATGGTGCCGCAGAAACTGCAGAAGATTGCGCGTCTGCCGCTTAATGAAAACGGGAAGATAGACAGGAAAGCTTTACAGGCGCGGCTTGCGCAGTAAGAGAAATGCCCTTGCGGGGCAGGGAGATCATATGAACAGTCTGAAAAATGTAAAAATATTATTTGAAAAATTCCGGGTGATACTGACGAAACCACAGAAATCGTGGGCGGCGGTTCTGTTTGTGATGACGCTGATCGGCGCGATATTTGAAGCGGTAGGCGTGTCGGCGGTTCTGCCGTTAATCAATGTGATTATAGACCCGGATGCACTGAGAAACCATGAGATCGGGGCGAAGCTGCTTGCTCCTTTTGGGGAGATTACCGACCAGGAAATAATGTTTTTGACGGCGGCGGGCGTCATAGTGGTTTATATTTTCAAGAATGTGTATATGTCAGGTCTCGCCTATGTCAGGATTAAGTATTCCTGCAAGGTACAGAGAGAACTTTCCATCAGAATTATCAATTCTTATGTAAGGCGGGGGTACTCCTTCTTTCTGAACACGAATGCCGGGGATGCGCTGCGTGGAATTGGCGGGAGCGTATCGGGTGTATATATGATATTGAACCAGTTTTTTAGCATTCTGGCAGAAATGCTGACGATTGCCTGTATCTGCGGATATTTATTCATAGAGGACGCGGTTTTGGCGGGAACAGTCATTATTCTGGCGCTGTTTTGCGTGGTGCTGACTTTGCTGATCTTTCGGAAGAGAGTAAAATATTATGGGGAAGAGCAGTTTAAGTATAACTCTATTGTGAACCAGAACTCATTGCAGCTCTTTTACGGCATCAAGGAAGTTTTGGTCATGAAGCGGGTGAAACATTTCTTAGGCGCGTATGAGGGTGCCTATGTCCATAAACAGAAGGCGACGGTCAGCCAGACCATGGCAGCGGCTTCGCCGGCTTATATTATTGAGGGTACCTGCGTGGCGGGTATTATTGTAGCTGTCTGTATCCGCATGGGAGGAATGGAGTCTGCGGTGTCCTATCTTCCACAGCTGGCGGCGTTTGCGATGGCAGCTTTTCGGATTATGCCTTCTCTTGGCAGGATTTCCAGCGGATTTAACACATGCATATTTTACCTGACGGCGGCAGATGAAACCTATCAGAATATTCTGGAGCTAAAGAAGTACGAGAAGCGTCAGTCTGACCGGGAACAGAAGGCAGGGGAAAAGGAAGAAAAGAAAACCTATTCGTTTGAAAGAAATATTACGGTGGAGGATGTTGTATGGAAATATGAGGGCGGAAGCGAAGACGTGCTGGAAGGACTGAACCTGGAAATTAAAAAAGGTCAGGCGGTTGCGCTGGTCGGACAATCCGGCGCAGGGAAAACCACGCTGGGCGATGTGATTCTGGGGCTGCTTGAACCGCAGAAGGGCAGAGTCTGTATTGACGGTACGGATATCCGCGACATAGGGGATGAACTGGGAAATATGATCGGTTTTGTACCCCAGAGCATTTACCTGATAGACGATACGATCAGAAACAATATTGCGTTTGGTATAGATGAGAAAAACATTGATGATGAAAAGATCCATACGGCGTTAAAGAAAGCGCAGCTGGAAGAATTTGTGGAAACGCTGCCGAAGGGACTGGAGACCATGATCGGAGAGAGAGGAGTCCGTCTTTCCGGCGGACAGAGGCAGCGTATGGCGATAGCGCGCGCACTGTATCTCGACCCGCAGATTTTGGTGCTGGACGAGGCCACTTCCGCTTTGGATGAGGGTACGGAAACCGCGGTTATGGAGGCTATCGACGCGCTGCAGGGAGAAAAAACACTTATTATTATTGCGCACAGACTCTCAACGATCAGAAACTGCGACGTTGCTTATGAGATTGCCGGTGGGAAGGCGATAGAGCGGGATATTGGGGAACTGGTTCAGGAATGACACGGTGACGGAGGTTTAAAAATATATGAGAATTGGTTATTTTGGCGACGGCCCCTGGGCGTGGAATGCGTTTGATAAGATAATTGCAGACGATTCGCTGGAGATCGCATTTGTGGCGGTGAGATATGGGAAGCGGGACGAGGAACTGGAAAAGCGGGCGAAAGAGCACGGGATCCCTTTGGAACTAAGCAGGAATATTAATTCAAAAGAGTATGTTGAGAGAATGAAAACATATGATGTGGATTTGTTTGTGTCCATGTCGTTTAACCAGATTTTTAAGAGTGAAATGATAAACCTGCCCAGACACAGGACGATCAACTGCCATGCCGGGAAACTGCCTTTTTACAGGGGCAGAAATATTCTGAACTGGGCGCTGATCAATGACGAAAAGGAATTTGGCGTGACAGCCCATTACGTGGATGAGGGCATTGATACAGGGGACATCATTTTGCAGGAAGTGTACCCCATAACGGATGATGACAGCTATGCAACACTGCTTTCGCGAGCGCATGAGTACTGCGCTGACGTGCTTTACAGGGCGATAAAAATGATTCAGGACAATGAGGTAAAACGCGTGAAGCAGAGCGACATTGACCCGGTTGGGATGTACTGCGGGGCAAGGGAAGAAGGGGATGAAATAATTGACTGGAACCAGACCAGCAGAGAAATTTTTAATTTTATCCGCGCGGTCAGCAGACCGGGGCCGCAGGCGACGTCATGGATAAACGGAAATAAAATCAGTATCAATAAGTCAAGGATGATTCCCGGGGCGCATTGCTACAAAAACAATAATGGACAGATCATCGGAAAAACAGAAGAAGGGTTTTTGGTGAAAACGGGAGATACTGTGCTTGAGATCACAGAATACACTTATGAAGGTAAAATTAAAATAGGAGACAGGTTGAAGAGAAATGAATAAAATTTTTATTATAGCGGAAGCGGGCGTAAATCATAACGGAGATATGGAAACGGCAAAGAGACTGGTAGATGCCGCAGTTGCGGCTGAGGCTGACGCCGTTAAATTCCAGACCTTTAAAGCGGAATCGCTGGTGTGTAAGCAGGCCCCTAAGGCGGAATATCAAATGGAGACTACTAATGCGGAGGAATCGCAGTTTGACATGCTCAAAAAACTGGAGCTTACGCCGGATATGCACAGAGAGCTGATCAGTTACTGCCAAGAAAAAAATATCATGTTTCTCTCGACGCCGTTTGATGTGGACAGCCTTCATTACCTTGTCGACTGCGGGCTCTCCATCATAAAGATACCTTCCGGCGAGATTACCAATTATCCGCTGCTGAGGGAGGCGGCAAGATCAGGGAGACGGATCATTCTCTCCAGCGGCATGAGTACAATGGATGAAGTCAGGGAAGCGGTTGCCGTACTGAAAGAAAATGGGGGTACAGATATTACGGTCCTGCATTGTAATACGGAATATCCGACGCCATTTTGCGATGTGAACTTGCTGGCTATGCGGACGATAAAGGAAGAGATCGGAGTCTCAGTGGGTTATTCGGACCATACGCCGGGAACGGAAGCGGCGGTCGCGGCGGCGGCGCTGGGGGCTGAGATCATAGAGAAGCATTTTACGCTGGACAGAAATATGGAAGGACCGGACCACAAGGCGAGTCTGGAGCCCGATGAACTGGTAAGGCTGGTGAAAGAGGTCAGGCATATCGGAGAGGCATTGGGGGATGGAGAAAAGAGGGCTTCGGAGTCGGAGAAGAAGAATATGGCGATTGCGCGTAAGAGCATCGTAGCGGGATGCTGTATCAAAGCGGGAGAAAAATTTACCGAAGATAACCTGACGGCAAAGCGTCCGGGAACGGGGCTTTCGCCCATGTTATGGAATCAGGTAATCGGTCAGACGGCGAAGCGGGATTTCGCGGCGGATGAGATGATAGAATTATGAAAAAAATATGTATCGTGACGGGAACGCGCGCCGAGTACGGTCTGCTGAAACCTGTGATTGAAAAAGTAAATAATGCAGAAAATATGGAACTGCAGCTTGTGGCGACGGGGATGCATCTGTCCCCGGAGTTTGGATTGACGTACCGGGAAATAGAGGAGGACGGCTTCTCGATCAGCGCAAAGATTGAGATGCTTCTGTCTTCTGATACAGGCGCGGGTGCGACCAAATCCATGGGTGTCGCACTGTTGGGGTTTGCCGATTACTTTGAAGGAAAACGGCCGGATCTTGTTATTATTCTGGGGGACCGCTATGAAGCTCTGATGGCGGCCACGGCGGCCATGATGGCAAGGATACCGATTGCGCATATCCACGGTGGGGAGACCACGCAGGGTGCGGTGGACGAGGCGATCAGGCATTCCATAACAAAGATGAGTCATCTGCATTTTACGACGACGCAGGAGTACAGGAACCGGGTGATCCAGTTGGGCGAGCAGCCGCAGAATGTTTACTGTGTCGGGGCTCTCGGCGTGGAAAATATCAAAGCGGTTTCCCTGCTTGACAGGAAAGCGCTGGAGGACGCGATCCAGTTTACATTCCGCCCGCCGACGGTTATGGTCACGTATCACCCTGTTACATTGGAAAATAAGACGGCGGCGGAGCAGTTTGGCAATCTGTTACATGTGATCGAGCGGCATGGGGAGCTGCAGGTAATCTTTACGAAGGCCAATGCCGACCCGGACGGCAGGATCGTGAATCAGATGATAGACGATTATGTGGAAAAGAACCGTACGAGATGCGCAGTGTACACTTCGCTTGGGCAGCTTCGGTACCTGAGCGCGCTGCAGTTTTGCGATCTGGTGATGGGCAATTCATCAAGCGGCATTATCGAGGTGCCGTCCTTTGGCATTCCGACTGTCAATATCGGAGACAGGCAGAAGGGAAGAGTCAGTGCGGACTCTGTCATTCACTGCGGGAACGAGGAGACGGATATTGAGCGCGCGCTTATACAGGCAATGTCTCCTGATTTTAAAGATAATATCCGCGGTACGGTAAACCCTTATGAAGGTAAGCACACCTCAAAGCAGATTGTCGAAGTGATTGAGGAAGCGCTGGAACGGGGAATTGATATCAAAAAGAAGTTTTATGATCAGGAAATGGATTAAGGGGGAAAGGGATCTTGGCCAGACAAAAAGACAGGTACATACTGATTCTTTTCGGGGTGACAGCCTTTTTAATGCGCGTTTTTTATATAAGCAAGGTTAAGGGTCCGTTTGTATATACGGACGAGCTAGGCTACTGGGGGCATGCGGCTAATCTGACCGGCCATAACTGGGCGGGCGTGATGAACGGTATGCCGTGGTATGCTTTCGGCTACAGCCTGCTTTTAGTGCCATTCTTTTTCTTCACGGCAGATATTGTTGTGATGTATCGGATGGCGGTTATTCTGAATGCCGTGTTAGGGCTGCTGTGCCTGTTGATTGCGTACCGTCTGCTGCTTAGGATGAAGGGGAAGGACGAGCAGGCTTCCGGGACGGCTGTCCTGGCGTTCACGGCGGTTTCTTTTTCAGCGTATATATTTAATTCATTCATCGCCTGGAGTGAGACCCTTCTTGCTTTTCTTGTCTGGCTTCTCTTATATGAGCTTGTTGTGCTGGAAGAAAATCCAAAATGCTGGAAAGGAATTTTGCTTGGGGCGACCGCAGGGTACAGCTATATGGTCCATAACAGAATGCTGGCACTGATTGCGACGGTTCTGGTGATTGCATGTTTTCTGGCATGGAAGAAAAAAATCGGATGGAACCATATGCTATGTGTGGCGGGTTCGATTGCGGCGGCTTTTCTTCTGCAGTCTGTCCTGAAAGGCTGTTTCCGGCACGCGCTTACGGAAAACAGCGTCCTGCTGTCAATGGGGATTCAGGCGGAATTTGGCAAGGCGAATACGCTGGCGCAGCAGATCATGAAGATCGGCCGTATCTTTACGCCGGACGGATTTAAGAAGATTGTGCTGAATCTGTGCGGCCAGGTATGGCAGGTATTGTCATCCACTTATCTTCTGGCGGGGATGGGGGTTTTGTATTGTGTGAAAAAGGCGCGCGACGCCGTAAAAGAAAAGGGGACGGCCAGCCTGTACCTTTTCCCGGTAACAGCGCTGCTATTTACAGTACTGATGGCGGCATTGTTTTTTGTGGAGGATGCCGGCAGCGGCAGCGGGGAAATGGTACGGATTGACACGCTTTTCTTCGGGAGATATAATGATGTACTTTTGGGCGTACTGATAGCGGCGGCACTGTTCATGCTGTGTGCCAGGGTGAACAAAAAAGCGTATTATAAAATGCTTCCGTTAGTCTACCTGGTATATCTGGCTGTATCCGGGATCATGTATCTGGCGTTAAAGGATATCGGAGCTTCTTATCTGAACATTGTTTCTGCTTCAAGCATTCATATATTTCATTGGCTGGGACAGTTTGCAGTCTGGAAATGTGCCCTGATTGCACTGGCAGTCAGCGGAATCTGCCTCGCCCTTTCTGCGGTGAAGCTGCCGAAAGGAGTAAACAGCTATTTGCTCTGCGGCCTGCTGACAGCTTTGTTTTTTGTGACAGCCTTTCAGTGTATGCGTCTGTCGATCAGGGGAGAGAATGATTATACGCAGCAGTATGTGGAAATATATGAGTTTTTGAACGAAAATGCTGAGAAGGAAGAACCTGTCTTTACAATTGCAGACAAGAAGTTCGCCTACGATCTGCAGACCAGACTGGTAGATAAAATGGTGATTTGTGTTGACGAGGAGCAGATCAGCCATGTTGCGGATTCGCAGTATCTTGTAGTGCCCGAACAGTCATACACAGACCTTGCCTATCCGGGATATACAGAATGTTTACGGGCGGTGGATTATATCATCCTGCAGAAGAAGGAGGGTTAAGATGAAGTTAATCATACAGATCCCATGTTACAATGAGGAAGAGACGTTAAAGATAGCGTTGGACGCGCTGCCGCGGCAGATTGACGGTATTGATATCATCGAATATATGATAATTAATGACGGGAGCAGGGACAAAACTGTCGAGGTGGCGAAAGCCTGGGGCGTGCATCATGTTGTGAATTTCAGAAGAAATAAGGGACTTGCCTACGGCTTCATGGCGGGAATTGATGAAGCGCTGAGGCAGGGGGCGGATATTATTGTCAACACAGATGCGGACAACCAGTATTGCGGAGAGGACATTGCAGCGTTGGTCGCGCCGATTCTGGCGGAGGAAGCGGATATCGTGATCGGTGCGCGGCCCATTGATTCCATCTCGCATTTTTCTTTCATCAAAAAGAAGCTGCAGCATTTGGGATCATGGTTTGTCAGAGTTGCGTCCGACACCGATATTCCGGATGCCCCGAGCGGATTCCGCGCTATTTCCAGAGACGCCGCAATGCGCCTGCATGTGATCAATGAATATACGTATACGCTGGAAACCATTATTCAGGCGGGACGGGAGAAGATAGCGATCACTTCCGTGCCCATTCGGACGAATGCGGAGCTTCGTCCTTCCCGGCTGTTTCACAGTATGCGCTCTTATGTCAAGAAATCGGCCATGACAATCATCAGGGCGTTTATGATGTATAAGCCGCTCAAATTTTTCGGCATTATCGGCATGATTCCCTTTACGCTTGGCTTTATTCTTGGTGTGAGGTATCTGGTTTATATGTTTTTGGAGCCCCATGCAGGGCATGTGCAGTCGCTGATTCTTGCGGCGATTCTCTTACTGATCGGCGTACAGACATTTGTTGTCGGCCTGCATGCTGACGTGATGGCGGCAAACCGCAAATTGATTGAGGAAGTGAAATACCATGTGAAAAAGATGGAGTACGACGGGAAGGGGCAGGCATGATGTACACGGAATACATTTTGAAAACTGTGCCGAAAGTGTTGTCTCAGGTTGACAGGGACAAGCATTCGAAAACATTTGGCGACTGTGACAGAAATCACTGGCATTTAAAAATTCGGGACTTTTCTTCCGCCATATTGCAGCAGACAGGGCTTACGATTGCACTTCTTTATACGGTAGATTTTCCGGGAAACGTTTTTTATGGAAAAGAAGTGGTTAAAGAATGGGCGGAGGGAACGGTCCATTATTGGAAGTCCATTCAGCTGAGGGACGGCAGCTTCAACGAGTATTATCCCAACGAACACGGATTTCCGCCCACGGCATTTTCACTGTATGCCATGTGCGAAGTGTACAGGCGCCTGGGCATGCAGGACGAAGGCATCGCCGGCGCTTTTCGAAAAACGGCGAAGTATCTCGTTTCACATATTGAGGAAAAAGCATACAATCAGGAGCTCGCTTCCATTACGGCGCTGTATTCGGCATATACCGTGCTGAAGGAAGACTGGATTTTGGAAGGACTCAACAGAAAGCTTGATCGGATTTTGAAACTGCAGTCCGAGGAGGGATGGTTTTCTGAATATGGGGGAGCCGATATCGGTTATCTGAGCGTTTCCCTTGATATGCTGGCAGAGTACTATTGGATGAGTAAGGACAAAAAGGTTTTGGAGCCATTACATAGGGCGGTTGGTTTTCTGCAGTATTTTGTTCATCCCGACGCCTCCGTGGGAGGAGAATATGCGTCGAGAAACACGGTCTATTTTCTGCCGAACGGTCTTCAGGTAATGAGTATTCTGGGGGATGAGGCTGCGGAGGCAATGCGGCAGCTCCTGTATACGGACACCGAAAAAGAATTTTATTTTCTGGATGCGGTGGATGACAGATACTGGTCCCACTATCTGCTGCATTCGTTTTTGCGGGCAGTGGAAAAGGAAAATGGTGAAACAGAGAAAATCAGCGTCAAATATAAGCTTCCCTTTCAGCGTGACCAGGAATGCTATTTCCGGGAAGCAGGGCTTTTTAGTCTTACACGGGGGAGCATTTACATGATTGTCGGCGCCTCAAAGGGCGGCGTGTGCCGGGTGTTTAACGGGCAGGAAGAATGTTTCAGCGATTATGGATACAGGGTAAAAATTGAGGGGGGGGGGTGAGACAACTAACTGGCAAAGCACAGATTATCAGATCGAGTATGAGCCGTGTCGGATTAAGATAACCGGCTATATGAACCTGGTGAAACAGAAGGTCGCAACGCCTATTATGCTTGCGGGACTGCGGGTGGTATCCGCGGTCGTGGGCAACAGGATTATCGGTATGCTCAAAAGGCTTATCATTCTTGTAGATAAGAAAACAGATATACATTTTGAGAGAATGATTACCATAGATCATGAGAAACTGGTAATAGAGGATTCCATCAAAAGTCCGAAGAAAGTGAATCTGGAATGTGCGGACAGCTTTTCGCTCCGCCACGTGGCTTCGGGGAAGTTTTTCTCCCTGGCGGATATTGTACAACACAGCCGTGCACAATATCCTGAGACAGATCAAATTCGGATACGTAGGACATTTGATTGGAAGGAGGGGCGGCTGGAAGAAAAGGTAATCTGATTTATGAAGGGATTTTATGAATTAAAAAGCGAAGTGATAGACCGTGAACTGTGTACATGCTGCGGCACCTGTATCGGGGTGTGCCCGGTGGATACGCTTGGCTTTGCGGACGGGGAAGTAAAGGATGTCGGAGGGCGCTGTGTGCAGTGTGGCAGCTGCAATGCCGTCTGTCCGGGAAAAGAGTTTCCCATGGATGAATGGATGGAGGCGCTTTTTCAGACAGGGTATGACACAGGGCGGCTGTTTGGCGTTTATCAGGGCATTTATAATGCGTGTCCGAAGGATGATAAAATTCGTGCAGCAGGTTCCTCGGGAGGAATGGTAACTCATATTCTGACGGCTTTGCTGGAGGCGGGCAGTATTGACGGCGCTGTAGCAGTGCGTGAAAAACAGGATGAACCGTATCGGTTTGAATCGTTTATCGCTGTAGACAGGGAGCAGATTTTGTCGGCGGCCCAGTCAAAATACGTATTGATACCGGTAAATCAGGTGATACGTAAGATCAGGCAAAGCGGAAAGAGGATCGCGTATGTGGGGCTGCCATGTCAGATACACGGTATGAGAAAGGCGATGAAGCATGACGCGCGGCTTGCCGGTCAGATTGTAGTTCTCATTTCGCTTTTTTGCGGCTTTAATATGACGGAGGAGGCGACGGAGTACCTGATAGCCAAAAGCCGTATAAAGAAGTCTGAAATAGAAATGTTAAAATACCGTCAGAGAAAAGGGGATCGGACGGGATTCTATATCCGGGGAAAACAGGGGAAAGAGTTTTTTGTAAGTAAGCATGGTTATACATTTATGAATTTGCTGTTTTCACCGAAAAGATGTTGGAAATGTTTTGACTACAGTGGAGAATTTGCGGATATTTCTGTAGGCGATGCGTGGGAGAAGGGGGCCGGGTTTTCGAGGGTGATCGTCAGGACACAGGTCGGCAGAGGGATATTTGAGATGTTGACGGACAGGGAAACCATGTATGTGGAGCCATGTGACGAAAGCGCGATTATGAAAACGCAGAAAAAGGTAGTCTCTTACAAAAAAGAACAAATTGGAATAAGAAAAGGGAGAATGAAACATTTCCCGGAATATGGTGTGGAGTTTGCGCGCTGCAGAGGGAAGCACCAAATAAAAGGCATGGTTTTGTATATGATATTATGCTTTTTCAAGAGCCGGGCAGGAAAATGTGCGATACAGATTCTTCCGTTTCCTATTTTGACAAAAGTCAGTGAAAGATTAAAAGGCAGGGAAGTGACGGCAGTTGAAAATCAACAGCATATTTGAAAAAAAGGAGGCTGTCAGATACTTATTCTGGGGTGGAATGACGTTTTTGCTGAACTATTTCAGCTATCTGCTCCTGAAGCAGTTTTTGGCGTACCATATTGCAAATTTGTTCAGTATGATCATTACAAAGACGGCGGCGTACTGTGCAAACAAAAAATTTGTCTTTCGGACGAAAACGGGATTCCGGGAACAGATTTTTGAGATCGGAAGGTACATTTTGGGAAGGGGATTTACTGGCGTGGTCGATTACTTTGGCCTTATTTTTCTCGTAAATGTACTGGCGGTGGATGATCGGATCGGCAAGTTGTTTATGATTGCGGTTACTACGGTGCTTAATTTTATTTTGGGCAAACTGTTTGTATTCAGACAAGAGCGGAAAGACGGGTGAAGGACAACGATGTATCGGGTAGAAGACAAATATAACTGCACGGATATGCAGCTTACGGCACTTCAATCGCGCATGGAGGCTGTTTTAATGCCGGATGTGAACGAGGGCGGCCCGAAAGGCTACAGTATTACCAGTCTCTATTTTGATGATCTTAAGGATTCCTGCCTGCAGGATACGGTGGACGGCGTGAACAGGCGGAGCAAATACCGGATCAGAATTTATAACGACTCTTTGGACGTGATTAAGCTGGAGGTAAAAACAAAGCAGGATAACCGTATCTGGAAACGGTCCAAGACGATCACGAGGGCACAGATGGAGTGCCTGATGCGGGGAGACTGCATTGAGGACAGCGCATCTTCAGAAGATCCGGCGACGCTTTTTAACCTTGCGATCAGGACACAGGGGCTTAAGCCTAAGGTGATTGTGGCTTATGAGCGAAAGGCATATGTGTATGGGCCGGGCAATGTGCGCATTACGTTCGACCGCAATGTGCGGGCAAGCGGCCGCGTGGAAGCGTTTGGACAGAAAAATATCAGCTATGATTTTTTGCGGGAGTATGATAAAGTGTTAGAAGTGAAGTATGACGAGTTCATACCGAATTTTCTGCTGCAGCTTCTGGAAACAGGCAGTATGCGGCAGTCTGCATACTCTAAGTATCAGCTGTGCCGCGAGTGTACGGATTTGCGGACGGAAGATTGATGTTTCATAAACTATACATAAAGGAGAGATACCATGTCAATTAAGGATGTAATCAAAAATAGTGTATATGAGAGTCTGGGAGGCGGGACGAATTTATCTGCCAAAAGCATTTTGCTGCTGCTTGTTATTGCGGCGCTTGTAGGTATCTATATTTTTATGGTGTACAAGCTTTCTTCCAAATCAGCCTTCTATTCCAAGGACTTGAATGTGACGCTTGCCGGGATGCCGATTATCGTAGCGGCGATTATGATTGCGATGCAGTCTAATCTTCTGGTATCTTTAGGTATGGTGGGCGCGCTGTCCATTGTCCGTTTCCGCAATGCGGTGAAGAATCCGATGGATCTTCTGTATCTGTTCTGGTCGATCAGCGCGGGTATTATCGTGGGCGTCGGGCTATACCTCCTTTCCTTTGTGCTGTGCATTGTGATGACGCTGCTGCTTCTGGTGCTGGATTTTGTGCCAAATGCCAAAGCGCCTGATCTGCTTGTACTGCGCGCGCTGGCTGCGGAGATCGACTATGATGAACTGGATAAGCTTTTAAAAGGGAGCTGCAAATACCATAAAGAAAAATCAAGGTGCATCAAAAACGGTGAAGCAGAGCTGATTATTGAAGTGAGAACAGCCAAGAAGGAAGAACTTTTGGGTGCGCTTTCCGGGATAAAATGTCTGACGCAGATTAACTGTATTTCCCATGACGGAGAATGCAGGGTATAGGAGACGGATATGCTGCTTGCGCTGGTTGCGTTGTTTGGGAATATTTGCATCTACAAAAAGAGAAAGGGCATAGAGGACGCGTATCTTGGTTCATACATTGAGGCATGCTGTCTTTGGATGCTTTTTCTTTTTGCGCTCACGGAGATATTGTCTGTGGGGCATTTCATGCGCTTCCGCTTTCTCTTTGCAGTCTGGGCGTCGCTCGGTGTGCTGCTTTTGGTTCTTCTGGCAATCCAGCTTAAGAAGATGGAAGTTACGGGGCAGCTTGCCCTTAAGTCTGTAAGGGCAGCAGGCGCGCGTGGATGGCGGACGTTTAGGGAAGCGCCGTATTACGTTATCCTTGCGGCAATCGGCGCGGCGGCGCTTAGCCTGTCCCTGCTCACTACGCCGTATAACTGGGATTCCATGACCTATCATCTGCCAAGGATTGCTTACTGGGCGCAGAACCGCTCGGTGGCGCATTATGCCACCAATTCCATCAGACAGGTATGCAGCCCTGTGCTGGCGGAGTTTGTGAATTTGCATGTTTTCATTTTGTGCAGGGGACATGATTGGTTTTTCAATCTGCTGCAGGGTGCGTCGTATGTGACCTGTGCCGTTTTGACAGGCGCCATTGCGGGCAGGCTTTTCTGCGGCAGACCTTTGCGCTTTCTGGCGGCGCTTTTATATATGTCCATGCCGATTGCTTACGCGGAGGCGCTGACAACACAGGTAGATAATTTCGCGGCGGTCTGGATGCTGTTTTTTGTGTACCGGCTGCTTGACTATGTGGATGTAAAAAAGGCAATGCGGTTTGATAAAGTCACGGTCTGCCGTGTGGGTACGATGGGGCTGTGCGTGGCGTGGGGATATCTGGCGAAGCCTTCGGTCTGTGTAGGAATGGTGGTATTTGCCCTGTGGCTGCTGATCGTGTGTATAAGAAGAAGGGACAGGCTGCGCGACCTTGCCGGGATTTTTTTCTGTGCCCTGCCCTGCGTGGCGGTTCCGCTAGCGCCGGAGATCTTAAGAAATTTCAAGAGTTTCGGCGCATATGCCAGTCCTGCCGCAGGCGCGGCCCAGCTTGTGGGAACGGTGCAGCCGGCCTACCTTTTTGTAAATATGGTCAAAAACCTTTCGTTTAATCTGCCGACGCCGTTTGTAAAGAACGGGCATGAAATTTTTGCGGAGATTGCGCGGAAGGCGGCGGCGATTTTACAGGTGGAACTGGATGCGGAGGTCATCTCGGAGGCCGGCAGGAAGTATATGCTTCATGAAGCGGTAAATTACAGCTGTGATACGGCAGTGAATCCGACGGTGCTCTGGCTCTTTCTTTTCTGCGTCCTATGGGCGGTTCTGGGATTTGCGAGGAAACGGTGGGAAGGGTGCTGCCGGGGCTACTTTGTGGCGGCGACGCTTTCCTTTCTGGCTTTTTGCACGATTCTTCGCTGGGAACCGTTTGTGAGCAGATATATGATCGCTTATCTGGCGCTAATGTGTCCCATGATAGCTTCCGGGATTCAGATGGGGACAGGCGGAAGGCGGGGAAAGTACTTTCGCCGGGGGATTGTAGGGCTGGTGAGTCTGCTGTGTGTGGCGGAGGCTGTTAATCTCTCCTGGTATCATTTCGACATCTGGAAAGAACCTGCCCGCACCAGACCATACGGTTATTTTGCCGCCAGATATGATGAGATGGCCGTCTATTTCCCGATGGCGGATCAAATAAAATCCCGCCAATATGACGAGGTGGGACTGTATCTGCAAAAAGCGGATGACTTCGAATATCCTTTTTGGGAGATACTGGACGGATGCCGTCTGGAGCATATTCTGGTAGACAACGAGACGGCGGTTTATGCGGATGAAAATTTTGTGCCGGACTGCATTATCTGGTTTGGGAAGCTTTCCGGGGAGCCGGTTGAAATCGGCGGCAGGGTCTATGATTGTATAACTGAGTTTGGCGGGAAACAGTATCTTTTGGAAACGTCGGAAAATAGTGGAAAGTAAATTTTAGAGAATTGACAAGTATTTACTTGAATCAATTCTCTTTTTTATGTTATGATTAGGGACAGATTGGTAGACATAACATTGCAACCACTCTTCGCCGATACGAAAAGATATGACGGATGCGGGAGGAAGCGTGGAACAAATAGATAACTAACAGGAGATGAAGTGTATGAAGTTTCATATGAGAGCATTTGCGTTTTTTCTCAGTCTGGCGCTCTGTGCGGAGAGTGCGTCCGTGACGGTTCTGGCGGCACAGCCCGAATTGGAGCAGACGATAGTTTCCGAGGAAGAAAACTCGGGCGGTGTGAAAGAGGAGACAAAGGACAAAGAAAACGGCGGGCACAACCAGGGAGAAGCCGAAGCGCCGGAAGGCGGCGGGGCACAAAATCCGGGAGGCCCCGGGGAGCCGCAGAATCCGGGGGAGAGCGCAGAACCGGGAGAGGGAGAGATACAGAACCCGGGCAATGAGGATTCCGAGGGAGATAAGCCGGAAAATCCGGGAGAGAACGGGAGCGCCGGGGAAAATACGCCGCCGGGACCGAATGGGGACAAAGAGCCGGGAAACAGCGGAGAACCTACAGAGGATGGACAGGAGCCGCAAGAACCCGGGGAGGCGCAAAATCCTGAGGAAGAGGAAACGCCAGAAGAAAATGAAAGCGGAGAGGAAGAGAAGGGGCCGGGACAGGTTTCCGGGAATGATGTGGATTCGGTTTCTGACAATGACTTATCTTCTGTTTCCGAAAACGACCTGTCTTCTGTATCGGAGAACAGTCTGGATATAGAGTTGGAGGAACTGATAGGGCGGGCGCAGGATGCATTTGACGAATTGCTTTCGGTAAAACCGCTGATGGCGTTACTCTACCATACGGATCGGTATGACGTCCGCAGAGAGGCGGATGAAAAGAGCGGGAAGGGTGCTTTGCTTGAGATCGGACAGACATTATATATACAGGGCGTTGAGATCACGGAGGATGACGTCTGGTATCAGGTGCAGTATTTTCTGGACGGCGCGGAGGGCACGGGGTATGTGCAGAGTTACTACCTTGCCTACTCCGATGAAGACTGGATAGCCTGGGAGGAAGATTATCTGTTTCCGATTCTGGAACTGGGAGCGGAGACATATGAAAATACAGCTTATGGAATGCGCAGCTTTTCCATGATGACTTATGCGGTGGACACTTCGGATATCAGCGCTTTTCCGGGGTCTTACCAGTCTGCCCTGCGAAGTCTGAAAAATGCCCATCCGAACTGGACTTTTGTGCCGATGAAGACGGGGCTTGATTTTAATACGTCCGTGTCTAAGGAGATGGGCGACAAGAGTCTGATTCAGAAAACGACGGACAATACATCCAAGGGCTGGGTCGGCAAACCCTGTCCCACCGAGAGCGGCTGGTATTATGCGACGCAGCCTGCGGTGGCGTACCATATGGACCCGCGCAATTTCCTGACGGAGACTTATATTTTCCAGTTTGAGCAGTTGACGTTTAACCCGTCCTATCATACGGAATCTGCGGTACAGACTTTCTTAAACGGCACTTTTATGAAGGGAAAACTGCCGGATGATTCGGCAGGGCGCACCTATGCAAGAGCATTTTATGAGATTGGCAGGGGCAGGAAGCTGAGCCCGATCCATCTGGCGTCCCGCGTCTATCAGGAGCAGGGACAGGGGACATCCGGGCTGATATCCGGCACATATCCCGGCTATGTGGGATATTATAATTTCTTCAACGTGGGCGTAAACGGTTCCTCCACGGCGGAGAAGATCAGAAAAGGTCTGGAGTACGCGAAGAGCAAGGGGTGGAATACCCGGTATAAATCGCTGGAAGGCGGCGCCGGCACAATCGGAAACAATTATATTTTAAAGGAACAGGACACCATTTACCTTGAAAAGTTCAATGTGAGTAAGAACAGTCCCTATGGCGTCTACAATCACCAGTATATGCAGAACATACAGGCGCCCAGAAGCGAATCTTCCACAACGAAGAAGATGTATACCAATGCGGGCTCCCTGAATAATGCCTTTGTATTTAAGATTCCGGTTTATAACAATATGCCGGGAAACGGGAGTTCGGATGTTACGCCGGATGAAAGCCATGATCCCACATTGAAACTGGATAAGACGAGTATTGCCATGAACAGGTCCGCCGATCCGGCGAGCCCTGCGACGCAGCAGCTTAAGTTCTACGTGGACGGCGCGGTTTCCGATCCGGCAATAGCGCAGTGGAAGAGCAGCGATCCGAAAGTGGCGTCGGTGCAGGCCGGGCTGGTCACAGCAGTGGGACCGGGAGAGGCGGTTATCACGGCATCATACCAGACTGTGGAAGTTTCCTGCAAGGTCACGGTAAAAGCACCGTTACAGGGTATTACGCTGGATAAAGAGACGGTTACCCTGCGCAGGCCGGACACGGTGGTGGAGGATACGAGGAACTTAAGCGCGCAGGAAAAGGCGGAGAATGTTTCTACAGCTGTTTTACAGGTAAGCTTCGAGCCGGCGGATACCACGTCGGACAAAACGATTGTGTGGACGTCCGCCAACCAAAAGATCGCCACCGTCAAGGCTGATCCGGCAGATCCTTTCAGGGCGGTAGTCACTGCTGTCGGTACGGGGGAAGTGAAAATTACGGCGAAGGCTTCGAAGGCGGGAAATAAGACCGCGGTTTGCGAGGTAAAGGTAATTGCGCCCATTTACAAACTGGAATTATCCGATCCCGGCGCGGAGGGAGCCGGCAGGACAGATCTGTTTAAAGGACAGAGCGTCAGCCTGAACGCGGAATACTGGCCCAAAGATACTACGTCTGACAACGTCATTACATGGACAAGCTCAAACACAAAAGCGGCCACGGTAAAAAGCGGCAGAGTGACGGCGCAGGGAGCGGGAACGGCGAAGATTACGGCATCGGTGCCGGGATATTCGGCGTCCTACAATGTGGCAGTGAAAGACTGTAATGTGACTTTCCACAATGAGAATGGTACAGTAAGCAGGAGTCTGTCCTTAGGGTATGGGGACAGCGTGGGCGAGGATAATATGCCGGAGGAGAAACAGATTGCAGGAAAGATCTTCCGGGGGTGGTATACCAAAGCGGACGGTCAGGGCAGTGTGTTTACGGCAGACCAGCCTGTCTATGCGGAACAGACCCATGTTTATCCCCACTATCAGGCGACCGGGACAGAACAGGGTTTCTATGTGGTTCCCGTGGGCGACCAGACTTATACGGGCAGTGTGATTAAGCCGAAGGTGCGCGTGTACGACGGCACAGTAACCCCCGAAGGAAATCTGATCGGGAAAGACGACAAAGAGGTGATGGAACTTGTAGAAGGCAGGGACTATACGCTGTCTTACAGAAATAATCTGAACGTGAACGCGGAAGGTAAGCCGCGCCCGACCATTACCGTGAAAGGTAAGGGGAATTATACGGGAACAGAGTATGTCTATTTTGATATCGTGCCGAAAGCTCTGACAGATCACGATATCACGGCGGACGACGTCACTGTGGCCTACAGCGGAAGAGTCATCAAGTCTTCGCCGCTTATCTACCGAAACGGGAAAAGACTTGCGGCGAACAGGGACTATACCCTGACCTATCCGTGGACCGGGACAGGGGCGTACACCAGGGCAGGCACTTATCCGATCATAATTTCGGGGAAGGGCGGTTACACGGGACAGCTTACCATATATGAGAATATTACCTCGGATGTACTTCTCAGTAAGGTCAGTGTCGCGAAGATTCCGAACCAGACATACAGCAATGCGCAGATGGAGAAAGAAGGGGGAATCAGGCCGGAGACGCTGACGGTGACTTACAAGAGGCAGCCGCTTGCGGAGGGCGAACATTATACGCTCTCCTACAGCAATGACCAGACGGTCGGCAAGGCCACGGTCACGATGACGGCGGTGGAGGGCAGCGGTTATGCCGGAAGCAGAAGCATGACATACCAGATTGTCGGAACGCCGATAACCAGAGCGAAGGTAGAGGGACTGGAAAATAAGGAGTATACGGGAACGGAGGCGGATGTATGGCAGGATGGCTATACGCTGACAATCGGTGGGGAGACACTGACGGAAAGCCGGGATGACGGGAAAACAGGCGATTATGTCGTCTCTTACCAGAAGACGGACAAGGTCGGAACGGCGACGATTCTGTTTAAGGGTATCAACGAATACAGCGGGCAGATAAAAAAAACGTATAAGATCCTGCCCTATGAGTTCAGTCTGGAAAAAGTGGGGAACGGGCAGGACATCACCCTTTCCTACTATACGCAGGATGAGCCTGATGTGGTCAAACCCCTGACGGACCTGAACGGGATTGAGACCCCTTATATAAAAGGGGGAAGCAAGCCGGTGCTTCTGCTGAGCTTTCGGGGGAAGGAGCTGATCCCCGGCAAGGATTACAGTATCAGCTATCGGAATAATAACGCGCTGACGACGGCAGAGACGGCGGAGAACAGACTGCCGGGATTTACGGTTGCGGGCAGGGGCAATTTCAAGGGAAGGCTGACCGGCAGCTTTACCATTACAGACGGGCAGTTTGACAAAAAGACCGGCGGCAGTCAGAAGATCACCATGACACTCAAGGATATGGTTTATCAGGAGCGGAAAGGCGCTTACAGGACGAAGGCGGTGCTGCGGGATGTGAGCGGTTCCGCGCTGGCTGCAGGCAGGGATTATGACAGAGATCTGCAGTATACCTACGAACAGGACACGGATATACTGGTTCTGGTGAACAGGACCAAGGTGGAAGAAAAGCGGAAGAAGGGAGACCCCGTGGGAGAGATGGACATTCCTCCTGCAGGCGCGTCCATCCGCGTGACGGCGCAGGGAATCGGCGTTTACGCCGGGACAGGAGAGACGCCGCCGGAAATTTCGGCAGTTTACCGCATCGTTTCGGCGGATCTATCCAGAGTGAGGGTAAAGGCCGCGGCGAAGAATTATCAGGACGGCAGGCCGGTCACCCTGACGGCGGGAGACCTGTCCGTGACAATGAGCGGAGTGGAGGAACCTCTGGCCCTTGGCAGAGATTATGTGATTGTGGAAGAAAGTTATACAAACAACACGAAAAAGGGAACGGCAAAGGTAACCCTGCGGGGTATTGGAAACTACGGCGGCGAGAAGACGATCAGCTATACCATCGGGGCGAAGAAGCTGCTGTGGTGGGTGAAGTAGACATAAAAAGGTGAACATAAAATGTGTCACAGAAGGAGGGAAAAGGTTCCTTTTCTGGAAAGAAAAGCTTAAGAAATTCTTAAAAACACAAGATGTAGTGTATTTTTCTCTTGCATAATACAATTACAGATGTTATAATCAAAACCATCATAGGGTGACATAATAGAATGTTATGCAACTCACTATGCAGAAAGTAAAATGAAGCACGGCAGAAACAGTTAATGTACGCATGGGAAAAGGTGGAAAGTAATGAGAAAGAGGAGAGTATTAGCATTATTATTGGCGCTTAGTCTTGTGGTGAGCGGAAACGGCATGACGGTTCTTGCGTCTGAGCAGGGAGCGGACATGCCTGTTTCAGCGTCTCAGGAAGAGTCACAGGAGACTGACGATAAATTGGGAGAGAACGAGGACACTTCTGGGAATACGCAGGATTCCCCGGAGACAGGCGATAAATCGGAGGAGGGAAAAGAGCCTTCTGTAGAGGAAAAGCCTTCGGAGGGGGACAAGACTCCCGAAAAACCTGAGGAGAGCGATCCTTCCGTACCGAAGGAGGACGATACCGTGCAGGACGGCGACCAGCCCGCTACGGAGGACGGCGAAGATGAAAAGCAGGACGGGGAGCCGGACGTAGAGGAGCAGGAGCCTACTGTTTCCGAGAATGATGTGGATGCGGATGCAGAAACAGAGGAAACGGTTGAGGCGAAGCCCTATGTCAGCAGAATGGTGACTTTTACAGACGATATAGGCATGCGCGTGACATATGATGCCAACGCGTCCCAGCTGTACAGCTATGTGGTTGAGAACGGTGTGCTTACGTCCGTAAAAAGCAAAGACACGGATCAGGCAGTGACTTTTGAAGGCAATGTGGAATTGAAGCAGCCGGAGGAGGGCGAACAGTATACTTCCGTTTCGGCAGCCGTGTTTAGCGGCAATGAGAATATTACATACGTGAAGCTGCCGGCGGGCGTAAATGCTGTGGCGGCGAACGGCTTTAAGGGATGTACGAAATTAAAGAGCGTCTATCTGCCATCTACTGTCAAAACGATAGAGGCGGGCGCATTTGAGAACTGTACGGCCATGACCCAGATTTCCGTGCCGAAGTCTGTGACAGCTATTGGCGGCACTGCGTTTAAAAATGATGCGAGGCTGCATCTGGTTTATATCAAAGATGTGGATTATTCGGAATTAGAGACAATCGGCGACAGCGCATTTGAAGGTTGTGCCGTGCTTTCGGAGTTTTGCTCGGATACCAGTTTCGCCATGCCCAATAAGATAAAGAGCATTGGGAACGCGGCGTTTAAGGGATGTAAGGCGATCAAGGCGGTCGATTTTAGCGCCACGAAGATTCAGACGATGGGAGAGAGCGCGTTTGAGGGGTGCAGCGGGATAACGAGCCTGAATTTTGGGAATACGCTTTCCACGATTCCCCAGAGGGCATTTGCCGACTGTAAAGAACTTGCAGTTATCACATTCCCGGTTGTGGGCGGAAACAGGACTACCATTGGCGCATATGCATTCAGCGGCTGCTTCAGGTTAAAACAGCTGGTGCTGCCCCAGTTTGTGCAGGCGGTGGATGAGAATGCATTTCAGAGTTGTACGAATCTGACACGAATAGAAATAAGATGCGACAGCATAGAGCTCGCACAGACTGCTTTCCCGGTGGAAAACAGGGAACTTGTGATTATTGCCACACCGGGCAGTAAGGGCGACGATTATGCGGCGAAATATGGGAAACAGGCGGATAAGGATAAGTATTATACCTATACGGTGGAAGATATAAGCGGCCTCCCGATGGCGGACGGTAAGTTTACCGGAGGAAAGCTCTGGGTAGGGACGGCGCCCGGGAGCAGATATGAGAGCAACATTAACACCCTGAACAATAAAAAGGGCGTCAAGAGTGACAATACGAAATATTATATCTGCTACAGTGCAGACGATGGTTACTCGTTTATCGCAGATTCCCTGAAATGCAACGGTCAGCCGGTGCAGCGGGAAAATGGCGCATATTATTTTACTATGCCGGAAGGCGGCGCGGTGATTACGGCGGAATTCAGATCGGCAGTGCCCGGCATGATAACGGGGCAGAAGGTCGCTGTGGAGTTCTCGGCCGGCGTGCCCCTGCAGAATGGAAGAGAGGATGATTACGGATATCTGGGTGTGGAACTTAAGCTGGGACAGACGACAAAACTTTATGTCCTAGATGTGAACGGCGAGTCGGTTCCCGCATCCAAACTGAAACTTACCTCCCTTAACACCAAGGTTGCGACGATTGACAGCAAGGGCGTTATCACTGCCGTGGGCACAGGAACGGCGGCAGCGGCGAGCACGGAGATCAAGGTGGAGGTCGTTGGCGGGGACGGCAGGAAAATTGAGTTTAAGAGAACTGTCAGCGTGAGGGCCGCGGAAGCGAAATCCATTATTCTGAAGGCGTCCGGTTACAAAGAGTCACAGATGGACGTGGTTGAGAGAGAAGGCGGGATACAGACTGCCTCTATTGAGAAGAACTATGTAAAAGCCAACGACTTTACGTTTACCCTGAGAGCGAATGTCTATGACGGGGAGGACGCAATCGGTAAAAATCTGACGTGGACCACCAGCGACGCGAAGGTGGCGACGGTGTCGAACAAAACGACAGATGCGAAGAACCCGACTAACGGGGTGGTTGTGAAGAAAGGCTGCGAGGGTGAAGCGACAATCACGGTGACGGCGACTAACGCAGCGGGGGCGGAGAAGGAAAGGGTTGTCCAGAAGTTTGTGGTCCGGGTATATCAGGAGGGATATAAACTGGCTTCCTCTTCCGTAACGGTAAATCCCCTGCAGACAAACGGCGGAATCGTGGAACTTCTCGCTACCGGCGGCACGGGTATTGGCGACGCAACGATCACTCTTTATGAGAATAATTCTCATTCGACTACATCGTTTTCAGCGCTGGCAGTTGAGCAGACGGGCGGAGATGACAGTAATTGCAAGAAATTTTATATCAGGCCCCACGTGTCTACTCTCAAAAACGGCACCTACAAGGTGCGGGTTTGTATAAATGATAACCGCAATGAGGAGAATTGGCTTCCCCTCACCATTACTGTGAAAAATACGGCTCCCGCCCCGACGATTAAGTTTAATTCAAAGAAAACGAAATTTAACTTATTTTATAAGGACGGCCGGAATACGGCGGACGGCGAAGCCCCGTTTGTAACTACGGAGATCACCAGACTGGGCGATGCACGGATCAGGGATGTGAAGTTAGAGCCGCTGTCTACCAAAGACGATGACAGACTTTTTGTGGAAAATTTCGAAATTGACAGCAGCAGGAGCAATTTCGCATCAGGTATTGTGATTATCAAGAGAAAAGACGGGGCTTTTCGCTATACGAGCAGGAAGCAGCCCGCGGTAACGGGTAATTTGGCTATTTACTATGAGGGGTATGAGGACAGCGCGGTCAAGAGAATGAAGGTGACCATGCCTACCTGTACCATAGCGCCGACTTACGCACTGAGGGAGACATCGGCTACCTACTGCAGGGATCTTGGAGAGCAGAGCGAGACGCTTGTGCTGTATGATAAGAAATCCAAGACGAAGGAACAGGTTGTACTGGGAGAAAACGACCATGTTACGGCGAGTTCGGATAGAATTGTGGGACTGGATAGCGATATAACAATTGCAGGCGGCGCCATTCCCATCTCGTTTGTGCCGGAGAATGGAAAAATTCAGCTTACACTGCAGAATGATACCTGGGACTTGGACAAGAACGGTGCGGCGAGAACACTTACCTATAACTTCCAGGTGAAGGTCAGCCTGGTAAAGCCGACTGTTAAGATCAGCCAGAACAACTTGTCATTGAACGTGTGGTATCCGGAGACGGGGGTGCAGTTTGCACTGACCTCGAACCAGAGAGGACTGAATATCAGTCAGACGCAGACATTCAACCCGGTAGTCAACAGGGCGAATGAGGAAAATATCAATAAGCTGGAAGTGACATACGAAAACGGTGTGGGGACAGCAAGGATCAAGCCGGGCGAGACAGTGAAGAAAGGAAGTTATAGCTTCAAGTGCACGCCGCAGGCCGACTACCCGGAGACGCTCAGGGACGTGACCCTTACTGTTAAGGTGGTAGACAATAAGCCGACAGTTAAGTTTGGAAAAGGCACTCTGCAGTTAAACAAGGCGGCAGTCAGCACGGTTCAAAGCATTGATGCAGATGTGGCAGATGTGGACCGTGAAGTGGCAGAAGTACCGTTCACAGTGAGCGGAAAGCCGGAAGGGTATCATATACTTCCTGTGGGTACGAATGCAGAGAATACTGAGATTAAGTGCACAACCAGAGGTAAAGAAGGAGCGGAAAACAACTTCATTTTCAGCGTGACAGAAGGCGAGGGCGGCGATACGCTGGCAGTTTCCCTGAAAGACAGGAACCTGCAGGCCGCTAATTATAAGTTTACCATGACGCCGAAATATAAGAAGGACGGGGCGACGCTGTTAGAGGCGAAACCTGTAAACTTCAATGTAAAGGTGTATGACAACGGCAATATCAGCCTTAGAGTAGTGGCAAAGGGCAAGATTAACCTTCTGAACAGAGAGGGAGAGGCAAACGATAAGAACGGCATCGTGTATACACCGACTCTGCTGAACCTCAAAGGACAGATCACAGATGTAAAAATATATGACGCAAGAAAACTGGAGACGGAAAGCGCATATTTTACGATCAAGATGATTGAAGAGGGAAAAGACGCCGGGAAGTTCTTTGTCGCACCGAAAGAGGACGCGAGACTGGAATACAACAAGAACTATCCTGTGACCATATGGGTAAAGGTAAAAGGATATGGTGGGAAAGCAAATTATAATAATGGCGTCCTGACAGACAATCTTAGTATCAGGGCCCTGCAGGTGCTTCCCAAAGTGACCACGGATAAGTCTACGATAAACACGTACCTTTCTACGAAGAATTATAACGCTTCCTTTGTGGTGGCGCCCAAGGACGGTTCTGTAGGAACGATTGAGTCAGTTGCTTTCGGAGCCAAAGATGATAAAGCAAATGAAAGCTTTAAGCTGATACAGGAAGCACAGGCGGACGGCTCCATGAAGGTGACGGTACATCTGAAGGAGGGCGTTGAATATCCGAATGGTTCTACCAATACAGTGAAAATGTATGTGAAATATAAAGGACAGGGAGAAAAAACTTCGGAAACGGCAACGACCTTTAGTATGAAGATAAAGGTAAACTGATTCAAACCGTTTAAAACAGAAGAAGAGACAGAGAAAGACAGCGCTGCATTTGGGCGCTGTCTTTATTTTGGAAACTGTCATAAATTATCTTCGTCCAGGAACTTAATAAAATGCAGCAGTTCTCGGCGCTTCCCGGCATTCAGTTTCTGGATGCGGAAGAGAACGTCGTGCATGGTGACGTCGTCCAGATATTTCCGGCTCAGATTAGGGCTGCCAAGATACCCGTTGTCTGCGCCTAAGAGATAATCTGTGCTGACCTTGTAATAGCTGGAAAGCTTCAGAATGGCCCAGAGCGGAATATCGCGGCGGCCGTTCTCGTAGTTGGAGTATGTCTGCTGCGACACGCCCAGATATTCCGCTATTGTTTTCTGCTTGAGATCCCGGTCTTCCCGCAACCCCCGGATGATGACATGCAGTTCTTTCATTTCCCTGTCAAGTTCCTTTCCATGTCAGTATTGCCAAAAATGTTGTTATAAATGCTAACACACAACGAGAAGTTGTAATTTGTTAAACTACAAAAAGAAAAGAAATGGAAGAAAAAACAATGGCAGGAAGTAAAAGAGGGTAAAGTTTAACGTGTAAATAGCGATAAGTTTTGCTATAATAGAAAAAGATGGAAGCGGAGGATAAGAGCGCGAAAATGGTAAATTATACGGAGCAAGATCATTTATTTTATCGGGTCGTTAACGCTGCGGTCCGGCTGCTGCTTGCGGGAGCGGTGTTTCTCCTGTTTCTGCACAGTATATTCAGCACCAGTTTTGTGGGCAGGCTGATTCTGGAAGACGGAAGCGAACAGGAGAGAACCTTGAATATAGCGGACAGCCCGCTGCGCCATCTTCTGGTATTTATCCTTTTTACGGCGGCGGTTCTTGCAGGGCGGAAATTGTGGCGCGCATTCGGCGTGCGAAAAGGTGGTCATGCGGACGTACGTGACGGAAAAGACGATTGTGCAGGCGTGTATAGTCGGAAAGGGAATATGATATTTTGGGGACTGACGCTTCTGACAGTGATACTTGCCGTCTCCTATGTGGGCATGACGCAGTTATATCCGGGTTCCGACCCGGCGAAGGTGTATGGGATTGCCATGCAGTGGAGACAGGGGGATTTCTCTTCCTTTGAGGAGGAGGCCTATCTGTTCTGCTATCCGTTTCAGTCGGGAATCGTGCTGTTCTTTTATCTGTTGAGTTTTCTCTTCGGCGAGGGAAATTTTGTGGGAATCCAGCTGGTGAACGTGGTCTTTCTGGCGGCTATTTACGGTTTGCTTGCAAAGCTTTCCGGGCTTTTTGGCGTGGCTGCCGGCGAGGGCACGGAAGGATTTGAAAAGAAGAGAAAGGGATTGCAGGCGGCGGTGTATCTGGGGCTTATCGTCTGGGTGCCGCTTGCCTTTTATGTGACATATCTGTATGGCATTCTGCCGGGTATGGCGCTGTCGCTGGGGGCAGTCTATTTTGCGCAGCGGTATCTGGCTCTCAGGCGGCTGCGCTATATGGCGGCGGCGTCTCTTAGCATGGGACTTGCTACTGTCATAAAGATGAACTGCTTGATTTATCTGATCGCCATTGCCTGTTTTCTGCTTTACGACGCGATTACTCTCTTTTGGTTTTCCGGGAAAAAGAAGTGGAAAGAAGGTGCAGTTTCCCTTCTCTTCATCGTATGTATGGGGCTGAGCGTTGCGTGCTGGACGGGGATTTCCAACGCTGCAGTTGAAAAGATTGCGGGACGCGAACTGCCGGAGGGAGAAGTTATGCTCTCATGGGTGGTAATGGGGATGCAGGAGGCGCCGATTGGGCCGGGAGGCTACAACGGTTATATCAGCAATGTATTTACAGAGAACCATTATGACAGGGAGCTGGTTACGCAGGCGTCTATGGAGGATCTCGCTAAAATTATGACAAAGATGCTGGAATATCCTGTGGATGAAGGGATTCCCTTTCTGGCGCGAAAGACGGCGTTTCAGTGGAATGATCCCACCTTTATCTGTCTGGACCGTACCCGGGGGAGAAAGTCAAAGGTGCAGATGCCGCAATGGCTGAAAAGTGTAATTTACGGCAGGGGCAGCGTGGGGCTTTCGATTCTGCTCAATTATATGCAGACGCTGATTCTTCTCGGGATGCTGCTCTATCTCTTCTTGCGGTGGAGAAAGGGAAGTCTTTATGAGCTGATGGGGGCGGTGGTTTTTCTGGGAGGATATCTGTTCCACCTGTTCTGGGAGTCCAGCTCCTCCTATACCATACCATATTTTGTGCTGCTGATTCCCTATGCGGTATGTGGTATGGCGGAGTGGGCGTTATTTCTGGAAGGGGTATTGGGCAGACTGTGCGGGAGTGAAAAGAATGGCGCAGGGGAGTCGGGGAAATGGTCTTTCCTGACAGGATGGCGAAAGAAACCGGGCCGGGTTTTCGCTCTGGCTGCGGCGCTTGTCTTCTGCCTGCTTGTCCTTGCATTTACGCGGACAAACCTCTTTCACCGAACGCTCGCGCTAAACGACGACTTGCAGGGCATTGACGCAGGCGCGCAGTTTTACCACACGGGGGACTGGGAAACTCCGTATTGAGTGTATTCTTCGAAAATACAGTGGCACGGAGGAGAGCAAAACGCTGTCTGGCTGGGCAGGATGTCTTTTTAGTGCGTCAAAAAAAGGCGGAACAGCCTGTACAGTCCGTGGCGGATACAGAAGACATAAGCTTTGTTGTGCAGTCCTGAGATATCGCTTATTCTGACGGCGCGGAAAGCCCGCCTGACGGGGGAATAACTGCACTCCTCCAAGAAAGCCTTTTTGAAATCGGTTCCGGCGTCCTGGTCACTTCGAAACACGGGCGGAAAGGTCAAAAGACACTGGTAGGCATAATAATACAGAAGCTGTTTTTCCATACAGGAATGTGCGCACAGGTCGATGAGTCTGTCGTAAGTATCGAAAAGCAGACGGTTTTCCGCGAGCCGCCCGCGGTCCATGGTGTGGGTGAGGGAACTGCCGTTGCTTCGATAATAATAGAGGGATTCTGAGAGAAAATAGACGGAGGAGGCCTCCAGAAGGCAGGGGTAAACTACCAGTCCGTCTTCTCCCAGCTTAATGGAGTGGGGGACATGGAAAAGATGCTTTTCCAGAAGCGTCCGGCGAAACAGCTTGTTGCAGAGACTGGGGGAAACCCCATAATGGAAAAAAGCGCCCGAAAAGAGCATCGCAGGATGGACCTGTTTTTCAAGTTCACTGCGGCCGTAAAATCCGGGGCTGCAGATGTCCTGCCGCTCAATTTTCTTTTCGGGGGTAACGGCAGTGTAATTGCAGCATACGATATCGGCGTCTGATTCCATGGCGCGGCCGCACATGCGCTCGTACATGGTAGAATCAATCCAGTCGTCGCTGTCCACAAAAGCGATATAGGCTCCGGACGCTTTTTTGAAACCTTCCTGTCTGGCTGACATATGGCCGCCGTTTTCTTTATGGAAACAGCGGATGCGGGGATCCCTGCCGGCATATTCGTCGCAGATAGCGGACGAGCCGTCTGTGGAGCCGTCGTCTATGAGAAGAACCTCGAAATCCGTGAACGTTTGGGCGAGAATGCTGTCCAGACATGCGCCCAGATAGGATTCTACGTTATATACGGGGACTATGATGCTTAAAAAAGGCATGATGCAACTCCTTTTAGAGACTGATTTATGTAAGTATCTTTTATATTATAGCATAACGGAAATGGCAGAGGCTATAGAAGAGGAAATGTGTGATGGAAAAAATTGTATTTATTATTCCCAATATGACAGGAGGGGGAACGGAGAGGGTGATATCCCTTTTGAGTACAGAGTATGTCAAACGGGGATTTCAGGTTGCGATTATGCAGTTTGCCGGGTACCGGCATGCCTATGAGCTGGACAGCCGAGTGGAGGACTTTGCCGTTTCTGAACAGTCAGGCGGCAATCCGCTGATTCAGATCAGACGGATCAGGGACATGCGCAGATATTTTAAGAACAATCCGAACTGTCACATTTTTGCTTTCTGCGTAAACGGCGCCGTGTTTTCAGCCATTGCGACGCTCGGCATGAAGCGCCCTTTTCTGGTTGCCGAGAGGAACAGCCCGGAGAGCTGCAAGGAGAAAAAAATCCGTAACTGGGCTTATCGGAGGGCGGACGTGATTACCTTTCAGACGGCGGACGGCATCGGATACTTCCCGGCGGACATTGCCAAAAAGGCGGTGATTATACCAAATCCCATTGACACGGCGATTCCGCGGCGTTATGAGGGAGAGCGGACGAAAAAGATTGTGACGGTGGGACGGCTGCACAGCCAGAAAAACCAGGCGCTGCTTTTGGAGGCGTTTTCAGATTTCTGCAAGGAGCGGACAGATTATGCGCTCCATATATATGGGGAGGGAGAACTGGAGGCGAAGCTGAAAGCGTACGCGCAGGAGCTGGGGCTCGGGGACAGCGTAGTGTGGCACGGTTTTTCCGCCCGTGTGAAAGAGGAGATTGCGGACAGCCGCATGTTTGTGCTCTCTTCTGATTTCGAAGGGATTTCCAACTCCATGCTGGAGGCTCTTGCCATGGGGATTCCCACGATATCCACAGACTGTCCGATTGGCGGGGCAAGAGTCTATATGAAGAACAATGAGAGCGGCCTGTTAGTGCGCGTAGGGGACCGAAAGGCGCTTACAGAGGCCATGCTCCGGGTTGCCGGGGATGATGAACTTGCCGGGCGGCTTTCCGTCAACGGGGCCAAGGTGAGGGAAAAGTATTCTCCGGGCAGTATTGCGGAGCGTTTTTTGGAGGCGGCGGGCATTTTATGAGCAGTGTAACAATTTTGACACCCACATACAACAGGGCGGCGTATCTGCCCAAACTCTATGAGAGCCTGAAAGCCCAGACAAACAGGGACTTCCTCTGGCTGGTTGTGGACGACGGCAGCGAGGACGGCACAGAAGCGCTTTTTGCCTCTTACGGGCAAAAAGATGTGGAGATACGCTATATCAGACAAAAAAACGGAGGGAAGCACACGGCGCTAAACAGGGGAATTTCGGAAATTCAGTCGGAGCTTACTTTCATCGTGGACAGTGATGATTATCTGCCGGAAAATGCGGTGGAAACGATTCTCGCTTACCATGAAAAATACAGGAAAACACCCGGACTGTGCGGCTACAGCTTCCTGCGCTGCCACAGCGACGGGCGGGTAAATACCGCCTATTTCCCTTCGGATGAACTGGTCGGGTCCTATGCGCAGGTGCGCATCAACGGCGGCATTGGGGGCGATAAGGCGGAAGTTTTTTACACGGAAATTTTGAAAAAGTATCCGTTTCCCGTGTTCCCAGGCGAAAAATTTATGCCGGAGGATACGGTTTGGATGCAGATGTCTGGTCCGTATCAGATGGTGCACATTAATAAAAATATTTATTACTGCGACTATCTGGAAGACGGGCTGACCAACACGGGAAGACGGATGAAGGTGCATTCTCCAAGGGGGATGGTACTGCGTTCCCGGGTATATCTGGAAGATCCGGCAGTCAAAATAAAGGTGAAGGTGAAAATGATGCTGCTGTATCAGGTTTACGGCAGATTTGCGGGGCTGTCCGCGAAAGAATTGAGGCAAAAGACCCGGCAGAAAGCGCTGTGGTACCTGTGCAGGGCGGCTTCCTTTTTTATCTGGTTTGCGTGGAGCCGTTCGCTGGTGTGAGGGCAGCTCCTTTAATCGGATAGACTTTGCATTTGGGGTGTGATATACTTATGACGTAATAAGGGGCGCAGATGAAAGAAAGATATATAGACTTAAAGGTGATACTGACAGCTTCCGGCGTAAATCTTACGGAAATTGATCGGATAAAAGAATAATTTAAGGGGTATGGAAACACTGAGGGTAGTTTTTTGTTTTGATGAAAATTTAGTGGCGCAGGTGCAGGCGGCTGCAGCATCTCTTCTTGACAGCCGCGGTCCGGGTGATCACTTTGAAATTCACTGCGTCTGTACGAAAGAGGCCGAGATTGCGGGGGCGCCGCTGGAACAGCTCATAAAGAGAAGGGACCCGGCCTCCTCTCTCGTGATGCACTGCATGGAAAATCCATATGGGAATGCATATCAGGTGAGGGATATTTCCGCCGGCACATATCTGCGGCTTGCCCTGCCGGGGCTTTTGCCGGAGACAGACAAAATTCTCTATATGGACGCGGACGTGCTGGTGAGGGAAAGCCTTGCGCTGCTCTGGGAAACGCCCATGGAGAAAATGGCGCTCGCCGCCGTGAAAGGCGCGGTGAATCTTTCCGACAAATGGGAGTGGAACTGCGGCAGGCCATACTGGCACCAGCTGTCGGGTATGAAGGGCGGCTATATCAACGCAGGCGTTACGCTGATTCATCTTGCAGAGGTGAGGAAAAGAGGGCTTGACGCGCGCTGGCACAAAATGACGGGAGAACGGTTTTACTATCAGGACCAGGACATTCTGAATATCACCTGTCAGGGTGCTGTCGCTTATCTCCCGCCGAAATATAACAGGCTGGCCTATCTGGAAGAGAAGGATTTCGGGCAGTTTGTCGCGGAAGGCATTTACACGCAAAAAGAGACGCAGGAGGCGTTGGAGTCGCCGGCGGTTATCCATTACGCGGGGGACAAGCCGTGGAAACGCTATGACACGAATCTGGGGAGTCTCTGGTGGGAATATGTGAATGGACAGCCGGACCTGAAGGATTTGTTTGATGAAAAAAAGGCGCGCCGGTATCATGGGCCGACTCTGGGACAGCGGGCGGTGCGGAAAGTGAAAAAACTGTTTAGCAGGGAAAAGTTATAACGGCTTGGGACATAAAAGAAGGGAAAACAGGAAAGGAACACGGTAACGGATTATGAAGATTGCGGTGGCAGGAACCGGATATGTAGGTCTGGTGGCGGGCGTGTGCTTTGCGGAAAAAGGGCACGACGTAACATGCGTGGATGTGGACGAAAAGAAAGTAAAAATGATGGAGGCGGGAAACAGCCCCATCTTTGAGGAAGGTCTCGAGGAGCTGATGCGGAAGAACAACGAGGCGGGACGGCTCCACTATACCACGGATTATGCCGCAGCATACCGGGACAAGGACGCCATTTTTATCGGGGTGGGCACACCCGAGCAGCCGGACGGCTCCGCCAACTTAAATTATATCGCAACGGTTTCCAGACAGATCGCGGAGTCTGTGGAGCGGGACTGCCTGGTAGTGGTAAAATCCACGGTGCCTGTGGGAACAAACGATAAAGTGGAGCAGTTTATCCATGATTTCCTGACGCGGGATGTGAAGGTGGAAGTGGCTTCCAACCCGGAGTTTCTGGCGCAGGGATCAGCGGTGCACGATACCCTGCACGCGGCGCGGATTATCATCGGCACGGAGAGCAGGGAAGCGGAGGCGGTCTTAAAGAAAATATACGAGCCTTTCGGCCTCCCCATCGTATCTGTGAACAGGCGGTCCGCGGAGATGATTAAATATGCCTGCAATGATTTTCTTGCCCTGAAAATTTCTTATATGAACGACATTGCAAACCTCTGCGAACTGGTAGGGGCGGATATCGACGCGGTGGCGGAGGGCATGAGCTACGACGCGCGTATCGGCGCGAATTTCCTGAAAGCGGGTATCGGATACGGCGGAAGCTGTTTCCCCAAGGACACCAAGGCGCTCAAATATCTGGCGGGTCAGTACGGCTACCAGCTTAAGACCGTGGAGGCGGCGGTGGATGTGAACGCCGCGCAGAAAACAAGGCTTTACCAGAAGGCGTGCAAGCGGATGATTACTTTTGAAGGACTGAAGGTTGCGGTGCTGGGGCTTGCATTCAAACCGGGGACGGACGACCTGCGGGAAGCGCCCTCGCTCGACAATGTGAAGCTGCTTTTGGAGCACGGCGCGCAGATCACGGCCTATGATCCCGTGGCGGCGGATAACTTCCGAAAGGTTTATCCCGAAGGGACGGCGGGCAGAGGTTCCATTGCCTATGTGGATACGCCGGAGGAGACGCTTGACGACGCCAACATCTGTTTTGTGTTTACGGAGTGGGAGCAGATCTGCTGCCTGAAGCCGGAAACCTTTAAGGAGCGGATGCGCATTCCGCTTGTGTACGACGGGCGAAATGTCTTTGACGTAAAGCAGATGAAGGAAGCGGGAATTGAGTATTACAGTATAGGACGGTAAGCGGCGGAAAGGAGCGGCTGTGAAAGAGTTAGATCCCTCAAAGACATATCTGATTACCGGCGGCGCAGGTTTTATCGGATTTCATTTATCCAAAAGTCTTTTGGAGAAGGACGCGCGGGTGATCGGTTTCGACAACATGAACGATTATTATGACGTGAGGCTTAAAGAGGACCGGCTGGCAAAGCTGTACTATTATGAAAAATATACGTTTGTCAAAGGCGATCTGGCGGACAACGCGGATGTGTTCCGGGTGTTTCAGGAGTACAGGCCTGATATTGTGGTGAACCTGGGAGCGCAGGCGGGCGTCCGTTACAGTATAGACAATCCGTCCGCCTATATGGAATCCAACATGATGGGATTTTTCCACATACTGGAGGGATGCCGTTATTTTCCTGTTGAGCATCTGGTGTACGCTTCGTCCAGCTCCGTATACGGCGGCAATGAAAAAGTGCCTTTTTCCACGGAGGATAAGGTGGACGAGCCGGTAAGTCTCTATGCGGCCACCAAGAAATCCAATGAGCTGATGGCGCATGCTTACAGCAAGCTTTTTTCCATTCCCGTTACAGGACTTCGTTTTTTCACGGTTTACGGACCGTTTGGCAGGCCGGATATGGCGTATTTCAAATTTACGAAAAAGATACTCGCGGGAGAGCCGATTCAGGTGTATAACAAGGGCGACATGATGCGGGATTTCACTTATATTGACGATATTGTGCAGGGCGTGGAAAACATTCTTTGCAATCCGCCCGAAAAAAATGAAAAGGGCGCGTACTATAAGCTTTATAACATCGGCAATAATAAACCTGTGAAGCTGATGGATTATATAGAGACGCTGGAGAGGTGTCTGGGCAGGGAGGCGAAGAAAGAGTATCTGCCCATGCAGCCCGGCGACGTGTACCAGACCTACGCGGATGTCACGGATCTGATGCGGGACTACGACTTTAAGCCGGAAACTTCCATCGAGGAAGGTCTGCAGAAGTTTGTGGACTGGTACCGCAGTTACTACGGAGAGGAAAATGGCTGAAACGATGAGAGAAATTCCGGTTTTATATTTGGTAGTGCCCTGCTATAACGAGGAGGAAGTGGTGGAGAAAACCGCCGCCATTATGGGAGAAAAGCTGACCCGGCTTGAGGGGGAACAAAAGATAGCAAAAGGCTCCAAAGTTATGTTTGTAAATGACGGGAGCAAGGATAAAACCCTGCAGCTGCTTCATGGGATCGCGGCGAAGGACAGGCGGTTTTCCGTGGTGAGTCTGGCGGGAAATTATGGCCATCAGAGCGCGATTTTAGCCGGGATGATGACGGCGAGAAAGTATGCGGATGTGGTGGTGACCATTGATGCGGATCTGCAGCAGGATATCGAGGCGCTGGATTCGTTCCTGGCCTGTTACATGGAGGGCTGTGAGGTGGTATACGGCGTCCGCAACGACAGGCACTCCGACGGCTTTTTTAAGAAGGCCACGGCAACCGCTTACTATAAGCTGATGCACATGCTGGGAAGTACGGTTATGACGAACCACGCGGACTACCGTCTGATGTCGAAGAAGGCGCTTGACGCCCTGTCGGAGTACAAGGAGACGAATCTTTTTCTGCGCGGCCTGATTCCCACTATGGGTTTTCCTTCCGACGTGGTCTATTTTGATGTAAAGGCAAGGGAGGCTGGACATTCCAAGTATACGCTAAACAAGATGATGACGCTGGCGCTGGACGGCATTACTTCTATGAGTGTGCGCCCGCTCAGGCTGATCGGCGGACTCGGCTTTTTCATGTTTTTGTTCAGCATGGTGATGTGTGTGATCGGTCTGGTGGACTGGGCAAGGGGAAACAATGTACCGGGATATACCACGACCCTGATCGTGTCCCTGGTTATCGGTGGCATCACCCTTTTATCGCTTGGTATTATCGGGGAATACGTCGGAAAGATTTATATGGAGACGAAGCACAGGCCCAGATACATTATTGATACGCTTGTATGGCGAGAGGATGACGGGGAGGTGCTTTGACATGGGTAAACCGGATATTCACGCGGATGACTACGCGCTGACAGGGAACACTTCCCGGGATATGCTGGAGTGTATGCGGGCGGGCAGACTTGACAGCATCAGTATTGTGCCGAATATGAGCTGCTTTGAGGAATGTATGGAACTGCTTTACGGGGAGATACCGCATCTCCCCTTTCTGCCGCTTTTATCGGTGCATCTTGATTTTGTGGAGGGAAGAAGTCTGGCGGGAAAGGCGGCGGCCCCCGATCTGGTAAAGGCGGACAGTGACCTGATGGGACTTGGCTGGGGCGGTCTTTTTGCGGCATCCTATCTGCCGCATAAGAGAAAAAGGATCAAGGCGCAGCTAAAGCGTGAGATCAGGGCCCAGCTGTCAAAGGCGCAGCCGGCCATCGAAAAGTGCATGGAAATTGCCGCGGGGAATGGGATTTCCTGCGGACAGAAAGGAATGCGGATCGACAGCCACCAACACGCCCACATGATTCCCGTGGTATGGGAGGCGGTTCTGGAGGTCGTGCATGAGGAAGGGTATGTGTTAGAGTATATCCGCAACTCAAAGGAGGTGCTGGGTGTATTTATGACAGATGTGTCGCTATATAAGACATACCGTCCTGTGAATTTTGTGAAAAACAGGCTCCTGTCCCTCTACTCCCATAAGGCGGACCGTTTTTGTAAAGCGAACGGCATGAAGCAGATGTATCTCTGGGGACTTGTGATGAGCGGCCGGATGGACCGGGAGAGGATAGAAAAACTATACGGGAAAATGAAGCGCAAAGCCGAGAAGGACGGAAGAACGCTGGAAATTCTCTTTCATCCGGGCCTTACCCTGCCGGAGGAGGTTACGCCTGAGATCGCGAAAGACGCGGCGGATGATTTTTATCTTTGTGAAGACAGGCATGTGGAGAAAGAGGCGGTGCTCGGCGTGGAGTGGTGACAGCCGGGTGAGTGACATCTGTGTTTGTGGAAGTGTCTGTGCGTGAGATGGCAGTGACGCGACGGTGATTGTGGAAAAATGTGTAGGTTTATATAGATAACTTTAGAAAAATGTGTAAATCTGCGACAAAAAACTCAGAAAAATGTGCAAATCATAATTGAAAACCCCGGAAAAATGTGCGATACTGGTTTCGGGCACATAAGAGGGGGGAATGAGCTACAGCGCATCCCGCAGCTCCGGTATTTCTTCTGCGATGATTTCCATGAAATAGGCCGCTCCCTCCGAATTCAGATGGTCGGAATCGGAAAAGTAAGTCAGATTTTCGCTGAAACGCGCGTCGTGAGAGTAGTCATAATAACTGACGCCTGTGTCAGATGAGATGCGGTTAACTGTACTGTAAAATTGGTCGAAGAACTCTTCGGATACCGGCGCGTTGTAGTAGGAGGAAAAAGGCGTGGTGATAAGCACGGGCGTAAGCCCGTGTTTTTTGCAATAGTCGATCAGCGCAAGGAGCTGTTCCTCGCGCTCGGGTAAAAAGAGGTCTTCCTTGTTATTAAAGTGGCGGTCATAACGCATGGCTGCCCGGTTTGCAAATTCCGCGACTGCGGCCTCGTCCATTGTCACAGATTCCGCGGCATTTTGATCCGTTTCTGCGGACGCTCCGGCCGTTTCTTCCTCCGCGGCGAATACCTTGAGTGAGGGAGAAAACTCCGGCAGCAGCTTTAACAGATCCTCCCCGGCGGAGAGAATGGGAAGCCTGGTCGTCACGATATCCGTGTAGAGGTCGTAGTCGGGTATATTTTTGGGGGAGAGACAGTGATAATATTTCACGGACAAAGCCTGCGCCTCTGTCCCGTTCACCGTCTCATTGTTAAAGGAAAAGTAGGAGACGGGAATAAACAGCACGCAGCCTTCGTCCAGATGCTCCCCGTACTCTTTTAACAAAGCCAGATCATACTGGTAAGTCTGACTCACACTGCCGAAGTTAAAGCAGGAATACCCGTCCTGCGTCAGCGCATCGTAAACAAAATCGTATGCCCCGTGGGAACTGCCCACATTGGCGATCTCCACTTCATTAATCTGGTTCCCCAGCATCCGCAGATTCCACATGTCCATATACTTCGCATCGTCTATCTTACGATACGGGATATTCAAAAGAAATAGAATCAGGACCGCGGCGGCGGGGATGGTGATACATTTTATTATAAAAACGGGGACTGATTTATTTCTGTTCATACAAGATTCCTTTCCGCTGACCGTGAAATATTTTAAACTTGGATTAATTATTTTTCTGCACAACTTCAATAGCTTGCATGTATGCTGTCTTAAAACTGAAAATAAATAAACTCCGTCGCGATCCCCTTATGGGAGAACAGCGCGATCACCACCAGAAGCAGGACATAAATGCTAAAGCGGACGGGCGCTTTCTGCCGGGAGACAACCCCAATCACGTCCTGTTTCAGGGAAACCAAATCATAGAGGAAAAGAACAGCCGCCAGCAGCAGCATGCCGCACATGGACAAATAGGGCATGTCCAGACAGATCACGGCAGTTTTCAAATAATTCATGGGCCTTCCGATATCCCAGAACAGCCTCGAGATTATCCAGAAGGCGTCCTGAATGGTGTTTGCCCGGAAAAAGATCCAGGTAAAACAGAGCAGGATGAAGGTTATGGAAAGCTGCCACCAATGTTTTTTCCTGACGACTGGAACGCCACGCCTCGTCTTTGGGTAAACGAAGATTTCAACAATCTGCAAGAGGCCGTGGATCGCGCCCCAGAGGATATACGTCAGGCTGCTTCCGTGCCAGAAACCGCTCACCAGGAAGGTGAGAAGGAGGTTCAGGCAGTTGCGCCATTTCGGAACCCGGTTGCCCCCAAGGGGGATATAAACATAGTCCCGGAACCAGGTAGAAAGCGAAATGTGCCACCGGCTCCAGAATTCCCGGATGGAAAAGGAGAGGTACGGGCTTTTAAAGTTTACCGCAAGATCAATGCCGAAGAGCTTTGCACAGCCGATGGCGATATCTGAGTAGCCCGAGAAGTCACAGTAAATTTCGATTGCAAACATCACCGTAACTACAATAAAGACGAGGCCTACATAGCTGTATGCATTGTCGTAAACTTTATTTACAGTGACGGCAAAAACGTCCGCGATCACCAGCTTTTTAAAATAACCCCATGCCATCAGTTTGAGCCCGTAGGTCACATTTTCATAAGAAAAGCGCCGCTCTTTTTTTAACTGCGGCAAAAGGGCGTCCGCCCGGCCTATGGGGCCAGCCAGAAGCTGCGGAAAGAAGGAGACGAAGAGGGCGTAATAACCGAAGTGCCGTTCCGCACGGATTTTTCCTTTATAAACGTCGATCAGATATCCCATGGACTGAAAAAAATAGAAGGAAACGCCTGCGGGCAGCAGGATTTTCAAGGTCAGCGGCTGCAGGGTAAGCCGCCCGGCAGCGATCATGGCGTTGACTCTGTCGATGACGGGAGCTCCCAGTTTAAAGATCAGAAGGATGCCGGTAAGCGGCAGAATGCCGCCCAGCAGGCAGAGCCGCTTTTTTGTCTTCTGAGGAGCCTTTTCCAGTCCAAGGGCCAGAAAGTAGGTAAGAACTGTGGTGAAAAAGAGCAAAAGACCGTAGGCGGCATGCAGATTCATGTAAAAGGCATAGCTGGCCGCCAGCAGGAAACACCACCGAAACCTGACGGGTACAATATGGTACATGATAAACGCCGCCAGCAAAAAGACGGCAAAATGAATGGAATTAAAAAGCATGATGGCCTCCGATCCCCTGTTTCTGCTAATTATTTTACTGTATTGTGGAAATATTTACAACCATGTGCTATAGTGAAAACGGAGGCGGATGAAGAACATGGGTATCACTTCCTTTTATTTTTTGTGTTTTTTTGCCATTTTATTAGTCGTATATTACTGTATTCCCCGTAAGCTCCAATGGGGTTTTCTTTTGCTGGGAAGCGTCACGTACTGCCTGCTTGCGGGGCAGGGGGCGCTGATTCTGTATCCGCTTGTGTCTGTGGGCGCCTGTTATGTCGGCACAAGACTGCTTGCCGCAGCGCCTGTGGAGGAGGAGAGGAAGCGCAGGGGCATTTTGACAGTGACTATTTTGGTCAATATCGGCATCCTTTTTGCCCTCAAGTATGTGAATTTTTTTATTAACACGGTGGACGGCATGGCTGCCCTTTTCGGCGGGCCCGACAGGCTGATCGCCGGTGTGGATTTTCTGGTGCCCCTGGGAGTCAGTTTTTACACGTTTTCCCTGCTTGGCTATGTGATCGACGTCTATTACGGATTGGCAAAGGCACAGAAAGATTTCGGGAAGCTTGCCCTATACGGGCTGTATTTTCCGAATCTGATTTCAGGGCCGATCTTAAAGTACAGGGAGCATGCAGAACAGTTTTTTGCGCCGCATGACTTTGACTATAAACAGGTGACGCAGGGCTTGCAGCGCATGGTCTGGGGCTTCTTCAAAAAGCTGGTGATCGCCGAGCGGCTCGGTGTTTTGGTGAATACGGTTTATGGGGACTATGAAAGCTATCCGGGCGCCTATATCTGGCTGGCGACCGTCTGTTACGCGCTTCAGCTTTACACGGATTTTTCCGGCTGTATGGATATTGTGCTTGGACTGTCCCAAAGTCTGGGCATCGTATTGCCGGAAAATTTTAAGACGCCCTTTTTTGCGAAGAGCGTTGCGGAGTACTGGCGGAGATGGCATATTACGCTCGGCGTGTGGATGAAGGATTATGTTTTTTACCCCCTTCTTCGGTCAAAACTCTTTACAGACCTGAACCAGTCCCTGAAAAGGAGATTTGGTAAAAAGCGCGGAAAACAGTACGCCACGTTTGCCGCCATGTTCGTCCTGTGGCTGACGGTGGGCATATGGCACGGCGGAGACTGGAAGTTTGTGATCGGTTCCGGCCTCCTGCACTGGTTTTATATCGTGATGGAGGAACTGCTTGCGCCGCCGTTTGCGCGTTTGAACGAGCGGCTGCATGTAAACGGGGACGGCCGGTTCTTAGGCGGCGTCCGTATCCTACGCACATTCTTTCTTGTGTGTGTCGGCGACCTGTTTTTCCGCGCCGATTCCTTAGGCGACGCGTTTGCCATGCTAAGAGGCGCGGTGCGTGTGTGGAATCCGCAGATTCTATGGGACGGTTCTGTGCTGCAGCTTGGCCTTGACGGGATCGAGACGGGGGCAGCGGTTCTCTCCCTGCTTCTTCTGTGGGCTGTGTCCCTGAAACAGAGAAAAGAGCCGGTGCGCGAATCCATTGCGAAAAAGCCGCTTCCTTTGCGGTGGGTTTTGTGGTATGCGCTTCTGTTTGCGGTCATACTGCTTGGGTATTACGGACCGGGGTACAGCGCGGCGGAGTTCATCTATCAGGGATTTTAGAAAATCAGATAGTAAAGACTGGAAATCTGTGGTAAACTTAAAGGTAAGATTAATGGTACGGGAGACGGAGAATGGATAAAATTGCGGTATTGATTCCCTGTTATAATGAAGAAAAAACAATAGCGAAGGTGGTGGGGGACGCCAGGGAGGCCCTGCCGGAAGCGGTGGTCTATGTCTATGATAATAATTCCAGTGACCGCACGGTCGAGCTTGCGAAGGAGGCCGGCGCCGTGATCCGCTATGAGCACATGCAGGGAAAAGGTAACGTGATGCGCAGAATGTTTCGGGAGATAGAGGCGGAGTGCTATATCATGGTGGACGGCGACGATACCTACCCGATGGAGTACGCGAGGGAGATGGTGGACAAGGTGCTTCACCACAATGCGGATATGGTGGTGGGAGACAGGCTTTCCTCCACCTATTTTACGGAGAATAAGAGACCTTTCCACAATTTTGGTAATTCCATCGTGCGCGGCAGCATCAACAGGCTGTTTCACTGCGATATAAAGGATATTATGACAGGCTATCGCGCGTTCAGCTATGGCTTTGTAAAAACCTTCCCCGTGCTTTCCACGGGATTTGAGATTGAGACGGAAATGACCATTCACGCGGTCTACAACAATATGCAGATTGAGAATGTGGTTGTGGATTACAGGGACAGGCCGGAGGGCAGCGAGTCGAAATTAAATACCTTCTCCGATGGATTTAAGGTGCTCCACACGATTTTGAAGCTGTATCGGGATTACAAGCCCTTCGGATTTTTCGGGTTGTGCGCGGTTATTCTGACGCTGCTTGCAGTGGTGCTTTTTATTCCTATTTTCATCACGTATATAGAGACGGGACTGGTGGATCGGTTCCCCACGCTTTTTGTCTGTGGCTTTATCGGTCTGGCGGCTTTACAGTCCCTGTTTGCAGGGTTGATATTATCCAATATGGCGCTGAAGAACAGGCGGGATTTCGAATATCGCTTGTCTCTTGTGACGAGGCGTGTGCGGGAAAAATAAAACGGCGGGGCATGTTCGGTGAATGGACATGCCCCTGACTGTGTATAGAAAAACTTTTCTGGACAGGGAGATCAGATATGAAAAGGATTGGAAAAGGTATGGGGACGCGGGAAGCTGTACTCACAGGAATTTCCGCATTTTTGGCGTTTGTCTGTGCGGGCAGGATTTTTTTCCTTCTCCGCGCGCAGGGGAACGTGTATACAATGGGAATCTTTCCGCTTGCGCTGCTCTTTGGAATGTACTGCCTCTGGAAAGGGGCGTTGTTTTTGGAGGAGGTCTTCTTTGCTGTGCCCGTGCGGGTGTTTTTGGCGGCGTGCTTTGCCGCTTTGCAGGTGCTGGGGCTTGTTTTTAGCCATCCGGGAATCTGCAGCGCGCCGGAGGCCGTTTTGTGGGGGGCCTGCTTTACGCCCCTTACTTTTTCGGGGCAGAATATGCTCTTTTTTCTGGTGAAGCATTCTGCCGGGGATGACGCTGCAAAGAGGAGGGATGCAGTGCCGGCAGACGCGGCGGCAGGGCCGATGGGCCATGGCCGGAAAGGTTCGTTTCCCGGCGCGTTCGCGCTGGTCTTTTTAGGATTCTGCGTCCCCTTTGCCACCTATTATCCGGCGATTATGGCATATGATGTCATTCCGCAGCTGGACCAGATCCGGGCGAGCGGTCTGACCACGCACCATCCGCTGATCCACACACTGCTGTTAAAGGGCTGTCTCGAAGTGGGGGAGCTTCTCTCTTTTCTGCCGAATGCGGACAGGGCGGGGCTTGCGCTGTATTCCCTGATACAGATGGCCGCAGTGGCGGCATGTTTTGCGTATGTCTACTGCTTTTTATGCAGACGCGGTGTGCATAGGTGGCTCTGTTATGCTTTTGTCCTGTGCGCGGCGGTATTTCCGACCCACGGGATGCTGGCTGTCTCTATCACAAAAGATACCATATATGCGGCTCTTGTCATGGTCTTTACGGTTTTTGCATACGAACTGGCGGCAGAGGAGGAAAATCCGGGATACGGCTGGTTTGTCCGCTATGGGATTTTGACCGCGCTGCTGCTTCTGTTCCGCAATAACAGTGTTTATGCGTGGATTTTGTATGTGCTTGCGGTTTCTGTCTCCCTGCTTCGCAGGAAGTCTTATTTTAAAATGGTATGTATTTCCCATGCGGCGGCCTTTCTGCTGTACCTGGCCATCAATACGCTGATGGTGCAGGCTGTTTCGGCAAGCAGCGACACCTATGCGCGGGAGATGTTAAGTGTCCCTGCGCAGCAGATTGCAAGGGTGGTGCAGTACCATGAGGACGAACTGACGCGGGAGGACCGGGAGGCGATTGCTGCGGTATGGGGTGAGAATCTGCCGGAATATGAGCCGGCTATTGCGGACAGGAGCAAGAAGGATATTGCGGGTGACCGGGAAACGCTTCGGATTTTTGCCGGGGAGTGGGTTTCTCTGGGGCTTCGCTATCCCGGAGAGTACTTGCAGGCTTTTCTCTTAAAAAATAAGGGAATGTGGGATCTGACGGATGTGACGTATCTGAATGATGTGTATACCTACGCGAAAGGGTATCTGCAGATCACCTACCCCAGTGACCAGCAGCCCTATATGGAAGCGCTTGCACCGGGCTATGTGAGGCATCAGAAACTGCAGCTCTTACAGGCCCTTTACCGGTATTTTGCGGCGGGGGATGAACTGTGGCGGTATTGTCCGCCCGCGGCGCTTGTGATGCAGCCTGCGTTTTACTGTTATCTGCTTGTATTCTGCTGTCTTTGCTGCATCGGTTTGAAAAGACCGGCCCTTCTGCTGCCGGCGGTGTATCTGTTGGCGCTTGCGGGGACGCTGCTCCTTGGCCCCTGTGTGCTGACCCGCTATCTCTATCCGCTGATGCTTTCGGTTACAGTGCTGGCGCTGCTTTTATTCGGGCGTGCGGCAAGAAAGTGACAGGTATGTCATTTGCGCCAGGCCGGCAGATAAACCGCAGCGGTGATCACAGCGGATGCAGCTGGTACACCATGTAAGTGGTATCCCCGGCGGTAAAGGTATCGGCAACGGTAAGCCCTGCCTGATAGGTATGCCGGAAATACATGATGACAGGGTGCTCCTCATTGTAAGGGGCGTCCTGCAGAATAAAGTATACGTGCTCGCTGTCCACCAGATCCCGGCCGAAGTTGCCGATTCCCTGGGCATCGAGCTTTTTTTGCGTGTTGGGGTTACAGATAACGCCCCAGTTCGTGTAGATGAAGTTCTGGTAAACATCCTGCCCGCGCCCGAAAGGCGTTTCATAGAAATGCTCCAGCGTCCCGGAACCGTAGGTCCAGATATAAAAATTGTCCGGGTGCGTGCGGCAGTATTCCCGCAGGTCATGCCATGTCTCTTCGTGGATGCGGTAGTTCTCTGTGACATCACGCTGTGTGACGTACACAGAAAGAAGGCTGAGACCCAAAAGCAGGGGAAGCAGCACATAATACTGTCTGCGGCTTTCTGTGGGCAGCAGGTTAAAGGCGAGGATAATTCCGAGAAGGATCAGGAAATCCACGGTGATGAGGGGCTGGACAATGCGTTTGGGGAAACGTCCCTCGTAGAGCACATACCCCCAGCTCACGCTCCGCCCGAAAAGATACATAAGGTAGACGAAGAGGGCCCTGGCATTGCGCTCAAAAAAGATCAGCACAGGAGTCAGGAGCAGCAGCAGACCGGCAAGCAGATTGGCAGGCTGCATGCCGTCCTGATAAAAAAAGACGTTTACGGCGGAAATCGCCATATTCTTCACCCGCTCCCGCAGGCTCGTGCGTGCCAGATAGCAGCGTCTGGCAAGATCGTGCATCTGTTTCCAGTCGGAGACGGACATATCATATCCGATATGCGGCGCGCCGCTTTTGCGGTACATATATGCCTCCTCATCCAGACCAAGGGCCTGTAAATCGTCCCGGCACTCCTCGTACTCGGGCCAGCCGTAAAAGTCGCCTACCCGTTCGCGGTAGTGATTGATTTTTCTAAAATCAGACCATTCGGGGGAAGAATAGGCGACGGCGTTCGCACCCCAGAGCAGTCCCATGCCTAAGGCAAGAAGCAGGGCAAAACCGAGCAGCCTGACAGCGCCTCCCTCGTATTCGTTTTTGCTGGCTATCTTCCATTTGGAGAGCCAGAGCATGCCGGCCATGGGCAGCATGAGATAAAAAATATTCTGGCGCATGCTGTAAGAGACCCAGGCGAAGAGCAGGGTCGGTATATTATCCAGAAAAAATCCGGGAGTAGTCTGGTTAATGCGGGCAGTGATAAAGCAAAAAAGCGCCGCGGCCGCGGCAAGCCCTGCAGTTGTGGTGTACTGTGCTTCGGCGAGCACATTCAGATCTATGATAAAAAACAGAAGTAGAAAAGCAGCCAGTGCAGGCGGCCAGACAGCGGCCTCGGGGTTGTGCCGCCTGCGGATCCGCAGAATGCGGCGGTAAACGGTAAAGAGGCAGAGAATCTGTACGGCGTGCTGGAAAAGACCGTACCATGGAATAAAACTCCACATGGTATAGAGCTTTGATAGGAGAAAAGAGAGGGGGTAGAGGAAGAACATGACATGAGCGTCAGGTGTTCCTGTATACGCACCCGAGAGGATGCTGTACATTCCCCAGTCGTCGTTGATGGCGTCCACAGGCTTTATGTAGAACAGTAAAATTGCGTAAAAGGCAATCAGGAGCGGAAGGAAAAGAAGACCGCCCTTAAAAGGGGAGCGTGTTTTCCCGTGTTGGTTTTTTCTGTCTCTATGTCCGAAAGAGGGCGCATCAGGCTGCGCACCCGGATTGATTAATGGCATAGCCGTATCCTCTCGTGTATGAATTGTTTCGCATATTTTAAAATTGTCTTTATTATAATATACCATAACATATTAAGATTTATGGAAGATTTTTTTAATTCCAGACGCATGTGATAGGAAAATCGGAAAAAATGTGGTAAGGTAAATACAGATTACAGGGGGAAATGGGCGTAAGCATTATTTTATAGAGGAAAGGTCGGTAAGAAGATGGGAAATACGAGGCGTGGAAGACAGAATATAAATATGCTCCTGGTGGTTTTGATCGGCTTTTGTGTTCTGGCGATTATTGAGATTGTATACGGACAGGCACAGATGAAGGTAGAGCGGGAGAGGCTTGATCTTGAGGAGCAGAACCGTCAGGCTGTGGAGGAGCTAAAGGAAGAATGGCGCAGCCTGAGGGAGGGCTCCAGCGTGGTGACCGCTGAGAGTGAGGCCGCTCCCGCTGCCAGCGGGGCGGAACAGGAGAACGCGCCTGCTAAAATAGAAAAGCAGGAGACGGTGAAAAAGGAAAAGACAGAAGAAAAGCAGGAGAATCCTGCGCCCAAAGAGGAGGACAACAGGCACTACGACATGCAGATTGTCATTCTGGGCGACAGCATTATGGACGGTGACCGAACGGAGAGCGGCGCGTCAGATATCATCAGCCAGCAGTTGAACGCAAAGGTATATAATATGTCCATGGGAGGCACCACGGCGGCGCTTCTGCCAAACGAACAGTACAATTTCGCGACATGGGAATCACGCAGCCTGATGGGTGTGGTGAATGGGATTCTGGGCAACATCAACACGGATATTTTTGACGGCTATGCGGCGGGGGAAGTGCTGAAAACCTGTGACTTTGACAAGACAGATTACTTTATCATAGAGTACGGGGTGAACGATTTCCTGACCGGGCAGATCCCGAACAGCAGATATCTCGAAGGTGGGGACACGTTGGCGGTGGATGCCGTGCACACCTACACGGGAGCGCTGGAGGACGCGATCAGCAGGCTTAAGGACCGTTTCCCGGACGCGGGGATTCTGGTAGTTGCGCCGCATTACTGTCAGATTTTTAACGGCAGCACCTTTATCGGCGACGGCTATTCCCTGGATTACGGTTATGGTCCGCTGATTACTTACGCGCGGGGAGCCGGTTATGTGGTAGGGGAATTTGAGGAGGAAGGCGTGTTCTTCTTCAACGCATTTGAGGACAGTGGGATTGATGCGGAGACGGCTGACGATTATCTGGCTGACGGGATTCATATGACGCCTCTGGGGGCAAGGGTATACGCGGAGAAAATAGCAAAGATAATCCACAATGACTATGCGCCGGAGGAGTGATTGCATAGAGCGGGTAAAATATGGTATGATAAAGGGCAGGTGTGTAACCTGCCCTTTGCGTGCGTAAGCGAAGCATCTTGAGTCTGCTTATGCGCCGGTAAAATATATGGGGAGAGAACCTATGCGCGAACTGGAATACCCTTTCGACGGGGAACTTTTATTAAAAAAATCAAAAAAAATAAGACGTGCGCTTCTCGAGGAGCGCTCTGACTTTACGGAGAAACGGATCGCGGTTCTGGGAGGCAGCACGACCCATGACATCATCCGTATGCTGGAGCTGTTTTTGCTGGAACAGGGTATCCGCCCGGTGTTTTATGAGTCGGAGTACGCGCAGTATTGGCAGGATGTGATGTTCGACCACTCGGAACTTCGATCCTTTGCGCCGGATCTTATTTTTATACACACGACCAACCGCAATATCACTGTCTGGCCAGCCGTCTCGGACTCTGAGGAGCGGGTGGAAGAGCTGCTTTTAGAGCAGTATACACATTTTCAAATGATGTGGGAAAAAATCGCACAGGTGTACCGCTGTCCCGTGATCCAAAATAACTTTGACTATCCTTTTTACCGCCTTCTGGGCAATCAGGAGGGGGTGTACCCTCAGGGACGGATCTGCTTTGTAAACAGGCTGAACGAGAAGTTTTATCAGTATGCGAGGGAGCACGGGAATTTTTATATCCACGATATCAATTATCTGTCGGCTTCCTACGGGCTTGACAGGTGGGCGGATTCACTGTACTGGCATATGTACAAATATGCCTGCTGTATGCAGGCGATCCCCGTCTTTGCCCACAATCTGGCGAATATCATCAAGTCTGTTTTCGGCAGAAATAAGAAGGCGCTTGTTCTGGATCTGGACAACACACTCTGGGGCGGCGTTGTGGGGGACGACGGCCCGGAAAATCTGGAGATCGGACAGGAGACGCCGATGGGACAGGTTTATTCCGAGATTCAGGGCTATGTGAAGGCGCAGAAAGAGATCGGCGTCATGCTTGCCGTGAACTCCAAGAACGAGTATGACAATGCCATCGCGGGTTTAAATCACCCGGAGGGGACGCTTAAGCCGGATGACTTTGTGCTGATTAAGGCGAACTGGGAGCCGAAGAGCAGCAACATCACAGCGATTGCACAGGAACTGAATATTCTGCCGGAAAGTCTGGTCTTTGCGGACGATAATCCGGCGGAGCGGGAGATCGTGAGCGCCCAGACGGCCGGGGTGGCAGTTCCCGAGATCGGTACGCCGGAGCAGTATATCCGGGTGCTGGACCACAGTGGATTTTTTGAAGTGACAAGTCTGTCAGAAGATGACAGGAAGCGAAACGAGATGTACCGTGCCAATATAGAGAGGAAAGTACAGCAGGAGCGTTTCACGGATTACCGGGAGTATCTGCTCTCTCTGGAAATGGAGGGGGTGATTCACCCCTTTGAGGCGGTTTATATGGCGCGGATCGCCCAGCTTACGAATAAGAGCAATCAGTTTAACCTGACCACAAGACGTTTCACGCAGGCGCAGATTGAGGCGTTTGCGGCGGACCCGGTTTACATGACCCGCTATGGCAAGCTGACTGACCGTTTCGGGGATAACGGTGTGGTTTCCGTGGTGATCGGCAGAAAAGGAACGATGGCCGATGTTAACATATACAGGCGGGGAGAGACGCCGGGCGCGGCGGAAGGCGGCGAGGCAGCAGACGGGGACGTGCTGCATCTGGAACTGTGGCTTATGAGCTGCCGCGTGTTAAAGCGGGATATGGAGTATGCCATGATGGACAGTGTGGTGGCAGCCTGCCGTGACTGCGGCATCGGGACGATTATGGGATATTATTATCCTACGGCGAAGAACGCCATGGTGAGGGAGTTTTACCAGACAATGGGTTTTGAGAAGACGGATGAGAGTGACACGGGTGTCACAATATGGCGGTTTGTGATCCCGGAGGATTATAAAAAGAAAAATACAGTGATTAGTGTGTGAATGTCAAAATACGGGCATTCTCAGGAAAACAGAAAGGATGGGACAGGCATATGAGCAGAGAAGAAGTGTTTGAAAAGTTAAACGAAGTATTCCGGGATGTGTTTGATGATGAGGAGATTACTGTCACGGACGCCACCACGGCGGACGATATCGAGGAGTGGGATTCTCTGGAGCACATCAATCTTCTGGCGGCTGTGGAACAGGAGTTTGGCATGAAGTTTAATATGGGACAGGTGGTTTCCATGAAGAATGTGGGCGAGATGGCAGATATTATTATCAGCCAGATCGGATAAGGACCGGGCGTGGAACATGTCCCGGGGCAGCCGGATGAGGGAGCGGAAAGCAGCATGGTGAACAGGTTTCTTGACAGGGTGCAGGGTATTTACGAAAGACTGGAGAAAATGGATAAAAAGAGAGAGGCCGTCCTCGTATGGGCTCTCTTTGCCGCGCTGGTGTTCGGTGTAGTGACTGCCACAGGTACGCTGACGTCAGGTTTCCATCTGGTGGATGACTGGGAGTTTGCCCAGTATATCGACTGGATGACGCTGGACCACCTCAGCCTGTGGGACTGTCTGCGCGATACGATAAGTTTTGACCTGACGCTGCGATTCCGGCCGCTTTACTATATCAATCGGATATTGATGGCTTATGTGTTTGGCATAAATCTGACGGCAATGTCAGTTGTGAAGGCCGCAGAGATTGTGGTGGCGCTTGCGGCGCTCTATTACTGTGCAAGGCAGATGAAGTGCAATATGGTCTATGCCGCGCTCTTTTCCCTGACGGTCATGGTAGGTTACCAGTCGGCGGTTTGGTGGAAACTGGGGCCGCAGGAATCCTACGATATCATGATGTTTGCAGTGGGATTCTATTTCCTGCTGAGATGGCTTTCCACGGAAAAAAAGCGGTATGCGGTAGTCAGCGTGGCGGCGTTTTTCCTGATGTCCATCTACAAGGAACCCTTTATCCTGCTTCTGCCCTTTGTGGGGCTTTATATTCTGTATGACGGGATGAGGGGAAAGCGGGTTACGATGAAACATTTGTGGGAGGCGGTCAGGTGCAGGCTCCCCTATCTTCTCACAATCGGTGTTATTTTTGTGACGGAAATGCTTTTGATCCTGTTTGTGGTGGGAACGAATAACTATTCCTATGTAGGACTGGATGAGAGCGTGACCTTTGACCAGTATGTGCAGACGTGGCAGAACGCGGCGGGGAACAATCTGAAGTGGTATGTCAGATTCGGCGTGCTGATGGGGCTGATTCTTTTGACATACTGGGAACAGCTTAAGAAGCTTGGCTGGGAAATCCTGCTTGCGGCGGCGATCATTGTGCCGCAGTGCGTTACCTACAGCAAGACAGCGCTGGAGGAACGGTATATTCTGCCGTGCGTGCTGGGATTTGCCTTCTTTTTCGTGATTGTGGGGTGTAGGTTCCGGCCCCTTAGCGGCAAAAGGCGTATCGCTTATATGCTGTGCCTGCTTTTGATGCTGGCGGCGCACGGGAGGGTGACGCTTAGGGAGGCGCGGTATTTCGCGTATCGGGGAGAGAGCATTCAGACAATGTTGGAATCAACCCTCGCACTGGTGCAGGGAACGGACAAAAAAGTGTTATCCTGTTTTGCGCCTAATGGGGAGGGAAACAAGACTATGTACCACTGGTTCCGCATCCACGGCTATGACGAAGTGTTTTACTGGGAGGAGGACGAAAACTGGATTAACCGTTCCTACGGGCCAAGAGAGGACGAGAAGGCCGATCTTGCGGATATGGATGTGGTCGTCATGTATAATAAGGAAGACCGGCACTGGTGCTACGAACCGAGTCTGGATTTGTCAGATTTCACGGAGGAAAAGTGCGGCACCATCACTATGTATGTGCGCAATGCGAAAAGTACCTCAAAAGACGCTCCGCCATAGGACGAAGCGCCAGGAGGGACTAAGTTTCTCCGTGTGGTCAGTATTTTAGTTCCACCATGCCGATCACGGGGCTGGTCAAAAAGACTACATTACAGCCGCCCAGGGCGGGTGCGGGTGTGGGTGTGTCGATGGCGGCAAAGCCGTTTTCGGTCAGTTCCCGGTATGCCCCTTCGGCGTCGTCGGTTTCGTAGCAGATATGGTAGGGCGTATTTTTATATTTTTTCAGAAGCCCGGAAACCACGGAGTCCTCGGAGGCGGGGGCGACCAGTTCCACCCGGTAACCGTCCTTTATGAGAAAGCAGATATCCACTTTGCGGATATCGTCGTAGACGGTGTCGTGTTCGACCTGATAGCCAAGGTCCTCAAATGTTTTCTTTGCTTTCTCGATTTTTTTGACTAAATAGCCGATATGGTGTATTTTTAATGTTGTCATGGGCGCTCCTTTATATAGTGCGGTGAAGGGTTATCATATGCGGAAGAAGGATATCCGCGTGGGTTAATCATAGCACATAACAGCGGAAAAAACATTATAAAAATGGAGTGGTATATAGGGGAAAGGATAGTACTTGGACGGATGAAAGCGCTTTATCTGAAATATAAGGATTTTATTATGGAGGTCATACACTTTGGCATGGTGGGCGTTATCAACACGTTCCTTGGCTGGGTGATTATGGCGGTGCTGTACAACCTGATTCATATGAACTACTGGGTTTCCAGCGGTATTTCTTATTTTATCGGCAGCGTTTTCTCCTATCACGCGAACGCGAAGCTGACCTTCAAGGTAGAAAATAGGGATAAGTGGCTGCCCTGGCGGTTTGCCCTGAATATTATCGTGTGCTATCTCGTGTCGTTTAGCGTGGCGAAACCTTTTGTGGGCTGGCTGTTTCGTGTGTCCGGGCTGTCGGCGGGCGGCGCATTCTCACAGGCGCTTCTTGACAATGTCGCCATGATATTCGGAATGGGCATCTTTATTGTGATGAACTTTTTCGGGCAGAAGCTGTTTGTATTTCGAAAGGGCAGGCATAAAGGAGAAGGAAATACGACAACCGTGTCATAATGTGCGGTGTATGACAGCGGAACAAGAGCGGGATAAATGTATGAATAAATTGACCGAGCGGAAATGGTTTCTGTGGATAACAAAATATTGGTTTTTCTTTCCGATCATCGGATTTTTTGTGTTTATGGCAGCGGTGCTTTTCGGTTACGGCGAGCGCAGCTATATCGGTGTCCACGACAATATGGACTTGTTTCTGGCGCAGTTCCAGATGCTTAAAAATACGGATTCTTTCTGGAAACACGGGGTTGACGTGCCATTTCTTTGCGGCGTCAGCAGGGACAACCTTCCCTCGGAACTTTCGCTTTACAGTCTGCTCTTTATGATTTTTCCGACTTATACGGCTTATGTGCTGGGGCTTTTGGGAAAGATTCTGATAGGCATGTTTTCTTTTCGCCTGCTTTCGGGAGAACTGCTCGGCGAGACATATGGGAAATACCGTCCCGCCGTTTATATGACGGGATTTGCCTACGGGATCTGCTGGTTCTTTCCGGCTTTCGGGTTCGCCTTTGCCTCCATTCCGCTGTGTGTCTGGCTGCTTCTCAAAATATATAAAGGGCAGGGACGGTGGTATGGCTGGTATGCGGCGCTGTTTGCCTATCCGCTTGTATCCTACTTTTCTTACCACGGTATTTTTATTCTGGGGTATCTTGTGCTTGTGGTTTTTTGGCTTTTTGTCAGGGGGGCATATTTGCGCAGGAGCAGCAGGCGGGAAAAATGTTCTGGGACGGAAGAAGGTTCGGGCGCCCGCAAAGGTCGCGGCACATGTGCGGGACCGGGGGATGAAGCGGCGCGCGAAAGCAGAGAAGCCGCGTGGCGGCTGTCCGGCGCACTCCTTGTGCTGGCCATCGGATTTGTGGTCTGCGAGTACCGCCTGTTTGGGCAGATGCTTTTTAGCGATGAAGTGACGATCCGCTCTTCCATTGTGAATGCGAGCCTCTCCCTGCCGGAGATTTTCATGGAAATCGGTCAGGTGTTTTGTGACGGTATTTTCCACGCAGACGGGGTACACGGAAAAGTTGTGCTTCCGGCGTGTATTATATATTTTGTTGTAAACAATGCGCTTTATGTGCGGAAAAAAGACGGAAGGGCTGCTTTGCGGGATCCCTTCAATCTGCTGATGGTTTTTATCCTGTTTAACTGTGTGGTGTACGGTCTGTATGATTTTGAACCGCTGCGCGCGCTGGTGGAGAGGCTGATTCCCCCGCTTCAGGGCTGGCAGTTTAACCGGACGATCTTTTTCAATCCGTTCCTCTGGTACGCGGCGCTGTTTTTCATTCTGCGCAGACTCTACGACGCGGGTATATGGCAGACGTGGCTTGCCAACGGCATCATCTGCATTGCGGTGCTGGCGGTGATCCTGACTCCGACCCGCTATAATGACTTGTATAGCACCTGCTATAACAGGGCTTATGCGTATTTCCACGGACAGGAAGTGGACGAGCTTTCCTATGAGCAGTTTTACGCTGTCCACCTGTTTGAAAAGATCAAGGATGATATCGGCTATGAGGGCGAGTGGGCGGCGGCCTACGGATTCCATCCGGCAGTGCTTGAGTATAATGGGATCGCCACGCTGGACGGATATCTGGGCTTCTATTCCCAGCAGTACAAGGAGGATTTCAGGAAAATCATAGCCCCGGCTTTAGAGCGGGTGGAGGCGACCAGAATCTACTATGACGACTGGGGCGCCAGGGCTTACCTGTATTCGGGGACGGATTTAAGCATAGTAAGCGCCACAAAGACGGTGTATGCCACAGACGACCGGCTTTATATGGATGGGGAGGCTTTTGGGGCGCTTGGGGGGCAGTATCTTTTTTCCAGAATCAAACTTTCCAACGCGCAGGACGTAGGGCTGTCCCTGATCGGGGAATACACGGCGCAGGACAAAAGCATGACGGTTTTTGTATATGCGCGTAAGCAGTGAACCGAAGCGGAGCGCAGAAAGCCCGCGGGCGAGGAAAACCGAAGGTTTTTTGAGCAGTACGGCGGGCAAAGACAAAAGGAGACGTAATTATGCCTATCAGAGTACACAATTTCGGCGGGGTGATTGGGTGGAACGCAAAAAAATATCTGCCCTGGGTTGCCAGTGAGAGTTATTTGAAACTGCAGTTTATCAGCCGCAGGAGATCCCAGAAAGGGTATATCGACTATTTTATGAGCCATAAGGAGGCGCCGCATCCGCTCGTGGTGAATCTGGAGACGGTGAACCGCTGCAACAGTACATGCGAGTTCTGCACAGCCAATATCCATGCGGAGAAGCGTCCTTATAAGAAGATGGACGACGCGCTATACTATTCCGTGATCGACCAGCTTCACGAGTGGGATTACAAAGGGCATCTGACTCTATACGGAAACAATGAGCCATGGCTTGACCCGCGCATTGTGGAGTTTCACAAGTATGCCAGACAAAAGCTGCCGGATGCGTTTATCTTCATGTCCACCAACGGTCTGCTTCTTGATGTGGACAGGGTGAAGGAGATTATTCCCTATGTGGACCAGCTTATCATCAACAATTACGGTATGGAGATGAAGATGCACGACAATGTACAGGTGATTCACGATTATGTGAAGGCGCACCCGGACGAATTTCGGGATGTTGACATTCTCGTGCAGATCCGCTATCTGAAGGAGGTCCTGACTAACCGTGCAGGCAGCGCGCCCAACAAACAGTCCAAGGGGAAAATCGTAAAGGAGACGTGCCTGATGCCTTTTACGGATCTTTGGATTACGCCTTTTGGCAAGCTGGGTATCTGCTGCTGCGATAATTTCGAAGTCACTGAGATGGCGGATTTAAATACCACTTCCCTCAGGGAAGGATGGAACAGTGAAAAGTACAGACAGCTCAGGGAGGCCATCGCCACAGGAAGGCACAACTATCCGTTTTGCAAGTATTGTGATTTTATCGACGCGGGGCTTCGTATGGATGCGGTGGATGATGTGCTGAAGCACAGGGCAATGCACGGCGCAAGGCAGTCCATGTTCAAGAAAAAGTAAGGGGCGCGGACAAATGAGGAGAACGGTTTTGGCGGCGGTTTGCGCTTTGACAGTCTCGGCCTTTCTGTGGGGTTGCAGCGGCGGTTCGAACACGCGAAAAGAAGACGGCGCAGCAGATGTAAATATGCAGGCAGACGGTGCGGAGAGCGCGGCGGCGGGACAGAGCGAAAAAGACAGCGCAGAGAATGGCAAAGAAGGGCAGGAAACCGCAGGGGGCGACATTGGCGCGGCAGCCCCGGGGCAGGATATGGCAGCCGGACAGGGTGGCAGTGCAGAGACGCCGGCGCAGCTTGCGGGCACTTCATTCTCCGTATTGGGGGACAGCATTTCTACCTTCCAGGGGTACAATCCGGTGGGGTATTATGCCTTTTTCCCGGAACATGGAGAGGTGCTTAAGGCGGAAGAAACGTGGTGGCAGCGGGTGGCTGATGATCTGGAGCTTACCCTCTATGTGAACGGTTCCAGTTCCGGGGCGACCGCGGCGGGAGACTCTACGGGAACGGAGAATCCCCAGTGCGGCTGTAACGAACTGCGCACCAACGACCTGTCTGGCCCTGAGGGGGCATGTCCTGACAGGGTTGTCATATATTTGGGGACCAACGATTTCCTAAAAGCCATTCCGCTCGGGGACAATGACGGCACCGAGTTAGTGGAGGAGGGAGAAGTGGCGACTTTCAGCGATGCCTATACCCTTATGATTGATAAAGTGCAGGCGAACTACCCGTTGGCGGAAATTTACTGCTGCACGCTGCTCCCGGTAGGAGATTATGGGACAGAAACGCCCTATGTGGACTTTGTCAACGGCGAGGAGCTGATCTCCGCGGATTATGGGGAGGCGATTGTCAGGATTGCAGAGAGCAGGGGGCTTTCTGTGATTGACCTTTCTTCCTGCGGCGTCACCGTAGAAAATCTGCATGAGATGACAAGCGACGGGGTGCATCCGACCAGCGCGGGCATGGAGCGTATCGCTGAGGCGGTAAAGGAGGCTTTCGCCGGACAGGCGCAGTAGGCTGACGCGCCGGTCCCATATATGGGCAGCGTAAGGATGCGGAAATGGAGGATGTCCATGGATGTGGAGATAGCGGGGATCAAAAAGGCATATTCCCGGAAAAAAGTGCTTACAGATATATCGTTTTCGATAGGGGCAGGGAGTTGTGCGGCTATCCTTGGAAGTAACGGCAGCGGGAAATCCACGCTGCTTTCCATTTTGGCGGGAGTGCGTAAGGCGGACGGCGGCTCCTTTTTTTATCGGGGAACCGATCTTTTGCGTGAGCCCGGACAGATTCCGAGGACGCTTGGCTATGTGCCGCAGGGAGACCCGCTGATGGAGGAACTGAACGCATGGGACAATCTGCGCATGTGGTACGACAGGGAGACGCTGAAACGGGAACTTGCGGAGGGGGCGCTTAAGATGCTCGGGATTGACAGTTTCCTAAAGACGCCTGTGCGGCGCATGTCGGGCGGCATGAAGAAGCGCCTTTCCATCGGCTGTGCGGTGGTTTCCCATCCCGGGATCCTTGTGCTTGACGAGCCTTCGGCGGCGCTTGACCCGGTCTGCAAGGAGAATATCCGGCAGTTTCTGGATGCCTACAGAAGAGGGGGCGGTATCGTGCTGATGGCGACCCATGACGCGCAGGATCTGGAATTGTGTAACGCATGTTATATTTTGAGGGATGGGACGCTGCACCCGTGGCGGTATGACGGAGATTTCCACAGACTGGCGGAGGCATTATAGATGAAGCAGACAGGGGCATATTTTCTGGCACAACTGAAACGGGCGGCAAGGCTGCTTCCCGGACAGATACTGGCAGACTTCGCTGTCTGTGCCTGTGCGGGCGCGCTTGCCTTTCTGTTGATTGCGCAGGGGGCATCTGCGGCGGAGGGAACAAGATACCGAATCGGCATGGTCGGAGACCTTTCAGATTCTTATTTGGGTTTCGGCATTGCGGCGGTGCAGGAGATGGATGATTCCCGTTTTATGATTGAGCTTCTGCCCATGTCGGAGCAGGAAGCGGAGGCAGCGTTTGCGCGCGGGGAACTCTATGCCGTGATGCGGGTGCCCGAGGGGCTGATGGAGTCCATTGTGTACGGAGAAAATGACAAATTTGTCACTTATACTGCGGCACAGGGGCAGCAGGGACTGGGAACCATGGTGATGGGGGAAATTACGGATGTGGCTTCCACGCTGGTGACCTGTTCCCAGAGCGCGATCTACGCCATGCAGCGGACGCTCGCCGATCAGGGCAGGGGGGAGGAGATCGGATGGGAGACGGATAAACTGAATCTCGCCCTGATTCAGATGGTACTTTCGCGGGGCGGTTTTAGCGAGGTGGAAGTTCTGGGCTATGGGGACGGACTGTCTTTGGAACTGTACTATTTCTGCGGCATGATTTTACTTTTCCTCCTGCTTTCCGGGCTGTTAAACAGCGCTCTTTTTGTGCGTGGAGGCGGCGCATTTTCCTGCTTTCTTAAGGCGCGGGGCGTGGGGGCGCTGCGGCAGGTTCTGGGAGAGTATTTTGCCTATCTGCTTCTTGTGATGGCGGGGCTTTTTGTCCTGTGTCTGCCCCTTACTTTCGGGCTGGAGCGGGAGCTTGTGGGTATTCCGGAGTGGGAGGGAATGGGCGCGGCGCCTTTCCTTGCATTTTTGCCGGTTCTTTTTCCTGTGACGGCAATGTTTGCGGCGCTGCAGCTCTTTCTCTTCGAGGCGGCGGATGGGATCGTAAACGGGATTCTTTTGCAGCTGATCTGCGGGATCGGCATGGGATATCTCTCGGGATTTTTTTACCCTTCCGCCTTTTTCCCGGAGAAAATGCGGGCGTTTGGTGAGCTCCTGCCCTCCGGCGCTGCGCAGCGTTTCGCGCAGGCGGGAGCGCTTGGGAAAATTCCGGCGGCAGCCTGGATGACGGTCTTCGCCTGGCTGGCGGTGTTTCTGATATTGACTGCTTTGGTCAGACGGAAAAGGATGAGGTGAAGGATAAGCGGATGGTGGGACAGATGTTTGTGAGGTTTATACTGTTACAAAAGAGGCTGCTCAAAAAAGGCGGTTTCCTTCTGATGCTCTGTCTGGCGCCCCTGCTTTCGGCCGGCGTCGGCCGGCTCTCTGCAGAACCTGCCGGGATTGCCGTGATCGCGCTGTATCTGCCTGAGGGGGATGAGGCTTCGCAGGAGATTTCCGAAAGGCTTCTGGACGGCGGAGGCGTTCTTCGCTATCTGCCCTGCGGGGACGGAGAAAAAGCGCGGGCACTGGTGGAGACAGGGGAGGCGGACGCGGCATGGATTTTCCCGGAGGATCTGTCAAAACGTCTGGAAGAACTTGGGAATAAGCGCAGGGTACGACCCGTGGTGACAGTGGTGGAGCGCAGGGACAGTGTGCCTCTTATTCTCGGGCGGGAAATTTTGGCATCCGCCATTTATCCGTCCTTTTCCTATAGGGTATACGAGGGTTATGTGCGTGGTGAGCTGGGACTTTCGGAAATGACCGACGAGGAACTTCGACGTGTTTACGACAGCGTAGCCGTGGAGGGAAGTCTTTTTCAGATGGTGTATCCGGACAAGACGCCCGGGGAAGCGGAAGATTTTACTTATGTGCAGGCGCCCCTGCGGGGGATTCTCGCCATTTGGCTTACTTTCGTGGGACTTTCGGCGGCGCTTTGGTTCATGCGGGATGAAGAGCGGGGCGTCTATGGGCGACTTCCTGTGACGAAACATCTTTCGATATCATACATTTCGGGCGCGGCGTATCTCTTGGACGCGGCGGTTGTGCTGCTGCTGTCCTGTAAGCTGGCGGGGGTGTTTACGGACTGGAAGAAAGAAGTGGTATGCTGTGCGGTTTTTGCAGTCTGCGTGCTTGCCTTTGCGAATCTGCTGCGGTTGCTGTGCCGCACGCCCCGGGGACTTAGCATGACTTTTCTGCCGCTTCTGGCGGCAATGCTGGCGCTTTGCCCGGTTTTTTTGAATTTACAGTATTTCAGGGCGGGGAAACTGCTTCTCCCGCCCTGGTATTATCTGCAATCTATTCATAACACACGTTACTTATATGAGATGGCTGCCTACACAGCGATAATGGTTCTGCTCAGCGCGCTACTGCAGCGATTGCAGAGCAATCGGCGCTGATTACGACGCGGTATGGTAAAGTGCGTATGAAAAACGCTCCTTTTTAATACGGCGGCTCAATCGACCTCGATCTGGTCGGAAGGCGCTTCCTTCTGCACTTCCTCGTGGTAAGTCTTTTCTGTGTTCACATTCCAGATGTTGTCCTTGGAGGAAATGCCGCCTAAAATGTTTTTCACGGTCTCGAAGGAAGTCATCATGGAGTGGTCGATGTTGTTGTAGCGGTGCTGGCCGTTTCTGCCCACGCAGTAGAGATTGTCGATGGATTTCAGGTATTCGGTGAGCCTGTCCATATCTTTGTAAGTGTCAAAGTAGGCGGGGTAAGCTTTCTTTACCCGCTCCACATGGGAATCCATCACGTCGGAGGGCTTATCTATCAGCCCCATGCTGACGATCTCATCCACCGCAAAGCGGGAGAAGTCTTCGTCAGACATGGTCCAGTACTTGTCCCCCTCGAAAACGAAATATTCAAGACCGATCCATACCGTGTGCTCTAAGTCGCGCACCATATAGGGGGACCAGTTGTTATAGATCTGGAATCTCCCAAGGCGGACGCTCCTGTCATGCACATAGATCCAGCAGTCCGGCACGATATTGCCTATGGTTTTCAGGTTTGTCCTGTTTTTCAGGTTCAGCTTCGGCAGCAGGAGTCCCACGGTCATATAATCGCGGTAGGGAAGCCCTGCGGCAATCTCGGCTTCGGCCTTTGGCACGTCGTTTAAGCCTGCCACCAGATCTTTTACGGGCATGGAGGAAATGAAAATATCGCCCTTTGCCGTCACTTCGCCTTCCGGCGTTTCGTAGGTGATGGAAGTAATGCGGTTGTTTTCATCCTTGTGGAGCCGGACCGCCTTGCTGTGGCAGAGGATTTCCCCGCCGAGCTCCTTGATTTTTTCTGCTGTCACTTCCCAGAGCTGCCCGGGACCAAGTTTCGGATAGCTGAACTCTTCGATCAGAGAGGTTTCCACCTCCCGGTTTTTCTTCCCAGGAAGCAATTTTGAGAAGACGTCCTTTATGATGGCGGCAACGGACAGCCCTTTTGCCCGCTGGGCGCCCCAGTCGGGAGCGATTTCGGAAGGGTGCCGTCCCCATAGGTTTTCTGTGTAATTTTCAAAGAACATGGAGTAGAGCTTTTTCCCAAAACGGTTTACATAAAAATCCTCCAGGGAGTTTTCCTCCCGCTTGTGGATCATGGAGGCCAGATAGCTGAAACCTGCCTGCATGGTGGCGAGAAATCCCATGTTGATAAAGGTCTCCGGCTTCAAGGAGATCGGGTAGTCAAAAAATTTCTGGTTAAAGTAGATGCGCGATACGCGGTGTCTGCGAAGCATCACGCGGTCTTCCTTTTCAGGGTCTGGACCGCCGGGAACAAGCGTCATCTCTCGGTGCAGTACGATATCGTCGTAGGTGGGGGAACCCTGCGTGGGCAGCATATGCTCCCACCATTCGTTCACTTCGGGCACTTTAGAGAAAAAGCGGTGCCCGCCCATGTCCATTCGGTTTCCTTTATAATTGACGGTTTTGGAGATGCCGCCCATGGCGTCGGACTCCTCCAGAACCGTGACAGCATATTCTTTATTCTTATCCTGCCTGAGCAGTTCATAAGCGGCGGTCAGACCTGCCGGACCGGCGCCGATCACAAATACTTTTTTCATGCAATACCTCCATGTCGGAGCAGTCTGCTGCCCGACTATATTTTCTAGTTTACCATGTTTGGCCGGGGATGTACACGGAAATGTGGAAAAATGCAAATGTGTGTGCTATAGTAATATTGTTTGCTGTTTTAAGGAGGACCGGGAAGTACATGGGGAAAAGAGGTAAGATTTTTTTCTATAGTTTTCTGTGTGTGGCCTTTTTTGTGATGGGCATTTGTTTTTTGACAAATTTGACAGATCCTAAATATGGATATGGCAGACACAGTGAGTTCATGAAGTACGGTGAAAAATGTGAGGTATTGTTTTTTGGCAATTCACACATGGGGTGTGCGGCATATCCTATGGAACTGTGGCGAGACCAGGGGATTACTTCGTTTAATATGGCGGGAGCGGGCAACCCAATGCCTTCCAGCTATTGGATGATGAAAAATGCATTGCATAATGCAAGTCCCAAGGTGATCGTGATAGACTGTTACAGGCTGAGATATAATACAATGATAGATGTGAATAAGGGAACATTGCATACACAGACGGATCCGCTTCCTCTCACTGCAGATAAAATGCGGATGATATGTGATCTGCTGGAAAGCCCCAATGACCGTCTGGAATTTGCATGGAGTTTTGCGGTGTATCATGAAAGATGGCAGGAATTGAACCGAATAGATTTCGAGCCGGAAATCGGTGTGGCAAAAAGCAGATATACAGGTTTTTACGATGTGGCGCCGCCGATAGAAATGGATGAAAGGCCGGCTGAAACAGTTGCTTTTACATCTAAGGGGACGGAATATCTGCGCAGGATGATAGAGGAATGCCAAAGCCGTGGGATAGAGGTCCTGCTGGTATACCTTCCGTTTCCGGCCCTTGAGGAGGAATGGCAGGAAGCGCTTTGTATGGAGCAGATTGCAGAGGAATATGGAATATCCAGTATCAATTTCCTGGAATTGCAGATAGCTGATTTGGGGACGGACTGTTATGATGAAAATTCCCATCTGAACGGGTCCGGGGGAAGAAAAGTCACCGAATATCTGGGACAGTATCTTGTAGAGCATTATGATCTGGAGGACCACAGGGGAGAGGCAGAATATGCCGACTGGGATGTAGATTACAGACAGTATACGGACAATAAACTGGAAACATTGGAGCAGCTTGAGTCTCTTGACAATACGCTTGTGATGCTTGCGGATCAATCCTTTGACTGCTGTATTTATGTGAATGGGGACGCGGATCTATGGAGGCAAAATGAGATGTATCTGCCGCTGGTGGAAAATATTGCCGGGGGAAAGACGGAGAAGCTAAGGCAGGCGGCGGCAGAGGGCAGGGACTATCTCCTGGTTGTTGATAATCAAGAAGGGGTATTTGAGAGCGTGGATAGAGAGCAGTTTTCAAGAGCGTGTTCTCTTGGGCAGTTATCTTTTGACGTTGATGAAAATGGTGAGGGGCGGCTGCGCCTAAGGGACAAGCAGGAAAGAAAACTGCCTGAAAGTTCACAGCCGGGCGCTGAGGCAGTTCGGATTTTTGTGATGGACAATCAGGGCGACGGGACGGTTTGGACGAAAAGCTTTGCTGCCGAAGAGACGATAAAGGTGACGAGATGACGGAAGGAAAATGACAGAAACGGTAGTTTTGCCATAAAAGCTTTCAGGTGTTTTATGGCAAAACAAATTTCGGTATGCTATAGTGTTGTTGTTGTATTTGGCGTAAGTATAGTGGAAAGGGAGTTTTATGCTTTTTAATTCGCTGCATTTTCTGATTTTTTTCCCAATCGTTGTCGGGATATACTATCTGATACCGCAGAAAATCAGATCGTACTGGCTTCTTGCGGCAAGCTATTATTTTTACATGTGCTGGAATGCCAAATATGTGCTCCTGCTCCTGTTCTCCACGGTTGTGACGTATGTGTCGGGAATTCTGTTGGAGAGATTTGCGAAGAACGAAAAAAATACAGGGGGGGGGGTAAAACGAAAACTGTGTATAGCGGCAAGTTTTATATTGAATCTGTCCATTTTGTTTATTTTTAAGTATTTGGATTTTTGTATAGACAGTTTAAACCAGATTATGGGGCATCTGCATATTGCGCTCAACGCTCCTGCATATGACCTCCTTCTGCCTGTCGGTATTTCTTTCTATACTTTTCAGGCACTGGGCTATACGATGGACGTTTACAGGGGCGAAATTTACGCCGAGAAAAATTTTTTCCGCTATGCGCTTTTTGTTTCCTTTTTTCCGCAGCTGGTGGCGGGACCAATCGAACGGTCGAAAAATCTGCTTCGCCAGCTGGACAAACCGGCAAAGCCATGTTTTGACAGTCTCAGGGACGGTTTTTTCCTGATGCTCTGGGGATATTTTATGAAAGTGGTATTGGCGGACCGCATCGCTGTTTTTGTCGATACTGTCTATGGGGATTTTGAGACTTATACGGGCGTTTACCTGATTGTGGCAACAGTTCTTTTTGCGGTACAGATATACTGTGACTTTTCAGGGTATTCCGTTATCGCTATGGGCGCGGCTAAGATACTGGGGATTGGACTGATGGAGAATTTTGACGCGCCGTATCTGTCGGTTTCTGTGGCGGAGTTCTGGCGCAGATGGCACATTTCCCTTTCCAGCTGGTTCCGCGATTATCTATACATTCCCCTTGGAGGCAGCCGCAGGGGGAAAACCAGAAAGTATGTAAATCTGCTGCTCACTTTCGGAGTAAGCGGTCTTTGGCACGGAGCCGACTGGTCCTATGTGATCTGGGGGCTTTTGAATGGCGCTTGGCAGATTATCGGCGATCTGCTAAAACCTTTTAAGAAAAAGGCGGCCGTTTTTCTGGACATAAAGGAAGACAGTCTGAGCCATAAATGTATAAGGGTGGTAACCACTTTCTTTCTGGTTGATCTTGCATGGGTGTTTTTTCGCGCGGATTCAGCATTTGCAGCGCTTCGGATCATTAAGAGGATGTTTACGGCCAGAAATCATTGGGTGTGGTTTGACGGTTCCCTGTTTGAATGCGGATTGAGCCGCCAAAATTTTACATTGATGATCTGGGGTATTTTACTGCTTTTCGTGGTGGATATCTGCAAGTATAGAGGCATCAGTCTGCGGAAAGTTTTGGCGAAACAGGACTATTGGGCGCAGTGCCTTGCTGTGGCCGCAACGGTGCTGGGTATTTTGCTGTTTGGCATGTGGGGCGCGGGATATGACGCGGCAAACTTTATTTATTTTCAGTTTTGAGAAGGAAAAATTATGACGGCGGTTATCACTTGTATTTTCTGGCTTTTGGTCATCCCCTTCTGTATCGGGCTGATCCCTGCAAACTTTATATCGGCGGAAAAAAGAAGCCCGGGCTTTGCGCTGCTTTCCGGGTACTTCGGCATGTGGGCGCTCTTTGAAATTGCGGCGGTTCCGGCGGTTCTCTGGGTGGAGTACGATAACTTTAAGGTGGCTTCCGCTGTGTTTACTGTGCTTACGGTTGTCTGCGCTGCGGCGGGGACCCTGCTCCTGTATCGGAACATGAAAGCGGGAAAACCGGGGCTTGTCACGGGTAATTGGCGGACGGGCAGCCGTTGGCAGGCGGACCGTGCGGATAACAAAGATGACATGGATGTCAGAAATGAAAGAGGATCAGGGGCACGCATAAAGGCTTTGGCGAAGGGGTTGTTTGGGGGCACGGGCGTCGAATGGCTGCTCTTTTTGATACTGCTAGGCTTTCAGCTCTACAAGGCGGCGGCGTTTGCCTCTTTTGACGGTGACGACGCATACTATGTGGTGGAGTCCCTGCTTGCGCAGGAGGCGGGCGTGATGTACCGCATTCTGCCGCTTACGGGCGGTTCCACGGGTCTGGATGTGCGTCATGCAATGGCGGTTTTCCCCATGTGGGTAGCGTTTGTCTCGGTGCGGGCCGGGGTGCATGCGACCATTGTCTCCCACGTGGTGATGCCCCTTGTGCTGATTCCCTTGACTTATCTGCTGTATTATGAGATTGGGCGCGCACTTTTTTTGCGAACACCGCAGACCGGCGCCGACAGCGGACGAGTCGGCCCGGGCAGAGAGGGACGGACACATGAAACTGTGTTCCGAAGGGAGAATCTGCCCACCTTTATGATTATTATGGCGGTGTTTCAGATTTTCGGAAATGTGTCCATTTATACCAATGAGACCTTTTTCCTGACCCGCACCTGGCAGGGGAAGGCGGTGGCGGGCGCGCTGGTGATCCCTGCGCTGGTCTGGGTATTTCTGCAGATTTATGACAAGGGTGTCAAAAATGGACGGACGGAGCCGGGAATTTGGATGCTGCTTGTCTGTGTCAACATGACGGCAGGCGTATGCAGTTCCATTGCGGTGTTCCTTGTCTGCATCCTGACAGCTGTGACGACTTTCTGTCTGGCAGTGGCGGAACGGGACTGGAAAATTCTTTTCAAGGTGGGGGCATCGTGTATACCGAATGTGGTATATATGGCAGTTTATGTGATTATGGCGTACAGCTACTTACTATAACAGTTCAGTCGGATGACGGGCGTGCGCTGAACGCTGCAGGGATGAGGAATGAAATATGTGGGGCATTTTTTTAGAGAGCGTCGTTATATTTAAAAATTACATGGGATACCACGAGAACCATTTTCTGGCGGGGATTTATCTCTTTGCACTCCTTTATCTGTGGCTTACGGAGAAGGACAGGCGCAGGCGTGTGCTGTTCGTCTACGCGCCGACGCTGATTCTGTTTTTGTTTTTCTGCCCCCTGTTCCGAAAGGTGTTCGTGCGGCTTATGGAGGATTCCGAGACCTACTACCGGCTTTTGTGGCTTCTGCAGATGAGCATTGTCAGCGCATACGGGCTGATCCGGCTGATGGGAAAGCACCGACGGATCGGGCTGGCGGCTGCCTGTCTGGCGATTGCCGCATGCGGTGACTATGTCTATGACAGTGAGCATATATCTCAGGCACAGAATGTGTATCATTTGCCGCAGGAGGCGGTCGATATCGTAGATATGATAGAGCCGGAGGAGGGGCGGATCACAGTGCTTGTGCCTGCGGATCTGATCTATTACGTGAGGCAGTACAGCACAGACATCGAGCTGCCTTACGGACGGGAAATGCTGATCGCGCGCTGGGATTATTACAATGCCATGTATGAGGCAATGGAGGAGGCTGAGGTAATCGACACCCCGGCTTTTGCCAAACTGGCAAGAGAGTACCCGTGCGCCTATGTAATTTTAAAGGAAAATCGTGAAATTCGTGAGCCGCTGACGGATTACGGCTATTCGGTCTACGGTCAGGTGGGAGAGTTTGTGATTTATAAAGATATGACATTGTAAGGCGCGCAACAGGAGAAACAGCCCATGTTATTTAATTCTTACATTTTTGTATTTATTTTTTTCCCCATATGCCTGGTCGGGTACTACGGTTTTTTAAAAAGCGGGAAGCCCGAGGCGACAAGAGTGTTCCTGACTGCCATGTCCCTGTGGTTTTACGGCTATTTCAATTTGTCTTATCTGCTCATTATGATTTGCAGCATTGCCGGAAACTATCTGTTTCACAGGCTGTTGTCCCGGGGGAAATTGCGGGATGGCGCGCGGGGAGAGGGGGAGAAAAGTCTGCCCCTGTCCGGCGGGGCGGTCATGGTTCTTGCGGTGGCGCTCAATCTGGGCGTGCTGTTTTACTTTAAATACTTTGACTTCTTCCTCGACACGATGAATGCCGCGTTTGGAACCGATTTTGTATTGCGGGGCATTCTTCTTCCTCTGGGCATCAGTTTTTTTACCTTTCAGCAGATTTCCTTTATTGTGGACACTTACCGGGGCGAGGTGGCGGACTGTTCTTTGTCCGAGTACGCGCTGTTTGTCTCCTTTTTTCCACAGCTCATTGCGGGTCCTATCGTGAATCATGGCGAGATGCTGCCGCAGTTTCGGGCGTTTGGAAAAAAGAGGACGGACTGGGAACGGATTGCGGCGGGCCTTGCCCTCTTTGTGCTGGGCCTTTTCAAAAAGGTGTTTTTAGCCGACACGTTTGGCGCGGGTGTGGACTACGGATACGAAAACCTGGCGCTTCTCGGAAGGGCGGACGCGGGTCTGGTGATTCTGTTTTACGCCCTGCAGCTCTATTTTGATTTCAGCGGTTACTGCGACATGGCGGTAGGAATCGGCAGGATGTTAGGGATAGAGATCCCTGTCAACTTCAATTCCCCTTACAAAGCGACCAACATTGTTGATTTCTGGAAACGGTGGCACATTACCCTGAACCGCTTTTTTACGAAATATGTCTATATCCCGCTGGGCGGCAATAGGAAGGGAGCGGGGCGGATGTACCTGAACCTTCTGCTTGTCTTTTTCTTAAGCGGCCTCTGGCATGGGGCGGGCTTCCATTTTATTGTATGGGGGATGCTGCACGGGGTACTGTATGTGGCTACCCGGTTTTGGCAGCGGCATATGCGGCTTGGAAATGACAGCAAAATTATGACGGTAATGTCACAAATAGCCACATTCCTCTATGTCAGCGTCGCCTGGGTCTATTTCCGGGCAGAAAACATCGCACAGGCGAATACGCTTCTTCGGACGGCATGCAGGGGAGAGGTGAAAAAGATTTCCATGGATCTGGCGGAGTGCCTGCAGCCGGACGAATTTTGGTATGTGATCAAAGTGCTGCATCTGGACAATCTGTCCTTTAGCCGCTATATTTTGATGTTCCTGATTTTGGCGGCAGGCCTGTATTTCTCCATGGTGGGCAAAAACGCGCAGGAACGGGTGGCGCGTCTGAAGTACGGGCCGGCGTCGGCGGTGGCGCTGGTGGTTCTGGCGGTGTGGTGTATCCTCGGCTTTTCCGGGGTAAGCACGTTTCTATATTTCAATTTTTGAGGAGGAACGGGATGAAGCGGTTTAAAAAATGGATTTTCTCCATAGTCTCCCTCACCTTAATATTGCTTATACTGGCGGCGGCCCTGGTAATATGGGTGGACCCTTTTTTCCAGTACCACGCGCCCCTTGAGGGCTTTCCCTATCTGGTGGACAACCAGCTTTCCCAGAATCCGGGGATGGCGAAACACATGGATTATGACAGTGTGATCCTTGGCTCCTCCATGACGGTGAATTTTAATACGCGCTGGTTTGAGGAGCTGCTGGATCTTAACGCGATCAAACTCAACTACAGCGGCGCTTACCCGAAAGACCAGGCGAACATCATGGACATTATCTTTGACAGTGGGCATACGGTGAAGTCGGTTTTTCTGGGAGTTGACGTGACGACCTATACCGGCGGCGTGGATGAGACAAAATATCCGATCCCTTCCTATCTGTACGACGATAACTATTTCAACGACGCAGCGTATGTGCTTAACAAGGATGTGCTTTTAAACTATGTGCTGCGTCCGCTGGCGGATCCCGACAAGACGGACCTTGCCACCGTCTACCAGAGCTGGTGGACGGATGAATACTACAATATCCAGTGGGTGATGCACAATTATGCGCCGCCTGAAAGGGTGGAGGAGGAGACGCCGCCCGATGCGTTTCTTGAGAGCACGGACAAAAATCTGCAGGCCAATCTCTGCCCTTATATCGAGCAGAACCCGGAAACCACCTTTTATATCTTTTTCCCGCCATACAGTATCCTTTATTGGAACGACGTCGGGCTGGAGAATCATATGGAAGCCACCATGCGTGAGTATGCGCATATCGCTGACACACTTCTCGCCTACGACAACGTGCGTGTGTTTTATTTTCCAAACCGGGAAGAAATCGTGACAGACCTGAATAATTATGCGGATTATACCCATTATCACGCGAGATTTAACCGATTTATGACAGAGTGCTTTGCGGATGGAACGTGTGAGGTGAAGAGCGCGGAGGAGATGGACCGGGCGATTGGGGAGACACGGGAAATGGTGGAGAGATTTGACTTTGAGGAGTTGTTTTCGGTGGAATACTAGCGTGAAAAGTGCTTCTGGCCGCTCATGCCAGAGGGCATTTCGCGCAGAAGCACTAAGGGTGTTATTCTTCCGGCTGCTTTGCCAGTTCCGGGAACAGGCAGTCTGTAAATCTCTGTGCCAGGAGTTCACGTCCCGCATCGTTAAAATGGATATAATCCGTCATATAATCCAGATAATTGTCCTCGTTGATGGAGCCGTAGAAATTGTCGATGAAGGAAACGCCGACATCCATGGTGGCATCCCGCTCCTTTTGCAGATAATGGCTTAAGGTGCCGTGACCTAAGTCCGCCCGGTCGCCGTTCTGGAAATTCCCTTCCTCATTGATGCTGTGGCAGAATGTATGGGACATTACCACAATACGGATGTGGGGATATGCCTCCTGAATGGCGCTCACTCCCGAGCGCAGCGCGCCGGTGTAGGTAATCTCCGCGTAGGGCGCGTTGGGATCGTCGCAGGGCCGTTTGTTGACATAGTCGCTGCCGTCGTACATCACGCAGATCATATCCACGGTATTCATGTCAAGTTCAGAGAGCATCTGTGCCGTTTTGGCAAAGTTTTCGTCATAGCTGTAGGAGGCGGCCGTTTTCATCAGGTCAAAATCACCGCTCGCAAGACTTTTGGCAATATAGGAGAAGGAGAACGCGTCCAGGATGTAGCCGTCGTTGTAGGAGGCAAACTGTGCCGCCATGGTGGTGCCTGTGAAGGAACCGTTGTAGACCGTTGCTCCTGTTTTTTTGGCGATCTGCGAGGCAAGACCGTTCTCGCCCAGCTCCAGTGAGAAGGGATCGTCCCCCAGACAAAGGATGGTGGTCACGCCGTCATCCACATATCCTTCGCGCTTATCGGGAGCGAGAGGGATCAGGTTGTCCATGACTTCTATATCAAAATCCGTGGTCTGATAGTTCGGATCATAGTCGGAAGGGGTACCCTTGTTCCATTTATAGAGCCGGAAAACGGAGAATCCGATGACCAGAACGATGGCACCCAACAGGATGAACTGGATATTCACAAGAAAGCTGCCTTTCTTTTTGGATTCTGCCCCGTTTTCTGGAGCGCGCGCTGTATTTTCTTCCTGCAATGTATTTTTATCTTGATTTTCTCCCATGGTTTTATTCATGCCCTTTCCTGAATGTCTTATGCACTTTGGCAGAATGTATTTGACTGCCTAAGTACTTAATTATACTCATTTATTCTACTATGATTTTTTTTAAAAATCTACAGAAAAAAGCGTCCTCATAAAATCTTAATAACTCCATGGCCGCCGGAGGGCAGAAAAAGGGCGCTGCCCGGAATCTTAAGATTCCTGACAACGCTCTCTTTCACTGCCATTCGTATCTATAGGATAGATACGGCGTTTTCCAGCGGGGCATGTTCTGACGCAGCATATGAGTGTATTACCGGCTGCGCGAGCTGCCGCTGCAGTTCCTTGTACCATTTGCTGTACTTATACATACGATATGTAGTGCTCAGTTTCCTGAGCTGCTCGTCGTCAGCACAGCAGATAGAAAAGGAAACCCTCTGCGATTCATCCATGGACGCATAGTCCATGTAACTGAGCTTCAGCTCGGTAATCAGTCCCTGACATCTCGGACAGAACTGTTTATGCCCATTCAGCATATGAACCCGTTGGCAACGCTTACAGTAGTGCATGTACATCATGAAAAACTCCCCTTTTCCCATTAACCCCTGTAAGGTAACTGTTTGTCTGTTGCCCTTATATTGTGTCAGTTGAAGCGGTCAAAGTCAAGCGCATATTAGCGAGAAATGCCGTAAAATGGGTGTAAAATATCGCGCAATTATCGCGGAAAAGGCGTAAATATATCAGGAACCGCCAATTTACATAATCTGACGGCGCTCCGCACGCGACAAAAATCTTGATATTACGCTGTTTTTATGCTATAATCCTAAAGAATTGTTTGGATTTGAGGTTTACATAAACTCAAGCGACTGATTGTCATAAAATTGAGATGGGAGTTAGCATGCAGAATAAGAAAAATAAGAGACAGAATACGGAAAACCGCCGCAGGCAGGTCCGATTTGAGGAACTGCTTGAGGACGACCGGTTTGATGACGAGGATTTTGACAGTGTGACGGAGGACACGCTGGAATTTTTGAGTCTGGATGATGAAATGATTGAGTCCTACCAGCGCGCCCATTCTTCGAAAGCCGGGAAAAGCGGGGCTGCGAAAGCCGGCTCGGTACGTTATGAGGACGAGGACTACGAAGACGACGAGTATGAGGACGGGGATTACGAGGACGACGAGTATGAGGACGGGGATTACGAGGACGACGAGTATGAGGACGGGGACTACGAGGACGACGAGTATGAGGACGGGGATTACGAGGACGACGAGTATGAGGACGAGGATTACGAGGACGACGACTACGAGGACGACGAGGATTATGAAGACGATTATGAAGACGATTATGAGTATGATGATGAGGACGGCTTTGCAGCCCGTCTGATGTATTTTATAAGCGAAATGAGCGCTCTGGACGTCGCAGTGGCCCTCCTGGGTATTTTGGTGCTTGCGGGCGCAATTGTCACGGGCGGCGTTTATGCCCATGCGAAATCGGTGGAGAAGCAGGTGGCGGCTTTTGCCGATATGGGAGAGGAGATAGAAGGCATTTCCGTGATCGGTGAGAGCGGCCTGTTGGCGGCATCCGAGTCTGCGAAACTGGGCGGCATGATTGATATGGAGGAGGAAGAGGAACCCGAGGAAGAGAAAGAGGAGACAGATAGGGAAGACGCGAAAGGTGAGGTGGAGGTAGAGCTCCGTCTGACCTCGATTCTTTCGGATATGAAGGTTAAGTTTGTCAATAAGGAGACAGGTAAGCTGATTGGCGGCGTGCCTTTTGAAGTGGAAGTTTCCGGGCCGAAGAACTTTCAGATGAAGGATGACGATAAGGACGGTGTGATTTATCAGACTGAGATTGCGGCCGGAACCTATGAAGTCAAGCTTCTTCCACTGCCGGAGGGGGTGGCGGATAAGTATAAGCTGCCGTCGAAGAAAAGCAGCGTCAAGGTGACGGACAAGATCGCCTACCAGAAGGTTGACGTGACGGACGAGGTGAAGACTGAGGCGGAGATCAATGTGGCGAAAGAGGAAGCGACGCATCAGAATACTGTGGTGGAATCAGCGCTGCAGGATACAGTAGAGTGGGTAGAGTCCACGAAGACCCCGGTCGGAGAGGAAACGTCACAGTATGAGAAAGTGCCCATGGAAAATATCGCTGATCCGTGGAAGACCGCCGGCGCGTTCCGAAGGATGGTGGAGGATGGGGAGGACAATCCCTACGATAACGTACAGGTATCCGTCAACAAGGACAGCCTGACCCTTGAAAAGGGAAAGAGCGATTCGCTGAAGGTATCTGTCAGCAGCAGTGAAGTAGAGTATTCGGTGGAGTGGAGCACTGCGGATTCCTCTGTCGCAACGGTGGATGGCGGCACGGTCACGGCGGTTGCGGCGGGAAGCACCACGGTCACGGCACGGGTGGTTGTAGGCAGTATGGTCCAGGAATTTAACTGTCCCGTAACTGTGAATGATCCCGGGAGCGGGGACTCAAATAACCAGGATAAAGAGGACGATGACAAAGACAAAGATGACGATAAGGACGACGATAAAGATGACGACAAGGACGGGCAGGAGGTTTATACGAAGCTGTCCATAAGCGGTGAAAGCGAAGTACAGGTTGGCAGGCAGATAACTCTGAAAGCAGAGACAAAACCAAAAGGGGGCAAGGTTACCTGGAGCAGCGACGATGAAAAGATCGCAAAAGTAAATGAGAAGGGCGAGGTCACAGGCGTTGCCGAGGGTGAGGTAAAGATCCGTGCTGTCTGCAAGAACCCGGAAGACACTGAGGATATCAAGGAATCTTTCAAGGTTAAGGTGCTGAAAGCGGAAGTCGTTATCGACGAGAATACGAAGCTGAAGGACAAGGACGGTAACCAGCTTTACTATAAAGACGCGAATGGAGACTACGACGAAGCAACCTACAAGGAATATGGGAAACGGGACGCCTTTTATAAAAAGGTGAAAGCTTCATCGGCTTATAAGTATACAGGATGGCAGACGATTGACGGGCATGTTTATTTTTACGATAAAAACGGAAACTATGTAACAGGCGATCAGGTCATTCAGGGAGCGAAATACAGCTTTGGCAGCGACGGTAAGCTGTCGAAGAGCTCCGGGGCCATGGGCATTGACGTGTCCAAGCACAATGGCAATATCGACTGGAACGCGGTGAAGAACTCGGGCGTTTCCTACGTGATCATCCGCTGCGGCTACCGCGGTTATTCTACAGGCGTGCTGGTGGAAGACCCTAAGTTCAGAAGCAATATCAAGGGCGCGAAGGCGGCAGGGCTTAAAGTGGGCGCGTACTTCTACAGCCAGGCAGTCAATGAGGTGGAGGCTGTGGAGGAGGCATCCATGGCGATTGACCTGGTGAAGGGCTATGGTCTGAACTATCCGCTTTTCCTCGATGTGGAGGCGAGCGGCGGCAGGGCCGACGGCATCAGCCGGGACACCAGAACGGCAGTCTGCAGGACCTTCTGCCAGACCGTGCAGAACTCCGGCATCACAGCGGGCATTTACGCAAACAAAAACTGGTTTACCGAGAAGATCAATACGGCGAGTCTGACAAGCTATAAACTGTGGCTTGCGCAGTACGCGAGCGCGCCGACCTACACGGCTACCCGCTACGACCTGTGGCAGTATTCCTCCAAGGGTAAGGTCAGCGGCATCAGTACCAGCGTGGATATGAACATAAGTTATTTAAGTTACTAAATAAATCAATACCCATAAGGGATAAGGAGGAAGGGACAAAAAAATGAAAACCTATCTGGTAACGGGAGGAGCGGGCTTTATCGGCTCAAATTACATTCACTATATGTTTCATAAGTACGGAGACGCGATCCGCGTCATCAATGTGGACGCGCTGACCTACGCGGGCAATCCGGAAAATCTGAAAGAAGTGGAGAATAGGGATAACTATACCTTCATCAAAGCGGATATCTGCGATAAGGCGGCCATCGAGAAGATCTTTGCCGAAAATGAGATCGACAGGGTCGTGCATTTCGCGGCGGAGAGCCATGTGGACAGAAGCATTAAAAATCCCGAAGTCTTCGTACAGACCAATGTATATGGTACGGCGGTGATGTTAAACTGCGCGAAGGCGGCATGGGAGCTGCCCGACGGCAGTTTTAAGGAGGACAAGCGGTTTCTGCACGTGTCCACGGACGAGGTGTACGGGTCTTTGTCGGAGGACGGCGGGTATTTTTACGAGACGACGCCCTACGCGCCGCACAGCCCTTATTCCGCCAGCAAGGCGGGTTCGGATATGCTGGTAAAGGCATATATGGATACCTATCATTTTCCGGCAAATATTACCAACTGCTCCAACAACTATGGACCGTATCAGTTCCCGGAAAAGCTCATTCCCTTAATTATAAACAATGCGCTGCAGGGCAAGAAGCTCCCGGTCTATGGGGACGGGAAAAACGTGCGCGACTGGCTTTATGTGGAGGATCACGCCAAGGCGATTGATATGGTGCAGGAGAAGGGACGCCTTTTTGAGACATATAATGTGGGCGGACATAACGAAAAGCAGAATATCGAGATCGTGAAGATTATTATAGAGACGCTTCGGGATATGCTTCCTGAGACAGATGTAAGAAGGCAGCACCTGACGGAAGATCTGATCACTTATGTGGAGGACCGCAAGGGGCATGACAGACGCTACGCGATTGCGCCGGACAAGATCCGGGAAGAGATTGGCTGGGAGCCCGAGACGATGTTTAAGGACGGCATCCGCCGTACCATCGAGTGGTATTTTGCCCATGAGGAGTGGATGAGAAACGTGACAAGCGGTGATTACCAGAAATATTATGAAGAAATGTATCGGGATAAAAGTTCGGTTTAGGACTTTGCACTTGCTGCGAGGTAAGGGTGTGATATGGGACAATTCATGTCGGGAGTTATTTTGTTTATCATACCGGGATTTATAGCGGCCGTCATGCGAAGCGGGGGTAAGGGGGAGAAGACCAAAGTGCAGCTGGCGGCGGATACGCTGTGCTGTGCGCTGCTCATTCTTGCCGGTGTTTCCGGGATGTTGTACGCGTTGTTTGACGACAATGTTTTTTCGGCCGAATATCATGTGGACGTGTTGCTGTATGCCTTCAGCTTGGCGGGGGCATACGGCTTCTCGTTTGTTCTGGGGTTCTTTGGCAGGAGAAAGGGATTCGGGGCAGCAGGGACGCGAAGGATTCTGTTTGCCTTTTCCGGGCTGTGGGTGATATTGCTTGCGGGAATTTTTTATGACGATTATGCGAAGCGCCATATTGTGATTAACGAGGTATGCGCCCATAATCTGAGCCTTGTGCTGGACGACAGGGGCAGGAACAGCGATTATATTGAACTGTATAATCCTTCTTTTACGACGGTGTCGCTGGATGGCTGGTATCTGACAGACCGGGCGGAGCTTTCAGAGGACGCCCGTCTGGAAAGCATGGAAATAGGGCCGCGCTCCTATCTGCTGCTTTTTGCGGATGGTTTTTCCGGGCGGAGCGAGGATGAGGATAGCGGGGAAATCTGCTATTATGTGGGGTTTCGGCTAAACGAGACGGGAGAAACCCTGACGCTTGCAGACGGCAGCGGAAGTGTGGTGGACAAGGTGGAAATTCCGCCTCTTTCCACGGATATTTCCTATGCCAGAAAAAAGGATGGGAAAGAAGGGTTTAGCATTGTCAAAAACGGGAGCCCTGGCAGGAGCAATGAAAATCTTGCATCCTGTGTGCTTCCGACGCTGGAGACGCCTGCTTTTTCCGCAGAAAGCGGCTTTTACGGGCGGCCTTTTACACTGAGTGTGGCGGCGGGACAGGGACAGCGCATTTATTACACGACGGACGGAAGCGAGCCGACGCTGGAATCGACTCTTTATACGGAACCGATTTTCATTGAAGACGGCAGCTGCAGGGAAAATATTTACGCCAATATTGAGGGTATTTCGCGGGACGGAGATTATCAGCCGGAAAATCTGATTGACAAGGCCACGGTGGTGAAGGCGTTTGCGGCAGACAGTGAGGGCGGGATCAGTGAAACCGTGTCGGCAGTATATTTTGTCGGATTTGATGGGAAAGAGGGATATGAGGATATTTTGACGCTGTCTGTGACGGCGGACCCGGCGGACTTTTTTTCTGAGGATCGCGGTATTTATGTGCTTGGCGATGATTACCGCGCATGGATGGAAAATTACAGGAAGTTTAGAAAACAGGAGGAGTATTTGGAGCGGGGACGCTCATGGGATTACGGGGATGTGATATGGCGCTCTTTTGCGGCAAACTATACCCATCCTGATAAGACGAAAGAAAGGCCGGTTACGGTGACATTGTTTGACGCAGAAAAGAATCTGGTCGGCGAGGAACAGATCGGTATCAGGACGCGCGGCGGGTCGTCCAGAAATCTCCGCCAGAAAGGATTTAATTTTTACAGCCGGGATGAGTATGGGGAAGATCTGCTGGGGCTGCGCTCGAAAATGCTTCGGACGTCCGGCTCCATTGACACGAATGTGACCATGCTGCGGGACGTGTTCAACCAGTCCCTGGTGTCAGACCGCGCCATGGAGACACAGCCGGGAGAGCCTTGCGCCGTGTTTTTAAACGGAGAATATTGGGGACTATATAATCTGCAGTCGCGTTTTAGTGCGGGATATTTCGAGGAAAAGTATGGACTTGACGAGGACGGGATCATTGTAGTGAAACAGGATAACCGGGTATCCGTAGGGCAGGAGGAGGACCTTTCGCTTTATGAGGAACTGGTATCGTATGTCAAGGAGGCGGATATGTCTGCTCCAGAAACATACGGGGAGATAGACAGGCGGATGGATATACAGAGCTTTATCGACCACTACTGCTTTGAAATCTATATAGGCAATACGGACTGGCCTTTAAATAATCTTTGCTGCTGGCGGAGCCGGAAGGAAGACGGGGCGTCTGAATACGAGGATGGCAGATGGCGCTGGGGCGTGTATGATACCGACGAGTCCACAGGCATTTATGATGAAGGCATGAGCACATATGAGTGCAATGCCTTTACGGAGGAAGCACACTGGTTTGGAACTCCTTTAACGACTCCGATTATGTCCCACCTGATCACAAATGAACCGTTCAGGCAGCAGTTTAGCCTGACTTTTATGGATATGGTAAATAAAAACTTTGCGTATGAGGACGTTCATGGTAAACTATATGAGATGGCAGCCTTTTACGCGGTGCCCATGGAGAAGAGCTACCACCGCTTTAATGGCGGGATATATACTCAGGATACTTTCTGGGAGAATATCGGGGTGATAGACGAGTTTTATGAGAAGCGGGCAGCGTATGTAGTGCCTGATTTTGCGGAGGCGCTGGGACTTTCCGGGGAAACCGGGGAGGTTACGCTAGAGACGGTCTATATGACAGATGTGTCGGAAACGACAGGTGTGTCATCCGCGGAAGCGGCTTCGAAGGCGGGAACAGGGGGAGGGACGATCCTGTTAAACACCATCGTCCCGGACTTAAAAGACGGGGAGTGGCGGGGGACTTATTTTACCGACTATCCCGTGACTGCCACGGCGGTACCTGAAAAAGGCTGCCGATTTGCCGGCTGGCAGGGGACGTATGAGTCCGACGAGGAAACGATTGAAGTGCCTGTGACGGGGGAAGGCATCTGCCTGCGGGCAGTTTTCGTGCCGGAAGAACCGTAAGGGGAGGTATATATGGTCTGTGTTATTATTTTACTATTGCTGGTGCCGGGAATGGTTACCTGGAAGGTTGCGGGCGAAAAGGAGCTTGCGGATTGGAAGGACACGGCTAAGGCGGCGGTAAACTGGCTGGTGCATGATCTTATCATTGCATGCCTGGTGTACGCGGCGTTTTATGTTCTTAAGGGGGCGACGACCGTCAGTTTTTCCACGGAGTATTTGGGGGAAGAGGTCTACTACTCCATTTATGATATCACTTTTGTGTTCCGCTATTCCGCGCTGGCGCTTCTTTCGGCGGCAGGGCTGGGTATTTTGGAGCGTTTCGCAGGGAAGCTTCTGAATAAAAAACGGGCGGTATGAACAGGCGTATGATGCGGTGCGTAGAGACGGAAATATGACGAGAAGAGAGAGAATGGGAAAATATGCGGTCCGTGCAGTATGGGTTCTGTGTGCGTCGCTGCTTCTTATGGCATGCGCGGCAAAAGAACCGGCGAAAGAGCGGGCGCAACAGTCTGAGGACTGGATGACGGAGAGAACAAAACAGGACAGAAGGACAAGCCAGGACCGGAGGATAAAGCCGCAGGACGCAGAGAAAGTAAAACGAATCAGCCTGAATGACCATGACGGGCGCATGATCCTTACGGAAAGCGGCGATATCTGGCTTTCCGGCAGTCTGGACGGACAGGTTGTTATTGATGCGCAGGAGGACGAACTGGTGCATCTGTACCTGGCGGGAGTGGAAATTTCCTCCATGAACGGTCCGGCAATCTGCATACAGGAGGCGGCAAAGGTAATTGTGACGCTGGTGCCGGATACGGAGAATGTGCTTTCGGATTCCCCTGATTATAAGGACTGTGAGGAAACGCCGGCATGTTTTTACAGTGTCTGCGATCTGACAATCAACGGCAGCGGCATGCTGGAGGTGTTTGCGTATTATGAGGACGGTATCCGCGGGAAGGACAGAATCAGACTTTTGGACGGCAACCTTTCGGTACATGCCAAAGGGGACGGCATCCGGGGCAATGACGGCATCTATATGCGGGATGCTTCCGTGGACGTGGAGAGTGAGAAAAACGGGCTGCGCACAGTAAATCAAGGCGCGGACGACAGAGGAGTGATAGAGGTGGGAGGCGGCAGCCTTTCGGTGGTGGCGGGAAAGACCGGCATCTGTTCGGCTTCCGACCTGTATCTTTACGAGTGCCTGTGCAGTGTCAAAGCCGTGGAGGAAAAGGTGCGGACGGAAGGCACGGCGTATATTGCGGACGGGGTGCAAAGGCTGTGACAGAGTACAGACATGAATATAAATATATGATAGACGAAAGGCAGAAGGCAGTGCTTAAGATTCGGGCGCAGGGTGTTCTGGAGCCGGATTGCCATGCGGACGCGGATGGGGAATATCTGATCCGCAGCCTCTACTTCGACAGCCCGGATGACGACTGTTTTTATGAAAATGAGGATGGCGTTGATCCCCGTGAGAAATACCGCATACGTTTTTACAATTGTGATGCTTCAAGGATCAGTCTGGAGTGTAAGGCGAAGGAAAGAGGTATGACGAGAAAAACGGCATGCCCGATTACGGCTGACCAGTGCAGGCGGTTTATGGCGGGAGAGATCCCGGAGCCGGAGAGGGGCGTTTCCGAGAAACAGGCGGCTATGTTCATGCAGATGCGGCTAAAAAGCCTCCGCCCGGTGGTGATTGTGCAGTATACGCGTATTCCTTTTGTGTGCAGCATGGGCAATGTGCGGGTGACCTTTGACGACGCCATCGTATCTTCCAATGATATTGAGGGCTTCTTACAGCCGGGGATTCCGCTGCGGAGTGTGCTGGGAACGGGAGAGAGCATTTTGGAAGTAAAGTGGGACGAACTTCTGCCGTCCTATATCAGAGAGCGGATGGCACTTGATTCCTTACAGTGGACGAGCTTTTCCAAATACTATTTATGCCGAAAATATAACTGCTACGGGGGAGTGAGGGTATGAGCTTTATTGATATCTTTAAAAAATCGTTTCTGGAAGGCTATGCGTCCGTTCGGATTGATTTGGCGCAGATTGTAATATGTATGGCGGTCACAGTGCTGATTGCAAGTTATATTTTTCTGATTTACCGCACGGTCAACAAAAATGCTTTTTATAACCGCAATTTTAATCTTTCGCTCATTGCGCTTTCTGTGATTACGGCGGCGGTGATTTTGACGATCCAGTCTAACATTGTGATTTCTCTCGGTATGGTGGGCGCGCTGTCCATTGTGAGATTCCGCACAGCAATCAAAGACCCCATGGATCTGGTGTTTCTGTTCTGGTCGATCAGTGTGGGTATCATATGCGGCGCGGGTTTTGCCGTGGTGGCGGTAGTTGCATCAATTGTCATAACTGTGATAATATTATTATTTGACAGGGTGCCTTCGGGCGTGCCGGCGGTGATCCTTCTGGTAAACGCTTCCGATTATAAGACGGAGGGGCGTGTCATGGAGATTGTGGAAAAGCACTGCAGCATGTCTCAGGTAAAGGCGCGGAATCTGACAAAAGATAAGTTAAACATGGCGGTTGAGGTCAGAACCGGGGAGGGCGGCAGACTCGTGGAAGAGCTGATGGATCTGGAGAGCGTCATCTCCGCGTCCCTTGTGGACCACGACGGGGAAGTGACCTTGTGAAGCGGGGATACTTTGTAACTGACATTTACTAAGGAACAGGAGAAGAAGCGATGAAAGGAATTATTTTAGCGGGTGGCTCGGGTACCAGACTTTATCCGCTGACCAAAGCGGTTTCCAAACAGATTATGCCGATATACGATAAGCCGATGATCTATTATCCGCTGTCTATTCTTATGCTGGCTGGGATCAGGGAGATCCTGATTATCTCCACGCCGAGGGACCTTCCGGTTTTTCAGGAGCTGTTCGGCACGGGAGAACAGCTTGGACTTCGTATGGAGTATGCGGTACAGGAGTATCCGAGGGGACTTGCGGACGCTTTTATCATAGGTGCGGATTTTATTGGCACGGACAGTGTGGCCTTGATTCTTGGCGACAATATTTTTTATGGGCAGAGTTTTTCCAGAGTGCTTAAGGAAGTGGCGGCGAGAAAGAGCGGTGCGACCATTTTCGGCTATTATGTGAGAGACCCCAGAGAGTATGGCGTTGTGGAGTTTGATGAGAACGGCATGGCGCTCTCCATTGAGGAGAAGCCCGAGCATCCGAGAAGCAACTACGCTGTGCCGGGGCTGTATTTTTACGACAATGACGTGGTGGAGATTGCGAGGAATGTGCAGCCTTCCGCCAGAGGGGAGATAGAGATTACAAGTATTAACAATGAATATCTGCGGCGGGGAGCACTGCGGGTGGAAACGCTCGGGCGCGGTTTCGCGTGGCTGGATACGGGAAGCCATGATATGCTGCTAGACGCGGCGGATTTTGTGGCGGCGTTCCAAAAGAGACAGGGACTTTATATCTCCTGCATCGAGGAGATTGCCTACAGGAGAGGATTCATTACTAAGGAGCAGCTGCTTAAGCTGGCGGAGCCGCTTATGAAAACTGCTTACGGACAGTATATAGTAGAGGTTGCAAATGGACTCTAAGCGTATGAGACGGGCGATGGCCGGCATGATCGTCGTATTTCTGGCGGTGTTTGCGGTGATCGCCATTGTGAATTTTGATACGGTGAAGCGTAAGCTCGGGTTTGCCGCGGATGAGCCTGTACAGGAGGAAGAGCCTTTGCAGGAGGAAGGGGCGGAGACGGAAGGCGGACAGATAGGAGGCGATCTGTCTGCTTTTCTGAGGGATGAAACCTTTTTTGATCCCGAGGTGAAGTTTAAGAGCATTGAATCCTACTCGGGCAGAAACGTGTCTCTGATGATGAGCTCCGTGGCAAAGGATTTGCGGATCATGGTGGTGGACAGCGTCGGACGTCTGGTGACGGGCGCGGATTTCACCGTCACGATTCAGGGCGTGGGCGAGTACACCGACAATGACGAGGACGGTGTGATCTATGTGGACGGCCTGCGGTCCGGGGAATACAGTGTTTTCCTCAACGAGATGGAGGGCTTTCGTGTGCCAAACACCATCACTACGATACAGGTACGGCAGGACATTGAGTACCGGGTAATCGACAATATTGAGTATCTGATGGTGACCGAGGACGATATTGATCCCGAGAAGGAGGATAAGGCTGTCAATGGAGCCGAAGAAGATGCGGACGGCACGGAGAATATGGAACTGCAGTTCGACAACGGCAGCGCAAAACTCGGCATCGACGTATCCAAGTGGAATCAGGAAATTGACTGGGAGGCAGTGAAGGATGCCGGCATCGAATTTGCCATTATCCGCTGTGGATACCGGGGTGCAACGACTGGCGCGCTTGTTATTGACCCCAGATATAAAGAGAACATAGAAGGCGCGATTGAAGCGGGTATTCCCGTGGGAGTTTATTTCTTTACACAGGCGTTGGACGAGGTGGAGGCTGTGGAGGAGGCGTCCATGGTGATCCGCCTGATTGAGGAATATGATGTGGATTACCCGGTATTCCTTGACAGTGAGAGCGCCGGAGGCAGGGGCCGGGCAGACGGGCTTGACAGCGAGGAGCGAACAAGGGCGCACAGGGCGTTCCTGCAGACCATGGAGGCGGCAGGGTACGAGACGGGCGTGTACGCTTCCCGCAACTGGCTGAATGACAGGTTAGATATGTCGAGGCTGTCAGATTACCGGATCTGGCTCGCGGAATATGCGGATGTACCTACTTATGACGAATATTATTATCATATGTGGCAGTATACCTCAAAGGGAACGGTGGACGGCATTTCCACCAATGTAGACCTGAACCTGTGCTATATGAATATAGATACTTCGATCAACCACGCCAAAGGTGCGGAAGGCTATTCCGGCGTGGTGAACGGGGATACGGGAAATGTTCCAGTAGAATAGCGCGATTTTGCGAATGGGTGCGGGCTGAACGATAAGTAAGGAGGAGATAACGATGGGAAAGATAACGGTGGAGACTTGTGAGATTGAAGGTTTGAAGGTGATTACCCCGGCGGTGTTCGGGGATAACAGAGGTTATTTTATGGAGACCTACCACTACGAGGACTATAAGGCGGCGGGGATTGATCAGGTCTTTGTACAGGATAACCAGTCTTCGTCTGTGAAAGGTGTACTCAGGGGGCTGCATTTCCAGATTAACTATCCGCAGGACAAGCTGGTGCGGGTAATCGCGGGAGAAGTCTTTGACGTTGCTGTGGATCTGCGGCAGGGGTCGGCAACCTACGGCAAGTGGTACGGTGTGAACCTCTCAGCGGAAAATAAGAAACAGTTTTTCATTCCGAAAAATTTTGCGCACGGCTTTCTGGTGTTGTCAGATTATGCGGAATTTGCCTATAAGTGTACGGACTTTTATCATCCTAACGACGAGGGCGGCATCCTTTTTAGCGATCCTGAGATCGGGGTCGAATGGCCCATTCCCGAGGGGATGGAACTTGTGATGTCCGAAAAGGACAGGAATTGGGAGGGGTTGTCCGCGTTCACCAATGCGAGAAGCAATTCTAAAGCTTAGCGGCAAAGGCGGCTGCGCAAAGCCGGCTAAGCTGACTTGGAGTTACTAAAATCTCGCATGAGGGAATGCCTGCGGCATTCTCCGCAGACTAAGAAAGCGATAACATGAATAAACATAAACAGGTAGAGAAAAATTTCACAGAGAAGCAAGCGTTTCCTAAGTCCGCGGCGATAGCAATATTCTGGGGGCTTGGCCTTCTTCTGGCTTCCGTGCTGATACTGCATCACAATCCGCTTGCCGATCAGGTGACGGAGCAGATGAAGAAGGTAAGCGGCTGTGTGCTGATTACCTTTACCTGTATCATGTTTACGATCTATTATGACAGGATTGTGACCATTCCGGTGGAACTTTTCCAGAGCAGGGGATTGATCTGGAAACTGGCGAAAAATGATTTTAAGAAGAGGTACGCGGGTTCTTATCTGGGGATTGTGTGGGCGCTGGCGCAGCCTGTGGTGACAGTGCTTATGTACTGGATTGTGTTTGACAAAGTGTTTCAGGCGAGGGTGGAGTTTGTGGCGGCGGACGGCGTGGAGCCGCCCTACGTACTGTACCTGATGGCGGGTCTTGTGCCGTGGTTTTACTTTTCGGAGGCGATCTCCCAGGGGACGATGGCGCTTTTGGAATATACCTATCTGGTTAAGAAAGTGGTGTTTAACATCAGCATTCTGCCTATTATCAAGGTGATTGCAGCCACCTTCATACACATATTTTTTGTGGGAATCCTGCTGGTGGTGGCGGTTTGTTACGGGTACACCCCCACAATTTATACCGTGCAGCTCCTCTATTACAGTCTGTGTCTGGTATTCTTTGTGCTTGCGCTCAGTTATCTGACAAGCGCGCTGGTTGTTTTTATCAGGGATCTGCAGCAGATGATCAGCATTGCGCTCCAGATCGGCATGTGGGCGACCCCTATCATGTGGAATATCAAAATGCTGCCCAGTGACAACATGAAGACCCTCTTCAAGCTGAATCCGCTCGTCTATATCGTAAACGGTTACCGAAGCGCGATTTTTGAGGAGGAATGGTTTTGGGAGCACTTTTACTCTTCCACATACTTCTGGATCTTTACCATCAGTATGTTCTGCATTGGGACGCTGGTGTTTAGACGGCTGCGCAGTCATTTTGCGGATGTGCTATGAGCATTGCCGAAATATGTACAGATAAGAGCGCAGTGCTTGCACGGAAGCTTTTATCTGTGCATATTTCGATAAGGCGACAGCCTGCGAGCGAGAAGGAGCGAAGCGGATTCGAGCTGCGGCAATGCGCATAAGAAAATGGGGGAATATGTACAGATAAGAGCGCAGTGCTGAAGACGCGGATTCGAGCTGCGACAATGCTCTTATATAATACGGGGAAATGAGTTATGGATAATAACATCGCAATTAAGGTCACTGATCTGGAAAAAGTGTATAAGCTTTATGACAAGCCCTCAGAACGGCTGAAGGAGGCGCTGCATATTGGTAGGGGAAAGCACCATACGGAACACCGTGCCTTAAAGGGCGTCAATATGACCATAAGGCAGGGGGAGTGTGTGGGGATTATCGGCACAAACGGTTCCGGGAAATCCACGATTCTGAAAATAATAACGGGTGTTCTTTCTCCGACGGCCGGTGAGGTGGAAGTTAACGGGCGCATTTCGGCCCTGTTGGAGCTGGGCGCCGGTTTCAACATGGAATACAACGGCATTGAGAATATATATTTAAACGGTACGATGATCGGCTTTTCCAAGAAGGAGATTGACCAGAAACTGGATGAAATTCTCGCCTTTGCGGATATAGGGGACTACGTATACCAGCCGGCGAAAACTTATTCCAGCGGCATGTTCGTGCGGCTTGCCTTTGCGGTCGCGATCAATATCGACCCGGAAATCCTTATAGTGGACGAGGCGCTTTCGGTGGGCGATGTCTTTTTTCAGGCAAAATGTTACCATAAATTTGAAGAATTTAAGGAGATGGGGAAGACGATTGTGTTTGTCAGCCACGATTTGAGCAGTATCAGCAAATACTGTGACCGTGTGGTGCTCTTAAATCAGGGTATAAAGCTGGGGGAAGGCATGCCCAAGCAGATGATAGACACATACAAACAGGTGCTTGTGGGTCAGTATACGGCGCCGGAAGCGGAGGGGGAGCGCCTGCTCGATGACGAGCAGCTTCGGGCGATGGCGGCGAAAGGCGTGGACGGCAGCAAGCTCGACGGATGCAATCCCGATCTTTTAGAGTACGGTTCTAAAAAGGCTCAGATTACGGAATACTATATTACGGACGGGAACGGGACGAAAACTTCCACTATTATAAAAGGAAGCCCGTTTACGATTCATATGCGCGTGGAGATGGCGGAGAAGATTGCCGCCCCTATTTTTGCGTTTACGATCAAGAATGTGCGGGGGACGGAGATCACAGGTACGAACACCATGTTTGAGAAGGCTTTTCTGGATTCCGTGGAAGCCGGGGAGACAAAGGAAATTACCTTTACGCAGGATATGAACCTGCAGGGCGGGGATTATCTGCTCTCACTCGGCGTGACAGGATATGAGGAGGATGATTTCACGGTGTATCACAGGCTGTATGATGTGCTGAGCGTGACGGTGATTTCGGATAAAGATACGGTTGGGTTTTATGATATGAACTCGAAGGTGACTGTAAAATAAAGGGTGTTATAGTAATTGGATGGCTGTCTGCGGCAGCGGGTCGTCGGAGAAGGCCGGGGAATTAAAAAATTGCCGGAAAGATATAAATAACTTATGATATTACGTGGAAAAGATGGCTGATAAACGAAATGTTTTGCAAAGTGCCCGAGTTAGTGAGGAAAGTCTGATTTGGAAGATTGAAACAAGTTTTAAAAAACTGGACGTGCAAATAATTGACCAGACGGAACGTACCGATTCGCAACATGCTGTTATTTTATAGAGAGAATAAAATATCATACGGTATAAATGTAGAAAATAGGCAGATTTTGGAAAATAGGGAAAAATATTATAATATAAAGATCCTATGGCGCCGAATGGGAAGGGACAGGATATGGCAGAAGATAAAACAGAACAAATTGGAAAAATAAAACTGGATTTAACAAAATACCCCGGTGAGGACCTGTACTGCGACGGGGAAATTGAGGATGAGCTTCTTGCGATTGCAAGAGACTGTGCGGAAGTGGAGTACCAGAAAATTATAGAGGAGAGGAAGAGCTGGGAGATTCTGTACCACCTCTCCCCGCTTCGTGAGAACATCGTCGAGTGGCTGCCGATAAGCCGCGCCATGAAGGTGTTGGAAGTCGGCTCGGGCTGCGGCGCGATTACGGGGGCGCTTTCAAGGCGTGCCGGGGAAGTGACCTGTGTGGAACTTTCCAAAAAGCGGAGCATGATTAACGCCTACCGCCATATGGAGGCGGACAACGTGACGATCCATGTGGGGAATTTTCAGGATGTGGAGCCGGATCTGCCGGAGGATTACGACTATATCTGCCTGATCGGCGTTTTTGAGTACGCGCAGGCGTATATAGGTTCTGAAGCGCCTTTTGATGATTTCCTGCGGATTATAAAGAAGCACCTGAAACCGGGGGGACATATCGCCATCGCCATAGAGAATAAGTTTGGACTGAAATATTGGGCGGGGTGCAGGGAAGATCATCTGGGCACGTATTTCGGCGGCATTGAGGATTACCCGGAGGGCGGCGTGGTGCGCACCTTTACGAGAGACGGGCTGCTCGCCATTGCGAAACGCTGCGGGTTTTCGGAAATGCAGATGTATTATCCTTATCCGGACTACAAGTTCATGACGACCCTCTATTCTGACAGAAGGCTCCCAAAGCGAGGGGAGTTATCAGATAACATGCGTAATTTTGACCGCGACAGGATACGGCTCTTTGATGAAAAGCGTGTTTTCGACACGATTCTGAAAGAGAACCAGTTCCCGCTCTTTTCCAATTCCTACATGCTTCTTCTTGGCCCGACGCTGTCGGAAGAGTATGTGAAGTATTCCAATGACAGAAGGGAAGAGTTTCAGATTAAGACCTTGCAGAGAAGCACGGGATTTGGCAGGAAGATAGAAAAACACCCGCTATCAAAAGCGGCGTGGAAACATATAGAAGTCACAGTTTCGGCATGCGAAAAGCTGACCGAACGGTATGAGGGAAGTCTTTTGGAAGTCAATGAATGCAAGCTGGAAAGGACGGCTGACGGCATACCTTATATTTCGATTAAATTTTTGGAAGGAAAGACGCTGGAAGAAATTTTGGATGAACGGCTGGAGAAAAATGATCTGGAAGGCTTTCACCGTCTGTTTGACGAGTATCTGAAACGGATCTCCTGGGGAGAGGAAAAGGAGGTCGCGGATTACGACTTAATATTTGCGAATTTGTTGATTCCACAGGCGGGTAACATGCGTCATGAAAAAAAAGTCATAAATGGGAAAAACTATATCGACTGTTATTTGGATAGTGAAAAGTGGGGGCTGATAGACTGCGAGTGGACTTTTGACAAGGCTGTTGAAACGAAGGAAATTGCTTTCCGCGCGCTGTACTGTTATCTCCTCGAAGACGAGAAAAGGAATAATTTAAATCCTGATTTAATAATGAGCAAGCTCAAAATCGACCCGGCGGAAGCGGAACAGTACCGCAGACAGGAGATGAAGTTCCAGAAATATGTGACGGGCAAACGGCTGTCCATGGCGGAGATCAGGGAGGAGATCGGCCAGCCCGTTTATGCGCTGACAGATTTCTGTGAGGGGTTAAGAAATAAGTCCTCAGATAACCGTATACAGATTTATGAAGATACAGGGAAGGGATTTCGAGAGGAACAGTCCTTTTTCCCGGAGGAGGACGGAGAGCAGATTCTGCGCACCGGGGAAGGCACGGTGGAACTTTCCGTGCGCATCAAAAGAGGAAGGAGTGCGGTGCGGATTGATCCCGGAAGCCATGCCTGTGTGATTTATATCAAACGGATCAGCTGGAACGGCGTAGAGATTCCCCTGAAAGGGAAACAGATTCAGATGAACGGGTTTAAGATCGGGGAGGATACCTATGCTTTTCCCACGCAGGACCCCAATATCACGCTTTCTCTCTGGGGGCTTTCTTCTGAGGAGGAGAATCATCTGGAAGCGGTTATGGAGGTGACGGCGGTGCCGTCGGAAACCATGGGACATTTGCAGAAAAGGGGATTGTTTAACTGATGAGCATAAGAAAGAACCGCTACGACTGGGTGTCGTACTATATGGCGGCATATGAGGAGGAGCGAAAAAAGAATACCCAGATGGCAGGGCACATTGCGGACGCGGAAAGACGGCAGGCGGATCTGCAGGATAATCTGAACCGTATTTGTTCCAATCCGCTGTATCGGATGGCGGCAAAGGTGTCGGCTCCTCTGCGCGGCATGGTGAGACGGATGAAGGGGATGCCGGTGTCCGGGGAAAGTCTGTCAAAGATTCAGGCTTCTGAGGAGAAAAACCGCGTTTACAGGGAGACGCTTAAGCGGCAGGCGAATCCATATCTGCAATGGATTGCGGAGTGCGAGAATAAAAATACGGATGTTGTTGATTCGCCCGAACCTATTGCGGTGCAGGGGTTTCGGGAGATTGCCGTGCCTGAGACGGACGTTCGCATTCTGACTTATGGGGACGGTCTGCTTGCGCCTTATGTGTTTTCTGCAGTGCGGTCTTTCTTTGAGAAGAACAGCGCATGTCTGCTCGCCTATGCGGATGAAGACTTTTATTGGGGGGATCTGACGAAGCGGATGGAGCCATGGTTTAAGCCGGCTTATTCCCCGGACACCCTTCTTGCGTTCCAGTATTGGGGACATTTTGTGGCGGTTCGGGTCGGCGTGCTTGACAGTATGAGCTACCGCATGGTGAGCATGAAAGATCCCGATCTTGGCTTTTACGAGCTGTGCCTGCGCTTAGAGGAGAAGATTGAGGAGCTTTCGGCGGGATATTTCAAAAGGAGACAGGCGGCAATCGGACATCTGGATTCTATTCTCTATCATAGAAGTTACTGCCCGGCAGAGGAGACTTTTCTCGGAATCAGACAGGACGCCCCGGAGGAGGAGAGGTTTACTCTGGTGCGGGAACAGCTGAAAAAGGAACTTGCCGAAGGTCGTTTCCTGACGGGAGCCTCTTCTAAGTATGTGACGCTTAAGGAAGATATGCTGCTTAGGCGCGGCGGCCGCGGCGTGCTTTGGCAGGGGGCTGACCCTGATATTTACCATCTGATATATGACACTTCCGTTTCCGGCAGAGAACGGTGCACCCGGTCGGGGAGTGAAAACACGGCGATTGCGCCTCACCGCGTAGTTTCCGTGATTATCCCGTCGAAAGACCATCCCGAGGTACTGGAGAAATGTCTCCGTTCTTTCAGGGAAAAGACGCAGTACCATTTTTATGAATGGATTGTGGTGGACAACGGAAGCAGCGAAGAAAACAGGGAGAAAATGGAAGCGCTGCAGAAGATTTACGGTTTTACCTATATTTATGAGCCGATGCCATTTGATTTTTCAAAAATGTGCAATCTGGGAGAGAAGAAGGCAAGAGGAGACCTGATTCTTCTGATGAACGACGACATAGAGATTATAGAGGGGAGCTGGCTGGAGCGTATGGCGGGACAGGCTCTTCTGCCCCACGTAGGGGCCGTCGGTGCGAAGCTGTGGTATGCGGATACGGAAAACATTCAGCACGCGGGCGTTACAAACCTGAAAATCGGTCCTTCCCATAAACTGGTCACGTTTCCCGACGAGGAGGATTATTATTTCGGCAGGAACCGGGTCACCTATAATGTGGCTGCGGTGACGGGCGCATGCCTGATGGTACTGCGGAAAAAGTACGAGGCGGTAGGCGGTTTGGACGAGAATCTGCCCGTGGCTTACAATGATGTGGATTTCTGCTTTAAACTTTTGGAGGCAGGCTATGTCAATGTGCAGAGAAACGACGCGATTCTCTACCACCATGAATCCTTAAGCCGTGGACTGGACGAGCAGAATGACGGGAAGTGGGAAAGGCTTCTTGCGGAGAAGGAGGCGCTCTATAAAAAGCATCCGCAGCTTTGCGGCAAAGATCCCTTTTATCATAAGGATTTGATCGACAATACGTCGAATTACATGTGTAATTATAAGTTTCCCCATGAGGATCATCTCTGCGTGCAGGAGGTGTCGTTTCTGCCTAAACCTTCTCTGAGGAAACTGTTGAAAAATGCGGACAGGGATATACTGCGGTTAACAGTGGACCTTGCCGGGCCGCAGCATAAGATTATGGCCGACGAGCCGGATATTCTGTGGATTATGGGATGGAACTATATTCCCGGGGCGGACAACGCGGCGTTCGGACGGAAAGTGGTTTTGCAAAGGGCTGACGGTGCCGGTTATCTGGCGGTTCCGGCGGACTGGCACAGGGCGGACGTGGAGGCAATTCTGCCGCATGAAAAGAATGTCGGGCTTGCGGGATTTGTCCTGCGCCTGCGGCGGGAAGAACTGGAGCAGGGGGAGTACCGGGTCGGCATGCTTGTAGAGACGGAAGCGTTGAGCCAGACAGAGCCGGGAATGACTTTTGTGGCATGGTCCGAGAGCGCGCTGACGGTTGTATAGTATAGAAAGGAGCCCTATGGACAGAAAAGGGATGACGGAGACGGAGGCGCTCCGCTTTTATAAGGAAGCCTACGGCAGGGAGAAACGCCGGGGACGCGCGCTTACGCAAAAACTTTCGGAGGCGGAGCATAACAGGGAGCAGACGGAGGGAAAACTGGAAAGAATCAAGAAAAGCCTTCTGTGGCGCGCTTCAAAACCGCTGCGTATGCTGATTCATAAGATTGCCCGCGTAAAGGAACGCCTGGGCTATTACGGAAGTCTCAAGGGGATTGCCCGCAAGCTGAATGCCAAGATGATCGAACGGCAGGCGAGGGCGCAGCACGGGTCTGCAAGTTTCCCGGAGCTCCCGGAGGCGGCGAGACAGCGCCTGCATAAGTTTGACAGGGAGGTCAAATTCAGTATCCTCATGCCGCTCTACAACACCCCGGAGAAATTTCTGCGGCAGGCGATAGAGTCTGTTATGGATCAGACGTACGAGGGTTGGGAGCTGTGTCTGGCGGACGGGTCGGATGAGGAGCACGCTTATGTGGAGCAGATCTGCCGGGAATACATGGAGAAAGACAAGCAGTATCTGCGCCCAAGCAGCAGTCTTTACTGCCGGATTGTATATAAGAAACTTAAGAAGAATGAGGGTATTTCCGGCAACACAAACGCCTGCCTGTCTATGTCCTCAGGCAACTATATCGCCCTCTTTGACCATGACGACGTGCTGCATCCGAGCGTTCTCTATGAGTATATGAAAGTGATCTGCGAGACAGGGGCGGATTATATCTACTGTGACGAGGCGACATTTAAGGGAAACGGTACCATTGATGACATGATTACCCTGCATTTTAAGCCGGATTACGCGCCGGACAATCTGCGGGCGAACAATTATATCTGCCACTTCAGCGCCTTCGCGAGACGTCTTCTGGACGGGACGGAACTGTTCCGCTCCGAGTTTGACGGCAGTCAGGACCACGACATGATCCTGCGTCTGACCGCCCGCGCAAAGTGCGTGGTGCATGTGCCTAAGCTGATGTATTACTGGCGGTCCCATGCGGGCAGCGTGGCTTCCGACATCAGCGCGAAGAGTTATGCCATCGAGGCGGCGAAAGGGGCGGTTGCGGCGCATCTGACGGCGCAGGGTTATAAAAACTTTGAGATTACTTCCACAAAGGCGTTTGAGACGATCTTCCAGATCAAATATGAGATTCTGGGAAATCCGAAGGTTTCCATAGTGATTCCGAATAAAGACCATTTGGAGGACCTGACGCGCTGTATTTCCTCCATATTGGAGCGCAGCACCTACGATAATTATGAGATTGTCGTTGTGGAAAACAACAGCGTCTCGGAGGAGATATTTGCCTATTATAAAGAAATACAGGAGAATCCCGCAATCCGGGTGATAACCTATGAAGGCGAATTTAACTATTCAAAAGTCAATAATCTGGGCGTCGCGCAGGCAGACGGCGAGTATGTGCTTTTGCTGAATAACGACACGAGTGTCATAACGCCGGACTGGATCGAGGAACTGCTGATGTACGCCCAGAGGAAAGATGTGGGCGCGGCGGGCGCAAAGCTCTATTATGAGGACAGGACGATCCAGCATGCGGGCGTGGTTCTGGGGCTTGGCGCGCACAGGACGGCGGGGCACAGCCATTATCGTGTGGACCATCGCAACCTTGGCTATATGGGGCGGCTCTGTTATGCGCAGAACGTGATGGCGGTGACGGGCGCATGCCTGATGATGCGAAAATCCCTGTTTGAAGAGCTGGGCGGGCTGGACGAGAAGTTTGCCGTGGCTCTGAACGATGTGGACCTTTGCATCCGCGCGTGGAAGACGGGACGGGTGAACGTCTTTACGCCGTTTGCGGAGCTGTATCACTATGAGTCGGCTTCCCGGGGGGCAGACCTTTCAGGCGCGAACGCCGAGCGGTATGAGAAGGAGGCTGCGCTTTTTAGAGAGCGGTGGAAGGAGCTCCTGGAGCAGGGAGATCCCTATTACAATCCGAATTTTTCGCTGGACCGCAGTGACTTTGCGCTGAAGATTTCTGAAAATAAGGCAGGTAAAACGGAAGGGTAAGACATGGGGGGATTGCGTAACGGGAAGCTGGAGGTTGAAATGTTGCGAAGTGCGAAATACCTTGACCGAATCACCCGCTTTTACTATAATCTTTTTAAGGGCGGGAAAACCGAAAGGTGGTAACAAATAGAGAGGTTACTGATATAATTGAAAAACAAATGTTATTAAATAAAGGAGGGTTTCAAAATGGGCTACAAAGAGCAGTTTGAATTTTGGCTGGAGGATTCTTACTTTGACGAGGCGACCAAGCAGGAGCTTCTGGCGATCAGAAATGATGAGAAGGAAATTGAGGACCGCTTTTACAAGGAGCTTGCCTTCGGCACAGGCGGACTTCGCGGCGTGATCGGCGCGGGCACGAACCGTATGAATATCTACACTGTGCGCAAAGCGACGCAGGGTCTTGCCAATTACATAAAGAAACAGGGCGGCGAGGAGAAGGGCGTGGCGATTGCCTACGATTCCAGAAGAATGTCTCCCGAGTTTGCAGACGAGGCGGCGCTGTGTCTGGCGGCGAACGGCATCAAAGCCTATGTGTTCGATGCGCTTCGTCCTACGCCCGAGTTATCTTTCGCGCTCAGGGAGCTTGGCTGTATTTCCGGTATCGTGATCACGGCCAGCCACAATCCGCCGGAGTATAACGGTTACAAGTGTTATTGGGAGGATGGTGCGCAGGTGACGGCTCCCAAGGATGTGGAAATCATCGAGGAAGTTAACAATGTGACCGACTACCATACCGTGAAGACCATGGATAAGGAAGAGGCGAAGAAGGCGGGTCTCTATGTGGTCATCGGCAAAGAGATTGATGACAAGTACATGGCGGAGCTGAAAAAGCAGATCATCCATCCCGAAGTGATTGCGGAGATGGCGGAGGACATGAAGATTGTTTACTCTCCCTTTAACGGCACGGGCAATGTGCCTGTAAGGCGGATTCTCTCAGAGCTTGGCTTTAAGAACGTATATGTTGTGCCCGAGCAGGAGATGCCCGACCCCGACTTTACGACGTTGGACTATCCCAACCCGGAAGATCCAAAGGCATTCACCCTCGCGCTTAAGCTTGCGAAGGAGAAAAACGCCGATATCGTGCTGGCAACCGATCCCGATGCCGACAGACTCGGCATTTACGCACTGGATACCAAGTCCGGCGAGTATGTGCCTTTCACGGGCAACATGTCCGGCATGCTCGTTGCGGAATACATCCTGCGTGAGCGGACGGCGACAGGAAAGATGCCCGAGAATCCCGCTCTGGTGACCACGATTGTGACCACCAATATGGCACGGGCGATCTCGGAGGATTATAAAGTAAGATTTATCGAGGTGCTGACAGGCTTTAAGTTTATCGGCGAACAGATCAAACTCTTTGAGCAGACCGGCTCCAACAACTATGTGTTCGGCCTTGAGGAGAGCTACGGCTGCCTTGCGGGCACACACGCGAGGGATAAGGACGCTATCGTGGCTGTAATGTGCCTGTGCGAGATGGCGGCATGGTGCAAGAAGAACGGCAGAACCGTCTGGGATCAGATGATCAACCTCTACGAGAAGTACGGCTACTATAAAGAGAGCCAGTATTCTATCACCAAGAAGGGTATTGAAGGCGCGAAGGAGATCGAGGATCTGATGAACAAGCTGCGCCAGAATCCGCCTAAGAGCTTCGGTGAGCTGACGGTGAAGGAATTCAGGGATTACGATACAGGAAAGACGCTGAATCTGGAGACAGGCGAATCAGGGGAGACCGGGCTGCCTAAGTCGAACGTTCTGTATTTTGACCTGACGAACGACTCCTGGTGCTGTGCAAGACCTTCCGGCACGGAGCCGAAGATCAAGTTCTATATGGGCGTGAAGGGTACAAGCCTTGAGGACGCGCAGGAGAGACTGGAGAGGCTGACAGAAGAAGTGAAGAAAAATATTTAAAGGAAAAAGAGCCGCCCCGGCATATAAGTGCGGGGCGGTTTACCTTATATGCACACGCCCGCATAAGGGATATTGCCGCTTACAGCGACATGCGGTCGGTGCAGCGGGCAGGGAAAAGTTTCCCCGCCCGATTGAAAAACAGGGAGAACCGTAATGGGAAATCGGATACTGAGAATCGACAATGTCAGAAAAACCGTAAATTATCTGAAGAAGAACGGGCTGGCGGGCACGTTCTATGCGGCGGCGGAGCGCGTGCAGGAGGAAAAAAGGGCGGATTACAGCTACCGGGTCCCCGACGCGGAGACGCTTTCAAAGCAGAGGCAGGAAACGGCGGACTATCCGTATCTTTTCAGCATTGTTGTGCCGGCTTATGAGACGAAGGAGACATACCTCCGGGAGATGATCGCTTCCGTGCAGGCGCAGAGTTTTGCACGCTGGGAGCTGGTGATCGTGGATGCGAGCGCGGATGATGCCGTGGAGCGCACGGTAAGGCGGATAATTCACGAAACAGGAGACCTGCGGATACGTTACAGCCGTCTTTCTAAAAACAAAGGCATTGCAGAAAATACCAATGTGGGGATTGACCTGGCAGGGGGAGATTACATCGCACTTCTCGACCATGATGATTTCATAACACCTGATGCGTTATATGAGATGGCGGTTTCTATACACCGGGGCAGACAGGAGGGATGCCCGCCGATACTTTTATACTCCGACGAGGACAAGTACGACGAAGGCTCGAAAACCTTTGTGTTTCCTAATAAAAAGAAAAACTTTAATTTGGATTTAATTTTATCGAACAATTATATATGCCATTTTATGGCTGTTGAAGCGGGGCTGATGAAGCGGCTGAAACTGCGGGCCGACTATGACGGCGCACAGGATTATGACCTTACGCTGCGGGTGGTGGACAGCCTCTGGGAGGAAGACGCCCTCGCCCCGCGGGCCGAACGTATCTGCCATATTCCGAAGGTGCTCTATCACTGGCGTTCCCACAGGGATTCCACGGCGCTTAACACAGGGAGCAAAACCTACGCCTACGAGGCGGGAAGGCGGGCGCTTGCAGACTTTTGCGCAGGGCGCGGTTTCAGGGTACAGGTGGAGCACAGCCTGCATCTGGGATTTTACCGAATTGTCTATGAGCCTGACCTTCTGGGGGCAAGGCGGGATGTGGGCATGATGGGAGGGCGGATTCTGGACGGAAGAGGACGCCTTTTCGCGGGCGGTTATGACGAGGCAGGTCGATGCCTGTACGAGGGGCTTCCGGCGCACTTTACAGGGGGAAGCACACATCTTGCCGTGCTGCGTCAGGACTGCGCCGCGGTGGATATCCGCTGTATGCGCCTGAGAGAGGAATTACAACCGTTATTTTCTGAGATTACGGGTCTCCCATACCGTGAGAAATGCTTCCTAGTGAAGGAAGGGCGGGAAAAGCAGGAAATTCGCCTTGCGGATGTCTCAGGGCTTACCTGTGACGAGGAGGGCTATCGGAAGCTGAGCATGGCGCTTGGGGAAGCGGTGCGCAAAGAAGGATATCTTGTCGTCTGGGATCCCGGCATTACGGTTCGTATGTAATGACGAATGGCACAGGTAAGTGCGCAACTGATATAGGATTATGAGGAGTTTCGCGCTTACCTGTGGCGAACGTATTGAAACGAGGAAAGTAAAATGCCATATGTAAATAAGAAAGAAGCGGAGCTCCGCCGGGATAAGATCGGGGACGGCGGAGTACGCTCGACGATTATCATTCCGAATTATAACGGGATTAAATATATAGAGAACTGTCTTGCCTCGCTGGCGGATGAGCCTGCCCATGTGATTGTGGTGGACAATGGGTCTGCGGACGGGAGCAGGGAGCTTGTGCAGGAAAAATTTCCGCATGTGCAGGTGATTTCTCTGGACAAGAATTACGGCTTCTGCGGGGCGGTGAACCGGGGGATTGTAGAGAGCGGCAAAGATAAAACGCCATATGTTATTTTACTGAACAACGACACGGCCGTGGAGCCGGGGTTCGTCCGTGCGCTGGAAAAGGCGCTTGACAGGGACAAAAGAGCCTTTTCGGGAGCGGCGCGGATGGTGAATATGTACCGCCCGGAGATGATGGACGACGCGGGGGACTATTACTGTGCGCTGGGCTGGGCTTTCGCTGTGGGAAAGGACAAGCCGGCGGCGGACTATGGGCAGCCGCGGGAGGTTTTCAGCGCCTGCGGGGGCGCCTGTATTTACCGCAGGAGCATCCTTGGGAAAATAGGGATGCTGGATGAGAACCATTTCGCGTATCTGGAAGATGTGGATATCGGCTACCGCGCCAGAATATACGGCTATCGCAATCTCTACGTGCCGGAGGCGGTTGTGCGCCATGCGGGAAGCGGCGTTTCCGGCTCCCGCCATAACGACTTTAAGGTGAAGCTGTCCGCAAAAAACAGCGTATATCTCGTTTATAAGAATATGCCGCCTGTGCAGATTCTCTTAAATTTCCCGTTTCTGCTTGCGGGCTTTCTGGTCAAGACGCTCTTTTTTCTGAAAAAAGGACTGGTAAAGAGCTGGCTGCAGGGAACGGCGGAGGGGCTTCGCCTTGCCGGCTCGGAGGAAGGCAGGGCAAAGCGGGTGCGTTTTGTGCGATCTCGCTTTCCCGCTTATTGCAGGATCCAGTGGGAACTGTGGCGGAACCTGTGGTATCGTATCCGTTTGTAGGTTGTCTGGGAACTTTATATGATACAATGTGCAAAAAGACAATCAAATTTTCATATTGCAATTACCTTATAGAAAGGAATTATGAGCGTGCATCAGGAGCTGGAACAGGTTGTCGTCGAAGTGAATAAGGTCGTGAAGGGCAAGGACTGGGTGATACGCAAGGCGCTTGCCGCGATCCTTGCGGGCGGGCATGTGCTGCTTGAGGACATACCGGGCGTCGGCAAGACCACTCTTGCCATGGCCCTGGGGAAAGCCATGGAGCTTTCCTGTAAGAGAATGCAGTTTACGCCGGATGTGCTGCCGAGCGATATCGTCGGATTTACCATGTATAACAGCGCGACGGGGGAATTTGAGTATAAAAAGGGCGCGGTATTCTGTAACCTCTTTCTGGCGGACGAGCTGAACCGTACTTCTTCGAAGACGCAGTCTGCGCTGCTGGAGGTGATGGAGGAGTCCAAGGTCACTGTGGACGGCGTGTCTTATCCGCTGTCTCCCCCGTTCACGGTCATAGCCACGGAGAACCCTTTTGGGTCGTCGGGAACACAGCTTTTGCCGGAATCCCAGCTCGACCGTTTTTTGATATGCCTGAGTATGGGATATCCTTCCCATGCCGCAGCCCTGGATATCCTGAAAGGCAGCGTGGGGCAGGGACTGGACCGGGTCGGGAGCGTGATTACGGTGAATCGCCTGATGGAGCTGCGCGCACAGACGGAAACGCTGCATGTGGACGACAGGATTCACGAGTATATCATCAATCTGACGGAGGAGACGAGAAGAGAGCCGCGTATTGCGCTCGGGGTAAGCCCACGCGGCAGCATAGCGCTTCTTAAGATGGCAAGGGCAATGGCAATGATGCGGGGTGGAGACTATGTTGTCCCAGAGGATGTGCTCTGTGTGATAGACGATGTGTGGGGGCACCGTATTCGGCTGAGCGCCCACGCGAGAGCCGAGGGCCTGGGTGTGTCGGATATGATTATGAGGATTACGGAAAGGATACATGCAGTTTGATGGATAAGAGGCTGCGGCTGAACATAAAAGGAACAATCGGATTTCTCGTGGCAGCTGCCATTCTCATATGGATGTGGCGCTTTTTTGGAAGCTATCTCCTTTTTGTGGCGATACTGCTAATGATAACGGGCGTTTTAATTTCCGCGCTCAGTCTATGGCATGTCCGCGGCAGGATGCGGGCGGAGATTGCGGCGCCTCATCACCGGGTGGGAAAAAATACGGATATTGCGATTGATATCTGTTTTGCAAATCCGCTGCGTTTTATGGGGCTTTCGCTTGATGTGACGTACCGCTGCGAAAATGTTTTCGCGGGTAGTATAGAGGAGAAAAGGGAAAAATTGTGGGCAGCCCCCGGAAAAGTGGGGAAAATTCGGTGCGCCATAAACAGCCGCTACGCAGGACTGCTCAGGATAAGTGTGGAAGAATGCAGGGTATATGATTTCCTGCATTTGTTTTATTTGACATACCGGGAGGCAGAAGACGGGGAAGTACTGGTATGGACTGTATTTGCGGACGGGGAAGAAACGGAAGAACGGTATTCCTGCATAGAAGGGTTTCCGAAAGAGAACGAGAGCAGGAAGCGAGGAGTGGAGTACAATCCCGATTATGAGATCAGGGAGTATGCGGCGGGCGACGAGCTGAAAAATATCCATTGGAAGTTATCGGCGAAACAGGACAAAATGATGGTGCGGGAGCGTATGGCTGCCGGGAAAGAAAAGGTCAACGTGCTGCTGCCGCTGGGGGACAATGCGGATGAGAACGATGCGCTGATGGAGTTTTTGTACGGCATGTGCAGACTTCTGCTCTCCAAGGAATATCCGGTTCAACTGTTCTGGCAGGGCGGCAGTCAGCAGCTTTGCAGCCGGTATATCGCGGAATCCGGCGAGCTTGAGAATGTGCTTGGAGAGATTTTGAGTGCAGACGGCATCCACGTTCCCGGTACCGTGGAGGCGCAGATGACCATCGAGCATCCCGCGGAGCAATATCTATTATGCCGGCCGTTAATCGGGAGCGGGAGAAGCGGGGACTTGTCTTCTCCTGACAGGACGACGACAAAATCTCTGCGCCTTGCACAGACGCAGGATGGCGGTAAGTATGATTTTATCGCGGCGCTGGCAAGGACGTTTCTGCTGTTTCTGATCGTCTATGGATCGGTTGGCGGATTTCTGGCCGCATTTGAGATCGAGTTTCATTCAGGTTTATGCATGTTTACGTTTTTTTCGCTTGCCTTTGCATTCAGTGCGATAGACGAGACGGAGAAAAAATGGCTTGTCAATCTTACGACGCTGCTTGCTTTTTTGCTGTATTTATACATTGCGGTTACGAATTACTGGGTGATAAACAACGGATACTATTACATACTCAACCGCATTTTTGATGTGGCAAGGGATTATTTTGGCCTGTCTGCCGGTATGGAATATGCACTGGTAGTTGAGGACAGATATCTGGCAGTGACGACCTTTGCCATATTCTTAGGTATGGTAGGGATCATTTTACTGAATATACAACTGCATAACAAATGTACGCTTCCAAAGGTTATGCTTTTGACGTTGACGCCATATGCTCTGCCGATGTATTTTGAGTGCTCGCCGCCTCTGCTGTATATGATCTTTCTGCTGACCGGGTATGCGTCGGTCATGATGCTGTCTTACGGCAGGGGGCGTATCTCAGGGCAGATGCGTTACACTCTTCCCGTGACGGCGGCGGCAGTCGCATTGTTTGTGGGGGCTGTGACGTTTATCATACCGGAACAGGGCTATACCCGCACAGTGCCAGGGAGCAGGGCGAAAGAGGCGTCCGCAAAGGCGATGGAGAGTTTTGCCCGGTATGGTATGCGGGCTCTGTTTCCGCAGGATACCGCGGGTTCGGGGGTAAACGGCGGCAAGCTGAGCAAAGGTTCCGCCGTCATGCCCGGCTATGAGACGGCGCTGATTGTCAGGTATACGCCGTATAGCTATAACCCCGTATATTTGAAGGCTTTTACGGGAGTGGATTATATCGGGACCTCATGGACGGAAGCGGAAATGGAAGCGCCGGAAGACGGAAATATGGAGATGTCACTGTACAGCAGGCAGCATCAGTTTGAAGAGACCCACGGCGAAGTATACCAGGGGGCAGGCATCATGGAGGTGGAGAAAGCCGATGTAGAAGATACGTTCGAGTACAGGCCATATTATACGGATTACTGCAATATCAAAGAGGAGGACGGTACGTTTTCTTATCGCTATTATCCCGATAACGGAAAGACTACGCTGCTGTTTGAAGGCAAGCCGTATATAAGGTATCTGGATGTGCCGGCAAGCTGTGAAACAGCAGTCCGCCAAATATGTGAGGAGGCCGGTTTCGCGGGAACGGAGGAGGAGATTGCGCAGCAGATTGTAACGTATTTTGAAGAAAACTATAATTATACGTTAAGACCGGGGTTTTATTATGGAAATCCCGATTATATATCACATTTTCTGCTGGAGAGCAAAAAGGGGTACTGCGCGCATTTTGCGTCGGCGGCCACCATGCTTTTCAGGCAGATGGGCGTTCCGGCACGTTATGTGGAAGGATATGCCTTTTCATATGCGGCTGTTGCCGAGAACGGCGAGCTGGTGGAAGGCGCTGATTATGACGACTATTATACGGGCTTTTCTGAGATAGGAGAGACGGCGCTTATTGAGATAGAGATTCCGGAAGCTTACGCCCACGCGTGGGTAGAGATATACGACAGCGAGAGGGGATGGATTGTTGTGGACCCAACGCCGGCGTCCCATGAGGAGGAAGCCGTTTCTTTCTGGGATGTATTTATGGGGAGAGAAGGCGGTGAAACAGAGCTTTCTCTTGGAGAAAATGCTTTCGGCACATATCTTGAAAATGCGCTGGGAGTCATGGTTTATGCAGTTTTGGCAGCATTCCTCATCGCGGCCGCATTATTTATGGCAGTCGGAATGATCCGAAAAGAGAAAGAGAGACATTTGTCAGGCAGGGAACGCGTGAAACTTGAGTATGGGCGGCTGCAGAGGGCGGCCGCAAAGAAAAACGGGAATTTTCAGGCGCAGCGCACCCTGAGAGAGCAGATCACATGGATGAAGGAGAACTGCGGCGCAGAGATTGGCGAGGAGCAGGAGAAAGCGCTTTATCAGGCGTTTTTTGCAGAGGAGACCGGGTACGACTGTGACAGGCTCTGCGGGGAGCTGAGGCGCATCAGGCGGTTGTCGGATTGTGGCGGTTGTATTTTTCGACGGTTTATTGTAAAATAAAAATAATTATGGCGTAAGCAGAGTATGATAACCATGAGATGGCATTATGGATAAAATGTGTTAAAAACGCGTAGAGCGTAGACTGATTATGATAAAAGATAACCAGAAATATTTCAACAGACTGCACGTTGTGCTGGATGCCGTGGTGATAGCGGCGTCCTATACGCTGGCTTGGTATCTGAAGTTTGCAAGCCCGTTTTCGGACTCCAACCCTAATGTCGGCGCCCTTGACATGAGCACCTATTTTGAGATGCTCTATTTCATCGTGCCGGGCTATCTCATTTTGTATTATGCATTTAATCTCTATACGCCCAAGCGGGCGACCGTTCACCGATACGAGATTTTGAATATCTTTCAGGCGAATACCGTGGGCATGGTGGTGCTGATGGCGGGCTGGTACATGGTCGCGCAGATCCACTTTTCACGTACCATGATGGCGATGTTTTATGGCATCAACATCGTACTGACCACGCTGGGGCGTTCTCTTATCCGTATTCTTCTGCAGTATTTCCGGGAAAAAGGTTACAATCTGAAATATATTCTGCTGGTTGGCTATTCACGTGCCACGGAAGAATATATCAAACGAATCAACGCCAATCCCCAGTGGGGGTATGTGGTGCGGGGCATTCTGGACGACCATGTGCCCGCCGGTACGCTATATAAGGGTGTAAAGGTGGTGGGGTCCATTGAAAACCTTCTCTATATTCTCCCGGAAAACAAGCTGGACGAGATAGCGATTACCCTGTCGTTGAAGGATTACGACAATCTGGAACATATTGTGGATCTGTGCGAGAAATCCGGCGTCCACACGAAGTTTATTCCGGATTACAACAGTCTGTTCCCGAGCCGCCCCTACACCGAGGACCTGATGGGGCTGCCGGTTATCAATATCCGTTATGTGCCGCTCACAAACACCTTGAACTGGTGGATGAAGCGGATCGTAGATATTCTGGTGTCCCTGATCGGACTTGTGGTGGCGTCGCCCGTGATGATTGTTTCCGCCATCGCTGTCGGCTGTACATCAAGAGGCCCGGTCATCTTTAAGCAGGAGCGGATCGGTCTGCACAATAAGCCCTTCCGCATGTACAAGTTCCGCACCATGGAGGTACAGAAACCGTCCGCGGAGAAAAAGGGATGGACGACGAAGGATGATCCACGCGTCACGAAGGTCGGAAAGTTTTTGAGAAGGACGAGCATAGACGAGCTGCCCCAGCTTTTTAATATTTTAAAGGGTGATATGAGCGTGGTGGGCCCCAGACCCGAAAGACCGCAGTTTGTGGAGCAGTTTAAGGAGGAGATTCCGCGCTATATGGTCAAGCATCAGGTCAGGCCGGGCCTTACGGGCTGGGCGCAGATCAACGGCTACCGTGGCGATACTTCCATAAAAAGAAGGATAGAGTTCGATATTTTTTATATTGAGAACTGGACGATGTCTTTTGACATCAAGATTATGTTTCTCACGATTTTCAGAGGTTTTATCAATAAAAATGCCTATTAGAAGAGATACTAAAATCTTAAGAATTATGAAAGACTTTCGGAAGAAAGTGGGAATGATATTGCAATTATATCAAGATGTAGTATAATCTTATAAGAATGTCCACTAAAACTTGCTTTTTTGGACAATATGTGACAAAATGAAAAAACGGACTTTTGAAATTGGATCAGAGACTGAGGGAGCACAGAGTATGGCGAAAAGATATGATGACGACTACGATGATGAAGAAATAAGACCCAGAAAGAAATCTTCCGGGAAAGGCGGCAGCTCTTCCGGGAAGAAGAGTTCCAGTAAAAAGAAATCAGGAAAGAAGGCGCAGGCGAAAAAGCAGCGCAGGCGAATCATTCTTTTTATCATAGAGATTATTATCCTGCTGATAGCGGTGGTAGTGCTCTATGCGGTTCTTGCCGGTACGGGAAGCGGAAAGGTGGAACTTAAGGAGAAGGATATTATTATCAACAAGACCGTGCAGGAGGCGCAGGAAACGACGATGAAGGGGTATCGGAACATTGCCCTCTTCGGTGTGGATTCCACAACGGGCGCGCTGACAAAGAATACCCGGAGCGACACGATTATGATCGCTTCCATCAATCTGGATACGGGAGAATGTAAGCTGGTATCTGTATACCGCGACACATACCTGAACCTGAGCAACGATTCGTATAATAAATGTAACGCGGCTTACGCAAAGGGCGGTCCCGAGCAGGCCATCAACATGTTAAACATGAATCTGGATATGAATATCACGGATTTCGTGACAGTCGGATTTGCAGGACTGACGGATGCCATAGATGCGCTGGGCGGCGTGGATATCGAGGTGGACGAGTCGGAGATCAGCCACCTGAATAACTATCAGCTCTGTATTGCGGAGGACTTGAAGAGAGAGTATACGCCGGTGACGGAAACAGGATACCAGCGTCTTGACGGCTTACAGGCCACAGGCTACTGCCGGATCCGCTATACGGCGGGAGATGATTTTAAGCGTGCAGAGAGGCAGAGGGAGGTGCTTTCCGCAGTTGCGGACCAGGCAAAGAAGGCGTCGCTGCCGAAGCTTACTGAGACAGCCAACTCCGTATTTGGAGAGGTGTACACATCTCTGGATCTTTCTGAAATAGTGGATATGCTGGGCGATGTGGGATCTTACCAGATTACGGAGACAGATGGTTTCCCGCAGGAGAGCATGAGACAGACGGGTACGATCGGATCGAAGGGGTCATGTGTTATCCCGACCAGTCTGGAGGACAATGTCAGATGGCTGCACGAGTTCCTGTTTGACGCAAGCGACTACGAGCCGTCCGAGACAGTCAAAAAGTGCAGTGAGAAAATTTACGAGGAAACAAATGGATATTTGACGAAATAAAAGCAAAGGGGCTTGTTTCACAGGCCCCTTCAATGCGTGTATAAACAAAGTCAGAGGGCGGAGGAAAGACGAGTGGAGAAAGTGGACGTGATTATTCCCGTCTACAAGCCTGATCGCAGGTTTTTGACGATGATAGAGAAATTACAGGCGCAGACAGTGCCTGTTAACCGTATTATTCTTATGAATACGGAGCAGAAATATCTGGACAGACTGCTTTACGGTACTACCTTGGAAAGGGAGAATCATAATATAACAGTGAAGCATCTGTCAAAGAGGGAGTTTGACCATGGGCGGACGAGGAACCAGGGAGTGAAGCTCTCGGACGCTGATGTGTTTGTGATGATGACGCAGGACGCCATGCCGGCGGATGAGTACCTGGTGGAGCGGCTTTTGGAGAGCCTGCGGGGAGAGAAGGTGGCGGCGGCATATGCCAGACAGCTTCCCGACAGGGACAGCAGTGAGGCGGAGCGGTACACGAGGCGGTTTAACTATCCCGAGCAGTCCCGCGTAAAGACGAAGGAGGATCTTTCTGAGCTTGGCGTCAAGACTTTTTTCTGCTCCAATGTTTGCGCGGCATACAGGAGGGATATTTTTGATCAGCTGGGCGGTTTTGTGAACCGGGCGATCTTTAATGAAGATATGCTCTATGCAGCCAAGGCGGTGGAGGCAGGCTTTTGTATTGCCTACGCGGCGCAGGCAAAGGTATACCATTCCCATAATTACACATACAGGCAGCAGTTTAGAAGGAATTTTGACCTGGGTGTCTCACAGGCTGACCACCCGGAGGTATTCGCCGCTTACCCTTCGGAGTCGGAGGGTATCCGATTAGTGAAGAGCACCGTGGCGCATCTGAAGAAGAAGGGAATGTGGGATAAAATACCGGGCGTTATTATACAGAGTGGATTTAAGTACATGGGGTACCTGATGGGGAAACGGTACCGGCGGCTGCCGGTGCGTCTAGTGATGGCATGTTCCTCCAACAGGGAATATTGGCGAATGTGAGAAGAGGCATTCTCTGCATAAACATAATAGTAGGAGGAATATGGTGGGATGTGTGGAATCGTAGGTTATATCGGAACAAAACAGGCGGCGCCCATTATACTGGACGGCCTGTCCAAATTGGAATACCGCGGGTATGACTCGGCGGGTATGGCGATCTATGACGGGGATGGAAAGATTAATATCACAAAGTCAGTGGGCCGTCTTAAGATTTTGGAAAATATCACCCGCGGCGGGGAGACTATGCCGGGGGTCTGCGGCATCGGGCATACGCGCTGGGCGACCCATGGTGTGCCGAGCAACACCAATGCGCACCCCCATTTCAACGAGGCGGAGACGATTACCGTGGTACATAACGGTATCATTGAAAATTATCTGCAGCTCAGGAAGATGCTGACAGACCGCGGGTATCACTTTGTGTCGGAGACGGATACAGAGGTTTTGGCGCATCTGTTGGATTATTATTATAAAGGAAATCCCCTTGAGGCGATTACAAAGGTGCTTCACCGTGTGGAGGGTTCCTATGCGCTCGGTATTCTTTTTGCGGACTGTCCCGATCAGATCTTTGCGGCCAGGAAGGATTCTCCGCTGATTGTAGGTCAGAATGAGGACGGCTGCTTTATCGCTTCGGATGTGCCGGCGATCCTGAAATATACCCGCAAGGTGTACTATGTGGACAATCAGGAAGTGGTGCGTCTGCGGGCGGATCACATGCATTTTTACACGGTGGATGAGGAGGAGACCACAAAGGAGCCCGTCTTTATCGAATGGGATGCCAGTGCGGCGGAAAAGGCGGGATATGAGCACTTCATGCTGAAGGAGATGTACGAGCAGCCGAAAACCGTGACGGATACACTCCTTCCCCGCATTAAGGATAACGATATCGTGATCGAGGAACTGAATATGACCGACGATGAGATCCGTGCGGTGAATAAGATTCATATTGTGGCCTGCGGCTCCGCTTACCATGCGGGCGTTACGGGGAAATATGTGATCGAGGGACTGGCGCGTATTCCCGTGGAGGTGGACCTCGCCTCGGAGTTCCGTTACCGCGATCCGATTCTGGAGGAGGGCGCGATGGTGGTGGTCATCAGCCAGTCTGGCGAGACGGCTGATACACTGGCGGCTCTCAGAGAATCCAAGAAGAGGGGCTTTCAGGTGCTCGGCATCGTAAATGTGGTCGGCAGTTCCATTGCAAGGGAGTCCGACAATGTCATGTACACCTGGGCCGGGCCGGAAATCGCGGTGGCGACCACAAAGGCTTACAGCGCCCAGCTTGTGGCGCTTTATCTGCTGGCGATCAAATTCGGCAGGGTGCGGGGGAAAATCGACGATGCGGCGTATGCGTCAATTTTAGGCGACCTGCGGTGCCTGCCGGACCAGATAGAACTGCTTTTGAACAATAAAAACAAGATTCAGAGATTTGCAAACCGCTACATAGGCGCGAAGGACGTATTCTTTATCGGCAGGGGGATCGACTATGCGATTTCGCTGGAAGGTTCGCTGAAGCTGAAGGAGATTTCCTACATCCATTCTGAGGCATACGCGGCGGGTGAGCTGAAACACGGCACGATCTCCCTGATTGAGGAGGGTACGCTTGTGGCGGCGGTGTCCACCCAGCCTGCGCTCTACGCGAAGACCATCAGTAACATGGTGGAGGTGAAGGCGAGAGGCGCTTTTGTGCTGGCGGTGACCTGCGAGGAAAATAAGGAGATCGAGAAGGCGGCGGACTATGTGATTTATATCCCGGAGACAAACCCTTATTTTGCCAATTCGCTGGCAATCATACCATTACAGCTTTTCGGGTATTATGTGGCCGTCGGCAAAGGGTGCGATGTGGATAAGCCCAGGAATCTGGCGAAGTCCGTGACCGTAGAGTAACGCGAACACAATTTTTATAAAATTTGGTCACAATTAAAACACAAATGACAGATATACTAAGGACATAATCAGCGAGGGGAAATAAAGCAGGCGGGCGTGAGTCCGTAATTTATGGAAAGGGAGCGAGATTATGTACGACAACAATTATCCAAACGATTATTCCAATCATGCGGGTTCGGAACAGACGGGGCTTCAGTCGGGAAGCGAGTCTGAGCAGAGGGGGATCGGTTATCGGTCTTACCATAATCAGAATACGGGAAGCCAGGCAGGCAGTGCATACGGCCAGGGCGCAGGCCAGAATACGTACGGAAACAGCAGCGCGTATGCGGGAAACGGCGGTGCTTATCAGGCAGGCGGCGCTTCCTATCAGGGAAACGCGGGGAGCTATCACTACGGCAGCGCTTACCCGGGCGGTTATGCCCAGATGGATAAAAAGAAGGAAAAGAAGCACCGGGAGAAAAAGCAGGGCAGCGGGTACTGGAAAAAGGCGCTTGTGGCCGTGTCGCTCGGATTGTTCTTCGGACTTTTTGCAGGACTTGGACTGTACGCCGTAGAGGCTGTCGCAGGGATGGAGGATAAGGGCAGCGCAGTTCAGGAGAAGACGGAAGCTTATCCCACGGCTGAGGCGCAGATCGACACGGAGATTCCGACACCGGCGGATGTGCCGACGATCAAACAGTCGGACTCGGCGACGATGGTGGTTACCGATGTGACGGACGTGGTGAAGAACGTGATGCCCTCCATCGTGGCGGTGAATAACCATTACACAGAGACTATGTCATGGTTCGGGCAGTCCATGGACAGCGAGGCGGATTCCAGCGGTTCTGGCATTATCGTAGGACTTAATGATTCGGAGCTTCTGATTGTGTCCAACTACCATGTGGTGGCGGACACTGATAAGCTGACGGTGCAGTTTAATGAGGGCAGCGAGGCGGAGGCATTTATTAAAGGACAGGATTCCAAAATGGATCTGGCGGTTATAGCGGTGCCGGTGACAGAGTTGTCGGACGCTACCCTGGATGCAATAGAAGTGGCTACGCTGGGTGATTCCGACGCGCTTGAGGTGGGTGAACCTGCCATCGCTATCGGCAATTCCCTCGGATACGGTCAGTCTGTCACAACTGGCGTGATCAGCGCGCTTGACAGAAGCATCAATCTGTCGTCAGGAAGCGGATACGGCGGAGATACGGTGGAAGGCACGTTTATTCAGACAGATGCGGCGATCAACCCCGGTAATTCCGGCGGCGCGCTCCTTAATATAAAGGGCGAGGTAATCGGTATCAATTCCAACAAGATCGGCGGAAGCGCCGTGGAGGGCATGGGCTATGCGATCCCTATTTCTTCGGCAAGCCCGATCATCGCGGAGCTGATGCTCAACGAAACCAAGAGCAAGGTGGCCGAGGAGGAGAGAGGGTATCTGGGCATTACCGGCATCAGCGTTACACAGGAAGTTTCCCAGGCGTACGGTATGCCGGAGGGCGTGTATATCGCGCAGGTTTACCCCGATACGGCGGCAGAGGCGGCGGGTCTTAAGCAGGGCGATATCATCACTAAGTTCGGCGGCAATAAGATCAGATCCATGGATGAACTGCAGAAGGAACTGGAGTTTTACGCCAAGGGAGACCAGGTGGAGGTCAAGGTAATGACCATGACCGTTGCCGGATACGAGGAAGTGACGAAGACGCTGACGCTTGGAAATAAAGTGAGCGAGTAAATGAAAGGAATATAGTGGAGACGAAAATCCCCGGCAGGACGGTATCGTGAGGATACGGCTGCCGGGGATTGCTTATGGAAAGGAAATTCAAGTATAGATAATCCACTGGTCGTATGCTATACTATGGGCAGACTAGGGTACGCGGGTGAATGGAGGGAAGATAAGAAGTATGGACGATCATAGAGACGATAAATACAAAGAGACAGAGCTTGATCAGAAAGAATCTGGTACGGAGGAGAAAAAGGGCGACGATTCCGGCAGCGATTACGAGGACGTCTGCTTTATCTGCCGCAGACCGGAGAGCAAGGCGGGGAAGATGTTTAAGCTTCCCAACAATATCTGCGTCTGCGATGACTGTATGCATAAGACAATGGATACAGTCAGCCAGTTTGACTATCAGGGGCTTTTGAACAACCCCAATATGGGCGACCTGAACGGAAAGGGCTTCCCCAATATCAGTTTCGTGAATCTGGCTGACTTGCAGGGAGACGGCGGCATTCCGAACAAGCAGAAGCCGAAGAAAAAGAAGAAGGAAAAAGCGGCGGAGATCGACATCAGGGATATCATGCCGCCCCACAAGATCAAACAGAAGCTGGACGAGTATGTGGTCGGGCAGGAGCATGCCAAGAAAGTGATGTCCGTGGCGGTTTATAACCATTATAAGAGGGTGGCGACCGGCACCATGGACGAGATTGAGATAGAAAAGTCCAACATGCTGATGATCGGTCCTACGGGCTGTGGAAAGACTTATCTGGTGAAAACGCTGGCGAAACTGCTGGATGTGCCGCTGGCGATTGCGGATGCCACATCGCTGACGGAGGCGGGCTATATCGGTGACGACATTGAGAGCGTGGTATCAAAACTCCTCGCAGCGGCGGACAATGACGTGGAACGGGCGGAGCGCGGCATTATCTTTATCGACGAGATTGATAAGATCGCCAAGAAAAAGAACACCAATTCCCGGGATGTGAGCGGGGAGTCTGTGCAGCAGGGGATGCTTAAGCTTTTGGAGGGCGCGGAGGTGGAAGTGCCGGTGGGTGCAAACTCCAAGAACGCCATGGTGCCGCTTGCCACGGTGAATACGAGAAATATTCTTTTTATATGCGGCGGTGCTTTTCCTGATCTGGACGAGATCATTAAGCAGAGACTGAACAAGAAGACTTCCATCGGTTACAGCGCGGAGCTTAAGGATAAATACGATAAAGAGAAAAATATCCTGAGCAGAGTGACGGTTGAGGATATCAGGAAATTCGGGATGATTCCTGAGTTTATCGGCCGTCTGCCTGTCATTTTTACGCTGGAGGGCTTGAGCCGCGACATGATGGTACAGATATTAAAGGAGCCGAGAAATGCCATCCTGAAGCAGTACCAGAAGCTTCTGGAGCTGGATGAAGTGGAGCTTTTGTTTAACGAGGGCGCGCTGGAAGCTATTGCGGATAAGGCCATGGAGAAAGAGACCGGGGCCAGGGCGCTTCGGGCCATTATTGAGGAATTTATGCTGGACATCATGTATGAGGTGCCAAAAGATGACAACATCGGCCGGGTTACCATCACGAGGGAATATATCGAAGGAAACGGCGGGCCGATTATTGACATCCGCAGCAGGAGCGCGGAGCACCCGGACCGGCTCAAAGTGGTGCAGCAGCCGGTGATCGGTTCGTAGGCTGCAGTCAGGTCTTCGACCTGCAGCGAGCGGCATATCGTACCAGTAAGTGTCAGGACAGCCTGTCACCGCATTTAATATAGATAAGGAGTGACGGGGTGGAAGGGGCATATAAATAACTTGGGTTATTTATATGTATAAAAAGGCTTGACCTGCAAAGAAATGATTTTGTCGGAAGAATTTGCGGATATTATTGCGGATTATGACGCGATAGAACAGATTTTGGAAGATGTGGATATAGAGTACTGCTATCACGCCGTTGACGCCGGATATGGCGTGGCGACCGTGCGGCGCAGTCAGGTTGCGCCTATATCCATAGGATATTACGGGTATTCGACGATTCCTAAGCTGTACGGGCTGATGCAGGCGGGAGAGCGGGTTTTTGACGCTTCCCCCCTGGCGGCAATGGGAAATATCCGAATACAGAACCCGCCGCTTTCCCTACAGGGGAGCGGCGTTATTATTGGGTTTGTCGATACGGGAATCAATTATAGGGAAGATGTGTTCCGAAGAGAGGACGGGAGCTCGCGCATTATATCAATCTGGGATCAGACCATTCAGACAGGGGAACCGCCGGAGGGGTTTCTGTATGGAACGGAATATCACAGGGAGGATATCGACAGGGCACTTGCCTCCGGGGACCCGGAGGCGGTTGTGCCGAGTACCGACACCAACGGGCATGGAACAAAGATGGCTTCCGCGGCGGCAGGCAGTCTTTTGAATCAGGGGCTGACCTTCCGGGGAGCTGCGCCTCTTTCAGATATTGCGGTGGTGAAATTGAAGGAGGCAAAGGCCTATCTGCGGGAGTACTATCTGATTGATGACCGCGCCGTGGCATATCAGGAAAATGATATTATGGAGGCTGTGAAATACTTGCAGCAGATGGCAGTGGCGTTTAGCAGACCGGTAGTGATTGTGGTAGGGCTTGGTACGAACATGGGCAGTCACGACGGGACTTCCGCCCTGGATTCCTACTTGAATATCGTGGCAGGGCGCAGAAGCAGGGCTGTTGTGGTGGGCGGCGGCAACGAAGGGGACAAAGAACACCATTACGAAAACTTTATGCCGGGCAATGTAGAAATCCGTGTTGCCGGCCAGATGAAGGGATTCTGTGCGGAAATCTGGGGAAGCATCCCCGACGCTTATTCGGTTTCGATCCGTTCACCCGGAGGGGAGGTTTCACCTGTCATTGATTTTCGGAACGGAATGGACAGGAATATTTCCTTTATTTTTGAGAGAACCAGAATACAGGTGGGGATCCTTCTGGTGGAGAAAGACTCCGGGGATCCGCTCATTTTTCTGCGCTTTCAGGACCCGACGCCGGGAATATGGACGGTGACGCTTACGGCTTCTGTGCGGAGACTAAGCGGCGATGGGCACTACCACATATGGCTGCCGATTGAGGCGTTTCTGGAAGACAGCGTCACGTTTTTGCAGCCGAGCCCCGATGTGACATTGACGGAACCGGCTAACGCGTCTCAGGTCATTACGGTTTCCACTTACGACAGCTATACGGACAGCTGGTATGCGCCCTCAGGCAGGGGGTTTACCAGAAACGGCAGCATAAAGCCGGATCTCGCGGCGCCGGGGGTGGGCGTGCACACCGCGCTGGGGGAGACGGACGGTTCCTGTATGGCGGCCGCGCTGACGGCAGGCTGTGTGGCGCAGTTTCTGGAGTGGGCTGTCGTTGACGGCAATGCTTTTGCCGTGGACAGCCGGGGGACAAAAAGCTTCCTGATTCAGGGGGCGCAGCGCCCGGGGGATATCCGTTATCCCGACAGACAGTGGGGCTACGGACGCATCGACATCAACGGAACGTTTGAGACGTTGGCGAGGCTGTAGGATATTTGCTGGAATTTGATACCCGTGTCATAATGTTTTATGCGGAGCGAAGCAGGCAGTAACATGCCTGCTTTTGATATTTTATATTTTGGCAATCAGTGGATAGAATGTGAGTGCGATTTTGGAGAAATAGTGAGAAAATTATTGATATGTGAAATAAAAAATGCTATTATGTGTAATGATAAATGCAAAAAGAGAATACGAGGAAGAATGGCTTGCTGATAATGGTTTTATTTATGGACAACGCAGATTTTTCAATTATCTTACCGGCGATAAAGAATGGTTTCACAAAAACGATATAAGCATGGAATATGTGGATGTTGTTATTACAAAAATGAATTTGGATGATCAGACAGAATCGAAATTTAAAAACTTTGGGGAAATGCACAGAGAGTGGCTGCCGAAGTTCTTAAAAGAATTGGAAGAGGCGGAATCAGAGGAAGAATAAAGAAGAACCATGAGAATTACGACTTATTACAGGCTGGAAAATTTATATAGAAAATATGCCGGATATATCAGTACTAGGGAATTGTTGGATGAAGGATTTACGAATCGCCAGATTGCGATTTTGACGGAAGAGAATTATCTTGAAAAAGTGTGCCATGGCTGTTATTGGATGCTGCAATGTGGGCATAAAAAGCCGAATGATTATAAATGTATTGAAGTATGCTTAAGCAACCCGCGGGCAGTGATAGCCATGAAAAGTGCATGTTATTATCAAGGGCTTATCGAATCAGAACCGGATGTTTTGGTAATTGTAACAGAGCGGACAGACCGCAGCACGATAAATATGAGATTTCCGGTAGAAAGACATTATTTTTCGAGTAGTCATTTTCAATATGGGATAAAAAAGATAGAAACGAAATTTGGGAAATATAATATCTATAATGTTGAACGCAGTGTTTATGATATGGTGCGTTTGAAAGATGAGATCGTAATAGAAGTTCTTGATCGCATGAAAGCGCAAACGGCACAATATCAGCGGATATCAGGATATGGTGAGTTTCTGAAAGGGAAGGATACTACAAGAGGAGAAAGTTGATATGGGTACATTTGCGATGTTGTTTCAAAAGGCGGGAGCGGAGATACCGGATGAAAAAAAGGAAGAATTCAAGGCCCGCATCGAAAAACTGTTTCAGATGGGCGGAATGATGGAAATGGAACGGGTAGAATTATGCGGCAAAAAGGCAGTAACGATTAAAAAAGCTTCCATGAATGATTACGGAATGGATTTTTATTATAACTATTTTGAGGATGCTTGCTGGGAAAATGCGGGGTTTAGTTCGAAAAGAGGACATGTGTGGAGCGAAAAGATTGGGTGGCGGGAGTTCCATCAGGTTGTTGTTGCGGCATATGTTTTGTAAAGCCTGTATATAGACGGACCAGCTGTGGTGATGGTGAACGGAGATATCGTAACTTCGCAAGCGTATATCGGCTGGATCAATTATCTGTTTCAAATGCAATATCCTCAGAAGCATAACGATCCGTGGGCGCTGTTTGAGGCTTTGCACGACCAATTTGATATGGATTTGGAAAGGGTTGACTGGGGTTGTTTTGTTCAGGATTTGTATGGGTTGATCGGGTATTTTGAGGTTCAGGCTGTTTTGTCAGGGACGGAGACCATAGAAAAGAAATTTGATAAACGGACAGATTATGAGGGAGAGGATAAAAAAGATGATAAGCTGAATTTCTTTGATTTTGCTAAGAGATTGAAAATGGCTGTTAATAAGTTTCATAAGGAAAATGACCAGAATGGAACGAAACAGCTTTCTCTTATTGTGGAAATGCTGCGTTCCTATTATGAGCAGGATGGTATGTCGCTTGAGGTCAGCAAGAAATACGAAGACAAAGATCTGGAAGCAATTTGCTTTTTTGCCGCGTTGACAGATGCGCCGGCATATGTGTTTCAGTGTGTTTCTGATGTATATGAGGCTGACTTCTGGGAATTATGGGAACGGGTCAGGGATGTGGCAAAAAGAACAGGGATTCTGTATCAGATGGAAATCCCGCAGGAAACAGTATCTGTTTCTACGATGGATTTTTTTGAAGTCACATCAGATGATATGATTTTATTTTGGGGTGAGGATAAGAATATTCAGTATTCGCAGGAGTTAAAGAATTGGTTCGACGGGCTGAAAAGCCGTTTTGATGTACTTATGGGATCCGGTGATGTTGTTGAAAACCCTTTGTACTGGATTTTGGAGTTGATGGAATACGCAGATGAAAATTATTACCGTGTATATACGTTTTCGGAATTTTTTAGTGAGACAATGGAGCACTTAAATGACAGGCGGTTTTTGACATTGTGGAAAATTTATGATGAAATGCTGCATGACCCTGTAATGGAAGAGGCGGGAAGCGTAGTCTTTGTGCCGGAAGGAGCGGAATATGAACATGTCGGGCTACACTATTTCGGGACACCGCCACGCCGTCGGTTAAAAACGACTTGGGATATAATGCGAAATGAAGAAAGAAATAACAAGGCAAGAATAACTTTTCGGCGTTATATGGCATTGCTTGAAAATAGGAAATTGCGGAAGAAGATATTTGGATTTTAGTGGGAAATGACTAGTGTATTTTAAATGCAATTGCGAATGCAAAATGAAAACAGAGAAAAGTTGTACTTTATCGTTTCATATATGGTAAACTATAATTGTCTATGCACTACTGAGAAAGGAGCGTAGAATTGAGAGCGGAAGATAAATTTATTGCAAAAGTATTGTTTAAGACTAAAGTTTTGCAGTTTAAGGGGCAGGCATTTGAAGACTTTTTTGTTTCTGTTATGACGAAAGCAATTACAGATTTTCAGGCAGTTAAGGCGTATGGTAATATTGGAGACAGAAAAAATGATGGATTTATTCGGACAACAGGTACATATTATCAGGTTTTTGCGCCGGAAGATATCAAGAAAAATAAAACGATTGATGAAGCTGTAAAAAAACTGGAGGATGATTTTAAGGGGCTTTATGAGAATTGGAATGACACCTGTGAAATTAAACAATATTATTTTGTTATCAATGACAGATATCAGGGACTGCCTCCCCCGATCATACAAAAAGAGGAAGAACTGAACAGAACATACGCAGATATTGAAATAAAGACATTTACAGTGAAGGATTTGGAAAAAGTTTTTGGACAGTTGGATGAAGAGGACATTTTTGATGTGGTTGGATTCATTCCGGATGTTTCAACTGGAATGATTGAGTTTGAGGCTTTAAATGAAGTGGTCAATTATTTGTTAAATACAGAATTGCCAGAAAGCAATACAGACAAACTTATTGTTCCTGATTTTGATGAAAAGATATTATTTAACGGTTTGAATGATTTGATTGGAGCAAAACTTACCACAGGAAGCTATCAAGAAGGGATTTTGCAAAAATATTTTAATGAGAATCCGGGAGTAAAAGAATTGTTACAGCAAAAATTTCATTCTTTGTATCTTTTATCATGTGAAAAGATTACAGATACGGAGGAAAATTCAGCAGATTGCAGATATTATTTTATTTTGGAGAATGCATCGCCAAAGAGAACGGTGGCTATATATGCATGTGTTGAAGTATTGATGGCATATTATTTTTCAAGCTGTGATATTTTTGAAGAGCCGGGTTAAGGTGGGGAACTTTGAATCCGGGAAAGGAGGACATATGATATTGCCAAGGAAACAATTGTCAGTCAGCGAATCATTCTTTGGATTTGGCGGATTTCTTTTACAGCAATTAAGTGTCCCTGCTACTGTAGATGAATTGTGGGAATATTATAAGGATTCCTATGCAAATAAAAAATATGCAGTGAAATTTTCCTTCGACCAGTTTATAATGACTTTGGATTATTTGTTTATCATAGGGGCAATAAAGAGAAATGAAAGGGGGTTACTGTGCTATGAAGCTGCTCAGTCTGAAGGCGAATAAAGCGTCATTTCATCCTGTTATTTTTAAAGATGGTATAAATGTCATAGTAGGTAAGCAGGTAGCTCCCCATAATGAAAATGATGGGAATACATATAATGGCGTAGGTAAATCTTTGACGTTACATTTGATTCATTTTTGTTGTGGGTCAAGAAAGATTGATTCGTTTTCAAAAAAAATTCCTGACTGGGAATTCACCTTGCGGTTTACAATTGATGATATAGAACATTATTGTACACGTTCTACGAACAATCAGAATAAAATCGAATTTGACGGAGAAATGCTAAAACCGAAAGTAGTTCAGGAGAAGCTGCTTGAATTATGTTTTGGACAGATAACCACGCCAGCTAATATGACATGGACTACTTTGTTTTCCAGATTTATCAGGCGGTATAGGAGCAGTTATTCTTCTTTTGATGCTTTTGTACCCCGGGAAAGCGATTACAGTAAGATACTGAATAACTGTTATCTGCTGGGAATTGATATTGATTTAGTGGTAGCAAAAAAAGAGTTACGGGACAGGCAGGTGGCAGCGGCAGCAACGGAAAAGGCGATAAAGAGCGATCCTTTGTTCCGGCAATACTATCTTGGAAAAAATGATGCGGAGCTTGATGTCGCTGATTTAGAATATCAGATTAGTATGTTGGGAAAAGAAATATCAGAATTTAAAGTATCAAATAATTATCATGAACTTGAGTTGGAGGCTGATGAAAAAAGCTATCAAAAAAAGGAACTTGAGAACAAAAGGGTGCTTGTCAGCAACCATATAAAAAATATAGAAGATTCGGCAAAAGAGACAGATAAGGTAAAGGAGGAAAAGCTGCTTAAAGTATATGAAGCTGCCAAAGTGGAAATTCCCGAGATGATAAAGAAAAGTCTTGATGAAGTTACGAAATTTCATGGCGAGCTTTTAGAAACAAGGAATGCCCGTCTTAGAAAGGAACTGGCTCGGCACAAAAGCGAATTAAAAGAAATAGATACGCAGATAAATTCATTGGGAAAGAGAATGGATGAACTTCTGGATTATCTTAATTCCCACGGAGCGCTTGAAGAATATGTAACCCTGACAAAACAGTTGTCTTCATTGCAAAATGATTTGAACAGAATACAAGAATATCAAAAAATACTGAAAGCATACAGAGATACCAAATTGGATATCAGGGCATCAATGATTGAACAGGATAAATCGGCGGATGCTTATCTTGAGGAAGAAAATACATATTTAGATAATTTGAAAAATTCGTATTGGAATTATGCAAAACGTTTTTATCCTAAGAAAAAAAGCGGACTGGTCATCAGAAATAACCTGGGAGAAAATATGCTTCGGTATACATTGGAAGCTCGAATTGAGGACGATTCTTCGGACGGAGTAAATGAAGTAAGGATGTTCTGTTTTGACTGGTTGTTGCTGAACTGTCAAAAAAGCAAGATAAAGTTTGTTGTCCATGATAGCAGAATGTTTGCTAATATGGATCCGCGACAAAGAGAAACATTGTTTAGAATTGCATTTGAAACATGCCGGACAACGGATTTTCAGTATATATGTTCTGTCAATGAAGATGCATTACTGTCATTTGAATCTATGATGACAGAAGAGGAATATCAGGATATTGTGAAAAGTAATATTATTCTAGAATTGAATGATGATGCTCCTGAAAGTAAGCTTTTAGGAATCCAGATTGATATTGATCTAGAGGATAAGGGAAAAGCTTTTGATGATGTAAGCTGATGAGAAGGGGCTGCTGCAAAAGTAGATGAATAATCTATCAGAACAGCAGCTCCGTTTTTTATATCTAAAAACAGAAAAATAGGATCCGAAGAACCTGCCATCCGTGGTATAAAAAATTATGACGAGTGACTTAAAAACACTAAAAATTATACTGAACTTGGCGAGTCTTATCAACTAGTTTTGTCGCTAAATTACAGTATTCGCGGAACAGATATTCATATAAAAATGTTTGATGGAAGGATTGTTATGGAAAGTCCCGGGAAATTGCTGGGACTTGTGAAGACAAAAAATATCCGGCATACACAATTTCAAGAAATTAATTCCTATCATTGTAGGAAAAGTGAAAAGAATTATAAAAGTAGTTGATTTGTATCAGATTTTTAGTCGAAAGGAAATAAAAGAGGAATTGGGATATGGTGATATAAAGTGGGGGGAGCAATTGAAGCAATGTAGTTGCTTAATATAGTAATTCCCGTAGAAGGAAAGGGCAAAGGAAAATATATCATAAAAGAATTGTAATAAATGATTTATGGGTATTGGATTACAATAGAGGGGCGATTGACACAATATAGGTATAACTATATAATAAATTTGACTATTAAAAATAGTCGATGGATTATGCGTGTTATGCAAAGATAAATTGTGAAAAAGCGCTGCTTTTGCGGAAATAATATGAAGAGGGGGAAATCAGATTGGGAAACAAAAGAGAATTAGTGATAAAAAGGGGAGAAGAATTTAAGATTAGTGTGAAAGATAAAATTGAGAATACGGATTTGTTTTATGATCAATATATCTTAGCAGTCAAAATGATGAACGATATTGTTTCTTATTCTGATAAGGATAAATCTGATAAGGCAGAATGGGAACATTCCGAATTTGAAAACAATATTATTGCTTTTTGTGGGGAGCGCGGCGAAGGCAAGAGCAGCGCGATGATAAGTTTTACAAAAGCCGTTTACGAGCACGACGATTATACTGATAAATCGATCTTTTTCGGCTTGGATCATATCAAGAACACCTATTTTGCTGAGCCGATCGTGATTGATCCTTCGATGCTTGACGATGTGCACAATGTACTGGATATTATTTTGGCTACGTTGTATAAAAAATTTCAAGATCAGTATAAGGGAAATACTCAGTCGATTAATGGGTATAAAAGAGAAGAACTGTTGGATCGGTTTCAAAAAGTATATCAATGTGTTTCTTTGATCAATAATCAGACCAAAATGCTGGATGATGAATATGATTATGAGGGTAACATTGGGAAACTTTCCAAACTGGGACAAAGTACGGGCTTGAAAAAAGAACTGCAGGAGTTGATTCGAACATATATAGAAATTATGCCGGATGCCAAAAAGAAAGACAGGAAATCAGGTTGTTTATTGGTTGCTATTGATGATTTGGATTTATGTAACAGTTATGCGTATAAAATTGCGGAGCAGATTAGAAAATATCTGGTGATACCGAATGTTGTGATCATTATGGCGCTTAAGGTAGAGCAGTTACAGCTTTGTGTGAGGGAGAATAATCACAAAGACTATGAGAGAATGTTGCGTGTATCACAGGAGATACCAGAGATTTGTGAAGAAATTACAAATATGTCGGAACGTTATGTGGCAAAGCTGATTCCTAAGATCAGGAGGATTTATCTGCCTAATGTACATATGATGCAAAATGTAAAATTGATCTACAGTGACAGAAATGATGCGGAAATACTGAATGTGGAAAGCGTATCTTCTGTTGATGGGATATTATTGGATTTAATTTATCAAAAGACCGGGATGAAGTTTTTGCCAGATAAGACGGGCAAGAACTATTTTCTGCCGGATAATTTGCGCGATACAGTAAATATTATTGCACTTTTAATGGATATGAAAGAGCCAGAAGGGGAAAATCAGGAAGAGAGAAATCTGGTTTATTATGAGAATGTTCTGAGATTTTTTAATTATTATGATAAGCAGTGGTTGTTTAGTAATGTATCACCGGACGAATATAAGGAAATGCAGGGGCTGATTCATGCAAAATCTCAGCTTCATGCAAACAGTGTTTTTCTATTACGAAAGCGTTATAAAGCGGGGAAAAAGAAAAGGTCTACGGATTTGCCACAGTTTTTTGCGGAAACAGACGACAGTTTTTATCCGGTTATGGCATGGTTTGAAACATACCGTAAAAATGCGTTTGGAGAAGCATTAAAAAAATATGCGTATGTATTTCAGGTGTTATATACCATTCGTATGAACGAGCTACTGAGAAATGAAAGATATGATGAGTTGATCAAATTTATAGGAGGATACATATGGAGGGAATATTTTACAAATGTTCTTCCTCTTTCACAAATTACAAATATTAATCGGTCACGGTTTGCTCTGTCGACGGTGCGCGCATACAATACCATTGCGAGAGCGCTGTATCCGAATAAGGATATCTCGTTGCCGGAAACTCAAGATAAGCAGCAGTATTATGTGAAAGAAATTTCGAAGGACGATACCACGAGTAAGGAGAAGATTATGACGTGGATGCTGCTGGGAATGTTAAGCAATACTTCGGAACCGAATAGGATTGTTCGATTTGGTTATGAGTTTAGTCCGAATAAAGTGATTTTCAACAATCATTCTCTGAGCCAACAGGTACAAATCAGCGTTGAAAATTATATAGTAAGTCTTTGTAATCCAGAGCGAATCTATGAAAAAGTAAATATGCAATATTTGGGAATCCGTAAAGATGATGATAACGATAAATTATTATATGGAATACTGAATGAAATAATGGATGAAATTAAGGAATCCAATGAAGAGGCGATAGAAATATGTAGAATGGTAGCAGTTAATACAGATGTCGCTATGGAATTGCTGGATTATTGCAGTAAAAGAAAGGAGATCAAAGATCGGGGTGTTAAAAGTGAATTAGAAAGACATCGGCTGGCAGTTGAAATCTTCTTTGAGAATGTTAGTGATTTTGCAAAAGAGTATTTGAAGAAAAGCGTAGGCAATATGGGAAGTCTTAAACTAGCATACGATGAGGGTAAGGCGGAGATTTCGATCATCGATATTTACGCATTGTTGGTAGAAGCGGCAGCGCAGGAAAGAGAACCAAATACACTGCCGAGTTGCGATGAGGGCAAACGGGAGGAAATGTTAAAGGCATTTACTGACAAACTGATGACTTTGGTAGAGAAGACACCGCCTCTTGAAAACGTATCAAAATATTTTATTAATAAGACGGCAAAAAATGCAGAAGCAAATATGAGCAATTTGGCTTCCAATATTCAGAGATACTATTCATTGCACAGGGAAGAGAAGATAAACGAGGCAGATGTTTTGGCTTTAAGCGATTTATATAGAAAAATCATGGATATATATTGGGAGAATCCGCAAAATGAAATTTCCGGTGAAGTAAACAATCAATATAAGAAATTAAGAAACAAATATGATAAAGTATGCCAATAAGAGAGAAAAAATATGGACATCGAACGGGGAAATATAGAAATATTGTTTCAGAAAATAAATTACCTGGATATCAGCGGACAGATCATTTCGGGCAGACTGAAAGCGGAGAGAGAGCATACTTTTCGAAAGATTGACAGAAATCTGTATATGCGTTATGCCAAGGTTGTATTTAACCATATGACAGATAATGAATGCGAAAACAGCTATCAACTTGCATGTGAACAGATGAGAGATGCGCACGGGAATAATCCTTGCATTTTTCGGTTGCTTATTAAAGCATCCATGAAACTGCTGAAAATGGACGGAGACGAGATAGAATGCAGGTTTGAACAGATGCTTCGATGGAGAGAAATATCCTTTTTGTTTGGACAGGATATCTTTACGTGCGCGTATTTGGCTGTTTGTGATATCGAGAGAGGAGTTACTACAAAATGTTTTTCGTGGCTTCCGATCATTAAAAGTGATGACGACAGACTTCACAATATTTTGGAAAAGGGCATTGCTGATAATCATTTTCATCTGGCGGGTTCTACAAGGGTATTTGATTTGAATTGGGTTAGTTTAATGAATCGGATTGATCATAGATTACACGATTTTAAGAAGCTGAATCATACAATGCAGGAATATTGTACGGATCCGATCTGTGACCCCGAAAAGAGAGAAGATTTTTATGCCGAATGTCAGAGGGCGGCATTATACAGGGTGTATTTGTTTTCTGTGATGAAGAAAGACCAATTTTTATGCGAAAGGTTGAAAGTACTGCTGGATGCCTTGAAAAGAGGAGCGCGACCGGAAGAATTCGTGGCAGAGATACAGGATGCGGTGGTGCTGGCGAAGAATCTCTATGGGGCGAGGTATGAAGAGAATGTGCTGGATTATGCGCTGGAAATGAACATGGTGGATGACAATACCAACGAGTGTCGGCTTCTCGCGGGAGAACGCAAGTTTCTATATGATTGTTTTAGGTGCGTGATGTCTGATTCACTTAATGATGAACAGAAAAATTTGTTCTATAGTTATTTGGTGATCAGAACCGATTTTAGAGGTGAACTTGTTCAGACAAATAAGCGGATTGGATTTGCAAATTTTTCCGATTATCAGGATCGGAAAGAATATTTTATAGAGGGAAAAAGGCCTTATGAAGACGAATTGGTGCGTCTGGCACTCAACGAATCATTAAGGAAAAGGAACATGGTTTCTCTGGAGGCGCGCATTTGCCCAAAGAATAGTGCGTCCGAACTGTTTCGGACTTTGAAATATTATGAAAGAATTGTAAAAGGAAAGAACTGGACGGAAGGAAAACGAGAAGACGAAGAACTGAAAGATGAAGCGGGAAGGTTGGCTTATGGTAAGCTGATCTATGTCTTACATTTCCCGAAACTGCCGGATCAGAAATTTGTATCGGGGGTACCCAGGAATGATAATGTTCGACGAAAATATGCACATCAGGCGAAAAGCATTGTGTCATTGATGGAAAAACAGAAAGATATCAATGAGCATATCAAAGGAATAGACGCCTGTGCCAGTGAGCTGCATTGTCGGCCGGAAGCTTTCGGGCAAATATTCCGGTATCTGCTAGATGCGATTGTAATTTGTCAGGAAGACTGGAAAAGACCGGGATATGCTGAAAGCAAAAAGGCAAATTTGCATGCAACCTATCATGCGGGGGAGGATTTCTATGATATCGTGGATGGGCTTCGGGCAATCGATGAGGCGATTCTTTTTTGTGGATTGAAACGTGGGAGCAGATTGGGTCATGCATTGGCTCTTGGGATTATGCCGGAAAAATATTATAAATTTAAAGATTGTAATTTGGTGCTTCCCAAACAGGTGTTGTTGGATGACATCGCATGGCTGATTTGTAAAGCAGGCGAGTATGGCTGTCAGATAGAGGACTCTTTAAAAGCAGAACTGGAGGCAAAATTTTATAATCTATATGATGAGATATTTGGGGATAGCATGGATGAAGACGTTTTTGTGTCGACTTTCGATTATTATCAAAGCTGGAAATTGAGAGGAGATAATCCGAAACCGTATCGCCTGGAGATGGAAGCATTTAAGAAAGAATTGTTGAATATTGAGATAGAAAGATTTGACAAGTATTTGTTCAATGATAGAATCAGCAATGATTTGAGAAAGAATGTAAAGTATAAGAAATTGTTCTTTACTTATCATTATAGCGAGCAGGTTCGTAAAAGGGGAAATGAGATTGCGGTATTTAAGGCAGATGGGAACTATAGCAATCTGGTTCGGCGGATTCAGGATTGTATGATCAGGCAGCTCGTGCAGCAAGGGATTGGAATAGAAACCAATCCGTCGTCAAATTATCTGATTGGTACGATTGAAAAGTATGAAGACCATCCGATCATCCGATTCAACGCCAGAAAATTGAAGGCAGTCATGCCTAATACATCCTTGTGCGTCTCGCTCAATACGGATGACCAGGGCGTATTTGATACGCTCTTAGAAAATGAGTATGCATTGATGGCGCTTGCGTTAAAGAAGGCAAAAGATGGTGATTCCGCTTTAAAATATGATGTCGAAGATATTTATGAGTGGATAGATTATGTTCGCAAGATGGGATTGGAGCAAATATTTATCTAAATGATCGATTTACGAGGTATTCCTTGACTATATCCGCTTACGTGCCAGTTCCTTGAATTCGTTATCGTATGTCCGTGTCGTATTTTTTTTGATTCTCATGGGTAATTATACCGTTAGTTCTATATGTCTATCAAATGGGGTATATCGTTCCAACTTGACACTAATTTACCATCAATTTTGCCCTCGGCTTAGCAGTAATTTACCATACGCCCCACGAAGTTATGAGCCTTTCTGCGTTTTTGCTCAAAAAATGAAAAAATATATGTAAATAACTTGACACACGCGGGCTACGGACGCATCGACATCAACGGGACGTTTGAGACGCTGGCGAGGCTGTAGGGGAATCGCAAAACTTGCTGATTTTCCCTACTTGTGGTAAGGTAATATGTAAGCGTTTTATTTGGCATACTATGCTTACTCAGTGAATTTGAATGTTCATGGAAGGCGGATACAGTAGAATGAAGATACGTAAGCTTGGATTGACCGGGCTGATTTTGATTCTGTTTCTGATGGGCTGCGGGAAATTTGTGGAGGAAACGGCGTCGTCAGCAGAGAACGATGCGCCGGAAGAGACGCAGCAGGAGACCGAAGAAGATGAGGAGAACGGATCGGGCGTAGAGATGACCTCATGGCGGGAGTCGGTGCAGAAAATGTTCGAGGACCCGTACGGGGATTACAAAGAGACCGGCGGCGAGATTGCTTTTCTGACTGACGGCTCCGTGGAGGATGGCGCTTACAATGAAGCCATCTATAACGGCGTGCGGATGTATGCGCTGGGGGCGGGCACTTCTTTTTCCTATTACCATGCTGAACCCGACAAGCCGGAGAGCTATCAGGAGACCATACAGCGGGCTGTGGAGGATAATGCAGGTCTGATTGTCTGTGCCGGGGATGTTTTCGGTGAGGCCGTAGGCGCGCTGCAGGAAATTTATCCGCAGACATCTTTTCTGCTGGTGGACGCCGTGCCCCATGACGGGGACCGTGAGGAAATCCCTATTGCGGAGAATGTGCACTGCGTTCTTTTCCATGAGGAACAGGCAGGGTACCTTGCCGGCTATATGGCAGTCTGGGAGGGATATAGGAATCTTGGCTTCATAGGCGGCAGGGAGGAGCCGGCTGTTCTGCGCTATGGTTACGGCTATCTGCAGGGAATCAATGCCGCGGCGAAGGATCTGTCGCTTACTGACGTGGCGGTTAATTACTGGTATGCCGACACTTACGCCGCTGATAACGCGGTGCGGGAGAAAGCCGACTTCTGGTATGGGAACGGCACGCAGATTATTTTTGCCTGCGGCGGCGGGCTGTACGAGTCTGTGCTGGAAGCAGCGGAAAATAGGGACGGCCTTATGATCGGTGTGGATGTGGACCAGTGCAGGATTTCAGACAGGGTTTTGACCAGTGCGGTTAAAAATATTGGTTCGGCGGTGACGGACGCCCTCGACGAATATTATGCGGCGGGAGGCTGGTCTGAGGAGGACGCCGGACAGGTGAAACGCTACGGCGTGCAGGAAGGCTGTGCGGCGATTCCTGTGGTAGATACGGAGTGGCGTTTTAAGGAAATTCCTACGACCCACTTTTTTGAGATATATAAGCAGATGAAAAGAGGCGACAGGACGGTGTCGGACGCAGTGGACATGCCGCCCGAGGTGGCTGTTTCTGTAAATTATGAATGAGCGCGGGAGGTTTGGAAGTGTATAAGGAGAAGATGAGCAAGATCCGTTCCGGGCGTCCCATGCTTACAGGCATCTGTCTGGCGCTTGTACTGCTTTGCGGCTGTGGAGAGGAGGCGGCGCCCGCGAGCGCGCCATCAGGACAGGAAGTGGAAAATGCCGCCAAGGAGCGGGAAAAGGAGCTGACGGAACTGACGGCGGGTGAGACAAGCCTGTCGGTGGATGAATTGTCTGAGTATGCCATGGACGTGGCCCTGACTTACGACGCGGAGCTGAAAAAACTGAGGTATTCTCTTACCATGCCGCTGATCCCGTCTAGCGACGACGCGTATCTGTATTTATTCAGGGCGGATACCTGGGAGGAGGACGCGGACGCCCTGGAGAAGGAACCGGTCACAAGAGGGCGCAAGGACAGGGAGTGGGAGATCGGGTTTCCCTATCGTGACGCCTATTTATATGAAAGGTTTATCCCGGCGGTTAAACTGGATGGAAACTATGTGCCGGTAGGCAGGAGCGTATATATATCAAACCCGGAAGCGCTTGCGGGGAATCAGGAGCCTTATCCTGAGAAAGGCTCCAAAAAGGGGATTCTGCTGGATCCCACGATGCTTGGTACGCCGGAACTGACGGAGCTGGATGTCAAGCATGCAATTTATAATATTCCGCTTTCGCATATTATGGGAGAAACCACTGATCCGACCTTCCCTACCATCACTTACACTTACAGGGGAAGAAATTACGCCTTTAACGGGGCGGCGATCAATGGCTATGACGGGCTTTTTACCTATCTGTCTGATATGGGGATGAGTGTCACGGCGGTGGTGTTAAATGACTGGAACGAGGCTTTCCCGGAATTAATTCACCCGGATGCGCGCAATCAGGAGAGCGGCGCGTATTATTATATGTTTAATGCAGATGACAGGGAAGGAACAAGAACCATTGAGGCTGTGGCAGGCTTTCTGGCGGAGCGCTATTCAAGCGGGGAGCACGGTATGATACATAGCTGGGTGATCGCCAATGAGATCAACCAGAACCGGGTCTGGAATTACATGAACACCCGTGATGTCTTCCATTATACAAAGGAGTTTGAGAAGTCTTTCCGTATCTTTTATCAGGCTGTTAAAAGCCATTATGCGCAGGGACGTGTGTATTTCAGTATTGACCATGCATGGAACAGCAACGAGGGCGACAATTCCGGCTTTTTCAACGGCAGGGATATTCTGGCGGGCTTCAATGATGCGGCGCTTGCGCACGGGAACTATGACTGGGGTGTTGCGATCCATCCTTACCCTGAACCGCTTACCCGTGTGAACTACTGGTCGCAGGAGTACGATAAGACGATAGATGCCCCTCATTTATCCATTATGAATCTGAATGTGCTGACTGACGTGCTGTCTGAGGAAGCTTATCTGGACAGGGCAGGCGATGTGCGCAGCGTCACCATCACGGAGCTTGGATTTTCTTCGGGTTCCGGGGAGCGGCTGCAGGCGGCGGCTTTCGCTTACTGCTATTATATTGTGGAGAATAACCCTTACGTGGATGCTTTTCTGATGAACCGGCAGACGGACGCGCCGGAAGAGGTGATGTCGGGACTTGCCTTCGGGGTGTATGAGTATGACCATACAGGGAAATATATAAAAGATGTTTTCCGCTATATTGACACGGACAGGGCAGGAGAATACACGCAGTTTATGCTAAATATTCTGGGCGCGGACAGTCTGGACGAGGCACTGTCCTGGGCGGCGGCGCCGGGTGAGGGAGAATAAAATGAAAGTTTCCCTGTTAGTGACGGTTTATAATGTGAAAAAGACGCTTCCAATCACACTGGATAGCATCGAGAAACAGGATTATCAAAATCTGGAAGTAGTGATTGTGGACGGCGGTTCCACGGACGGTACGGTGGAACTGATCAAAGCGTTTGCCGCGCGGATGGAAGGAAGGCAGACACTGTCGGTGCGGTGGGTTTCGGAATCTGACGACGGGCTTTATGATGCGATGAACAAAGCGTATCGTATGAGTACCGGGGAATTGGTTGCGGTCTGTAATGATATATTATGTAAACCTGATGCGGTCAGCAAAACGGTTGCCGCGCTTAGGAAGGCCGGTGCAGGATGCGTGGGCGTTCATGCGGATCTTGTTTATGTGGAGGGCGAGCGGATTATCAGAGAGTGGCGTATGGGACAGGGGCGGATTTCGGAGGGCTGGATGCCCGGGCATCCGACCCTTTTTCTGCGGCGTGCGGTATATGAAAAATACGGGTTGTATGACACTTCCTACCGCTGCGCGGCGGACTATGAGTTTATGGTGCGCTTCTTAAAAGAGCCGGAAAATAGGCTGGCTTATGTGCCGGAAATTCTGGTCGCCATGTTTTACGGCGGCACAAGCAATGCGGGCCTTAAGAACTATCTGGTGTCCTTCAAAGAGGGATATCTGGCGCTTCGGAGAAATGGCGTGTCCCATCCTCTCTGGATTACGCTGAGAAGGAGCCTGCGGGTGATTTTACAGTTTGGGAAGAGATGAAATGAGTAGAAAACAAGTAGGATTGGCTGCTTTATCGCTGTTTGCCGTTGTCTTTCTGTGGGTATTTACAAGGGTGGGTGAATCGGACCGGCTGGAAAACTATGTTTTGGACGGACCGGTCTACGACGAGATTGCAAACGGGCGCCGGGAATGTGACGGAGAACTGTTGAAGGAAATTATGTTTGGCGGCGAATCCCTGTTTTACGACCGTATGTCACATACGTTTTACTATTCTTTGCCGGAAGGCGATGAATACGGATATAACCCGGTTGTGACCTTGAAAAATACAGGGGGGGGGGTAAATTTTTCTCTCAGGGAAGAAGGGATCACGGACGAATTGGTTTCTTCCGGGCGAAAAATTACCTGTATGGCATATAACGAAGAGGCTTACGAGCCGTATACGCTGGTGGTGACTACGCTGCCCCTTATGAGTATCGAGGCGGAGGGGTATATGTCCGACGAGGACGTCCGTATGGAAATGACGCTCTTTGACAACCGTGAAAAGACCCGGGTAAGCATCTGGGAATCGGAGGGGACGATAGCGAGGAGAGGGCGCACTACCAGCACCTATGCAAAAACGGGATATAAAATCGAACTGTCGGAGAAGTTTTCCCTTCTTGGCATGCGGCGGGACGATGACTGGGTGCTGTATGCCGGTTACAATGACCAGGAGAAAATCCGAAATGTATTTTCCTGCAATCTCTGGAAAAATTCCTGTGCCGGGAACAATTCTTTCGGTATAGATAACGGTGTGGAGTACCGGTATATCGAACTTTTCATCAATGGCATGTACGAGGGGCTGTATGCGCTGGGATACCGGATTGATGACAGGCAGATGGGAGTCAGCGCTGAGGCGGACAATGGCTGTATCTATAAAAAGGTAAATTACTACAGTGAGTATCCTGTCACATGGACGGATGAGGGAACCATCCCGGATTACGAAATTTCCACAAAGAAGCTAGATGCGGAGCAGACAGCGGCAAAATGGCAGCAGCTGTATGATTTTTACGAGGGTATTCTTTGGCATCAGGATGACGATGAATGGCTTCTTAACAGCATTGACCTTGACAATAGCATCGACATGCACCTTTTCCTGAATCTGGTGCAGGGCGAGGACAATGCGAAGGGACCTTTCACCAAAAATATGTATATCACGGCGAGAAAGACAGAGGAGGGCGGATACCGCTATCTCTATACGCCATGGGACCTTGATATCACATGGGGCAACGTCTGGGTGCATGATGCGCCTAATTACACGGTGGCTTACGGCCTTGCGCCGGCGGATTCGGTGATTTGGACGAGCGGCAGTCTCTATGAGCTTTTGAGTAATGGAAACCGCGAGGTGCGTGAACGGTATCTCGCAAGATACCGGGAACTGCGGGCGGGGGCATGGTCGGAAGAAGCCCTTCTGGAGCAGCTGGACTGCCTGGAGGCCCAGATTTTTGATTCCGGCGCTTACGTCAGGGACAGGGAGCGCTGGGACGGCGGCAGTTATGTGTCGGATGAAACGCGGCTTTCTGCGTTTAAACAGTATGTTCTGGACCGCCTTGCGGCGATGGACCATTATTATGACCAGATAGAAGATGGGGAATTGGATTTCCCTCCGCGCTTCAGCGGTGGGGAAGGGGTAAACGACTGATCTATGGAATCAGGCAGGAGGTATGGTATGGCGTTGATTGGATTTGCGGCTCTGGCATTCGGGATTTTTGTGTTGGATCTGCTTTTGAAAAACTGGATTGAAAAGCGCATGGTGGAAGGGGAGGAGAAACCTTTCTGCAAGGGTAGACTTTTGGTCAGGAAATATCATAACAGAGGCGCATTTCTGGACATAGGTGAGGGGAAACAGGGGGTTGTGACCATGCTGTCCCTCGGGTTAACGCTGTTTATGACCCTGATTTTTCTCGGCATGTTCCGTTTTCGGGGGAACTCTACCCTTAAGGCAGGGTTGACCCTTCTACTGGGCGGCGCCTACAGCAATACCTATGATCGCCTGACAAGGAAATATGTGGTGGATTACGTCAGTTTTCCCGTGAAAAACGAGCGTTTCCGCAAGATTGTCTTCAACGTGTCGGACTTCTGCATTATGGTTGGGGCATTGCTTTTGGCAATCGGGGAGACAAAGAGAAAATAGGGCAGATAAAAACGAGCCGGGAGAACAGTTCCCGGCTCTGTGTATGTGCAAGATTTTTAGGCGGTAATGACTGTGCCGCTTTTTCCTTTCAGGGCTTCCCTGACGCTGCCAAGGGAGGTGATCAGCACCTTTCCGAGCGGATTTTCCTCCAGATATGTGATGGCTGCTTCAATTTTGGGCAGCATGGTTCCCGCCTCGAACTGTTCCTCTTCGCACAGTTCTTTCGCCTGTTGGACGGTGAGGGAAGGGAGCGCCGCCTGATCCGTTTTTCCGAAATTCCGATACACGCAGGGCACGCCTGTCAGGATAATCAGTTCGTCAACATGAAGGCTTGCGGCAAGTCTTCCTGCCACAGCGTCCTTTTCAATGACCGCGGATGCGCCTTTTAAAACATGGTTCTGTTCAATCACGGGAATACCGCCGCCGCCGCAGGCGATCACGACCTGGCCGGCCTCAGCCAGCGTGCGGATGGCGTCGATTTCCACGATATCAATGGGACGGGGAGCTGCGACCACCCGTCTGAATCCTTTGCCCGGTTCCTCTTTCACAAAATTTCCCTTTTTGATTTCTGCGTCCGCGTCCTCCGCGGACATGTAGCGCCCGATCACCTTCGTAGGATTGTAGAAGGCGTCGTCGTAGGGATCAACGGTCACCTGAGTCAAGATGGTGCTGACGGTCTTTACGATACCGCGCCCCACCAGTTCGGCGCGGAGCGCATTCTGGATGTCATAACCCACATAACCCTGGCTCATGGCGGAGCAGACGCACATAGGAGCGGGGGTATAGTCTGTATACACCCGCCGAAGCTCTGACATTGCCTTGTGGATCATGCTGACCTGCCGACCGTTTGAGTGGGTGATGGTGAGCTGGTAATCGGCTTCCACCAGGTCCGCAAGCGCTCCGGCGGTCTTTTTCACCGCATCCCACTGTTCTAAAATTGTATAACCGAGCGCCTCATGTCCGAGAGAGACGACTGCCTTTTTTTTATTCATTTCACACTGATCCTTTCGCGTTTCGGATTTTTTGTATATTGCAAGTATATCAAAACGGCGGGGCTTTGTATAGAATGGTTTTATAAGGTGTTATGTAAACTTATATGCAGCGCAGGGGAGTAGAGGTTAAAGCGCGAAAATATGATGTTTTTAGACAAAGAATCATCCTGTTTTGCATAAAACAGAAGGTAATATTATGTAAAGTGATTGTCTGTATTATACAAAAATTCGAAAGAAAATTTGTGCTAATTTATGCAAAGTACACAAGAAACAGTTTGACAATATATGGGCGGGGCAGTATAATGAAAGAATATTAAGTGCAAATTCATTGAGAAGTAAAAATTTAGGGGAAGGGGGTGAAACCAACGCCGCGAAAGGGGTTAGCGAGCGTTGGTGCCAGGATGAGTTACCTGAGTGCATTGCAGGGTTTGTCGTTGGAACAGATTCAGTCAGTAATTGAAATTATGCAGCAGTCTTCAGAAGCATATATGTTTATTCTGGATTTGACTGTGGATACTTACATGGTGGCGGAAAAGGCTACAAAGCGGTTCCCCTTCCAGTCTACTGTGATTGAGAACTGTTCGGAGTCGCTAAAAAGTGTGGTGTATCCTTCTGACTATGAGCTGCTGGCGGCGGATCTGGAGAAATGCCGGTCGGGGGAAACGGATATCCATGCGCTGGAATACCGTTGGCTGGACCGCATGGGCCGGGTTGTCTGGATCAGCTGCAAGGGAACGGTAGTGACTGGTACGGAGGGTCACAGGCTTTTGATCGGTGCGGTCACTGAGATGGGGACAAAGGCGAAAGCCGACAATATTACGGGGCTTCGCAGAGAAGTAAGGTTCCGCCTTGATTTGGAATCGACGCTCCGGGACCAGCCGGAGTCTGTGCGGTACCTGATGCGTATCGGCATTGACAATTTCAAGGAGATCAATGAGAAAGAAGGCGTGGAAGCCGGCGACGAAGTACTGCGTGAGCTGGCGGAGTGTATTATAAAAACTGTGGATGAAAGTGTGGATGTTTATCGTCTGGTGGCGGATGAATTTATGATTGCAGACACCGGGAAGGGCGTGTCGATGGAGCCGGGCGAAGTCTACAGGCAGATTCAAAGAACCATAGCCGATATGGTTAAAAATAAGGAATACAGCCGCTTTTATACTGTTTCGGCGGGTGTGCTGGAGGGGGATTTTTCCGGCAGAAACGTGGAGGAAGTTATGCGGCTTACGGAATTTGCCCTGAATGAGGCGAAGCGCAACGGCAGAAACCAGATGGTGGCTTTTGACAGGGACGCCTATGATGTGTATCTGGAGCGGCTCAATATCCGCAAACTTTTAAGGCAGGACGTCAACCATAATTTCCGGGGATTTGAGGTGTATTACCAGCCTATCGTATCGGCCACCGACTATAAACTGATTGGCGCTGAGGCGCTGCTGCGGTGGAAAAATGAAAAATTCGGCAGTGTATCCCCGGCAGTCTTTATTCCGATCCTGGAGGAGAGCGGTCTGATTATTCCGGTAGGGCAGTACGTTCTCTGGGAGGCGGCAAAAACGTGCAAGAAGTGGAAAAAATACATACCCGAATTTCATGTCAATGTCAATTTGTCCTATGTACAGCTTTACAGGAGCGATATGATGCGGGATGTGGAACGCTGCATCCGGGAAGTGGGGATAGACCCGGAAAGTCTCGTTTTGGAGCTGACAGAGAGCGGTTATATCGAGACGAACGACAGGATCAAGGAACTGTTCAGGGATCTGAAGTCGAAAAACATTGATCTGGCGCTGGACGATTTTGGCACGGGCTATTCCAATATGCGCTATCTGAAGGAGATCGACGCCAAGACGGTGAAGATTGACAGAAGTTTTGTGGTACAGGCACTTAAGAATGAATACGATTATAATATCATCAGCCACATCATAGATATGGTGCACAGTCTCGGTTCGGTTGTCTGCATGGAAGGGATTGAGGAGAAGGAAGAGCTTTCCAAAATGATGGCTACCAAGCCGGATATGATACAGGGCTATTATTTCGGGAAACCCTCACCGGCGGAGCAGTTTGAGAAGGAGTTTTTGCAGACTACAGATTCTCCCTGATCCGGATGTCAACATCTACATAATTGTTTTCGGAGGCAGGCATTTCTCCTGTGGCAAGACAGGCGAACAGGATCGCGAGGGGGAGTGAACCCTGTTGAAAGGGCTGTTGGCAGATAGTGGCTGCGATCAGTCCTTTTTCCATATATTCCCGGGTGGTGGGAACGAGATCATTTGTTATGACAACTGTGTCGTTTTCACGGGCAGAGACTTCGATAGCCCTGCAGCCGCCGTATACGCCGCCCGCGGTAAAATAAAAAGCGTTTATTTCGGGATGGTCCGAGAGAAGTTTTTTCGTCAGCTCGAAGCTCACCTGGTCGTCGTCGTTGCTGTTGACGGTATCCACGATATGGATATTCGGGTGTGCCGCGACGATATGTGCGAAGCCGGCGATACGTTCCGTGTGGCAGAGGATGTTCTGCGAGCCGGAAACGATGCCGACATGCACTTCGCCCTTTGTCATCAGGCGCATCAGGGCGCCGGCGGTTTCCCCGGAACGGTAAAAATTGCTGCCCACATAGGCGATGCGGCTGGCGTTTTCAATATCGGTATTTAAGGTCACCACGGGAATCCCCGCGCTGTCCAGGCTGTCGATTTTTTCACGCACGGCGCTGTCGTTGTAAGGGGAGATGGCAAGACCGCCTATACCTTCCGAAAGCAGTGCGTCTATGGCGTCGAGCTGCTGCTGTAAGCTGTACTCCGTCTGCTTTATGAGGACGCTGCAGTTATAGCCGGCAAGTTCTTCCGCTTTTTCGCGCACGCCCGCGAGAACGTCGTCAAAAAAAGGGTTGCCGACGCCCAGAAGCACGACGCCCAGCTTCAGGTTTTTTTTCTGGGCGGCAAGAACGATGCCCGCCTTGTTCGGCTTATAGTCGAGAGCGCGGACAATCTTCATGATTTTTTCTTCTGTCTGGGGATTGACGTCGCCGCGGTGGTTTAAAACACGGTCCACCGTACCCCGGGACACGCCGGCGAGAGCAGCGATTTCCTTGATGGTTGCCATGGCGGGATTTCCTTTTCTTAGTTTGTTGTCGCTGATAGCGGTGCGCGAGACTTAGTGCTTCCAAGTCAGCTGCTGAGCTTTAGAAGTACTTCTCGCGTTTTTCACTTTAGCATATCAAGTGGAAATAGACAATGCGTTCGGCTGCATTTTGTATAAAGTTACGAAAAAAATATACGGTATTGCTTTTATGGGCGGGACAGCTTATCATGGAAACAGAAGGATCGTGCACGGGCACGGAAAATTTTAGCAGAAAGAATTGGAGGGTAAAAATGCTTTATATTGGGGTGGATTTGGGCACAAGCGCCGTGAAGCTTCTTTTGATGGAGGGGAACGGGAAGATTGTCAATATCGTATCGAAGGAATATCCGCTTTATTTCCCGCATCCGGGATGGTCTGAGCAGAAGCCGGAGGACTGGTACGAGCAGAGCATCGCGGGGATTAAGGAGCTGATCGCCGGTGTGGACAAGAGCCAGATTGCGGGCATCAGTTTTGGCGGGCAGATGCACGGGCTTGTGATTCTGGATGAGAAGGACGAGGTGATCCGTCCCGCGATTCTCTGGAATGACGGCAGGACTACGGAGGAATGCGATTATTTAAATAACGAGATCGGAAAAGATAAGCTGTCCGAATATACGGCGAACATTTCCTTTACGGGTTTTACAGCGCCGAAGGTGCTCTGGGTGAAAAATAAGGAGCCGGAGAACTTCGCAAGGATCAAAAAGATCATGCTCCCGAAGGACTATATCGCATACAAACTGACAGGGGTGCACTGCACGGACGTTTCCGACGCTTCCGGCATGCTCCTGTTTGACGTGAAGAACCGCTGCTGGTCCAAGGAGATGTGCGAGATCTGCGGCGTGAAGGAAGAGCAGCTTGCCAAGATTTACGAAAGCTATGAGACGGTGGGATGCGTGCTGCCGGAGATTGCAAAAGAGCTGGGCATTCCCGAGAATGTGAAGGTTGCGGCGGGCGGCGGCGACAACGCGGCGGCAGCCGTAGGTACGGGCACGGTTGGAGACGGTATGTGCAATATCTCCCTCGGCACCAGCGGCACGATTTTCATCTCGTCCGACAAGTTTGGGGTGGATAAGTTCAACGCCCTTCATGCCTTTGCCCATGCGGACGGGCACTATCATCTGATGGGATGCATGCTCAGCGCGGCGTCCTGCAATAAGTGGTGGATGGATGACATCATCGGTACGGAGAAATACGCGGACGAGCAGAAGGCGATCACCGACGATAAGCTTGGCGAGAACCATGTGTATTTCCTGCCTTATCTGATGGGAGAGCGCTCTCCCCACAACGATCCCGACGCGAGAGGCACATTTATCGGTATGACCATGGATACCACGAGGGCGGATATGACCCAGGCGGTACTGGAGGGTGTGGCGTTTGCGCTGAGAGATTCCCTGGAGGTGGCGAAGTCCCTCGGCATTCATATCGAGCGGACGAAGATCTGCGGCGGCGGCGCGAAGAGCCCGCTGTGGAAACGGATGATCGCCAATATCATGAACCTGAAAGTAGACGTGATCGAGAGCGAGGAAGGCCCCGCCATGGGCGGCGCGATGCTGGCGGCGGTTGCCTGCGGCGAGTATGCGAACGTGGAGGAAGCGGCAGAAAGAATCGTTAAGATTGTGGACACGGTAGAGCCGGAACCTTCGCTTGTTGAGAAATACGAGAAGAGATATCAGCAGTTTAAGCAGATTTATCCGACCTGTAAGGAGCTGTTTAAAAAAATTCACTAGCAGCGTAAGAAGTACTTCTATAACTCGGCAGCAGAGGCTGTCTCGCTAAGAAGTACGAAATCTTACACGGGCGAATGCCATAAGACGGGCATTCTCCGTCTGATAAATAAAATCATATAGGGAGGAGCAGGAGAGCATGGAGATTAAGAAAGTGACAGACCCGTCATTTCGCAAGTATGGCAGGGTTGTACAGGGGATTGACTTTACGGATCTCGTAGAGGCGATCAAGAGAGAGACGCCGCTGCCGGACGGTGTGGCTTACGAGCCGTCCATCAAGGCGCTGGAGGAGACGGAGGCGGCAAAGGCATTACAGAGGAGAACCTACGGCGAACTGCCGATTGAGGTGGGCTATTGCAACGGTCATAACTATAAGCTCAATGCGATAGAGTATCACAGGAGCTCCGAGATCAATGTGGCGGCTACGGACGCGGTATTGATCGTCGGCATGCAGCAGGACATCACAGACGATTTCAAGTATGAAACCGCGAAGATGGAGGCATTTCTGGTGGAGGCGGGTACGGCGGTAGAACTTTATGCGACAACCCTGCACTACGCGCCCTGCAGTGCGGATGACGGCGGTTTTAAGGTTGGTATCGTGCTTCCGGCAGGGACAAACTATCCGCTTGAGGAGAAACACGAAGGATGGGAGGATTCCCTGATTACGGCGCAGAACAAGTGGCTTATCGGTCACGAGGAAGGCGGACTTGACGCGGGCGCGCATATCGGACTGGTAGGGAAAAATTTAGATATTCGTGAATAATTCACAAGTATAGTTATAGAAAGCCGATTGCTGCGCGCTATGCGCTCTCGCAATCGCCGCCGATATTTGCAATCCGGTCTGGCGACCTACTTGCGCATACCGGCTTGCCCGTCCGATGTCTGTACGTTCCTGCATGCAGGCATGCAGTCCGCACAGCCGCCGTCCGGGACTTTCATAGTAAAATACCGGTCAACCCGGTTAAAGGAGGAAAATAAAATGAACAATTTACCGAAAGTAAAAATTGGTATCGTTGCGGTAAGCCGTGACTGCTTCCCGGCGTCTCTGGCGATTAACAGAAGAAAAGCGTTGGTGGAGGCTTACGCTAAGAAGTATGACGCAGCGGACATCTACGAGTGCCCTGTCTGCATCATCGAGAGCGAGATTGATATGGTGAACGCGTTAAAGGATATCAAGGACAACGGATGTAACGCACTCTGCGTGTACCTTGGCAACTTTGGCCCGGAAATTTCTGAGACTCTGCTCGCAAAGCATTTCGAGGGTCCCAAGATGTTCGTGGCTGCAGCAGAGGAGTCCCAGGGCGATCTGATCCAGGGCCGCGGCGACGCTTACTGCGGTATGCTCAATGCAAGCTACAACTTAAAGCTCAGAAATGTAAAGGCTTACATTCCGGAGTATCCTGTTGGGGATGCAGAGGACTGCGCTGACATGATCCATGAGTTTATTCCGATTGCCCGTGCTGTTGCGGCGCTCTCCAGCTTAAAGATTATATCTTTCGGTCCCAGACCGCTCAACTTCCTTGCATGTAATGCGCCCATCAAGCAGCTTTACAATCTCGGCATAGAGATTGAGGAGAACTCCGAGCTTGACCTGTTCGAAGCGTTCAATAAGCATGCGGACGATCCCCGTATTCCCGACGTAGTGAAGGATATGGAAGCGGAGCTTGGCGACGGCAACAACAAGCCCGAGATTCTGCCTAAGCTTGCGCAGTACGAGCTGACACTGCTTGACTGGATCGAGGAGCACAAGGGATATCGCGAGTATGTGGCGATTGCCGGAAAATGCTGGCCTGCATTCCAGACACAGTTTGGCTTCGTTCCCTGCTTTGTGAACAGCCGCCTGACCGGCAGAGGCATTCCGGTATCCTGCGAAGTGGATATCTACGGCTGCTTAAGCGAGTTCATCGGCGAGGCTGTAAGCGATGATATCGTAACGCTGCTTGACATCAACAACTCTGTTCCGAAGGATATGTACAAAGAGTCCATCGAGGGCAAGTTTGATTATAAGTTTACAGATACATTCATGGGCTTCCACTGCGGCAATACCTGTTCCAAGAAGCTGTCCAAGTGCAGCATGGAGTACCAGATGATTATGGCAAGATCACTGCCTGAGGAAGTGACGCAGGGTACGCTCGAGGGTGATATCGTTCCCGGCAACATCACCTTCTACCGCCTGCAGAGCACGGCTGACAACATCCTGCGCGCATATGTGGCGGAGGGCGAAGTTCTTCCTGTGGCTACCAGGTCCTTTGGCGGCATCGGCGTATTCGCTATTCCTGAGATGGGCAGATTCTACCGTCATGTGCTGATCGAGAAGAACTACCCGCACCATGGCGCGGTTGCTTTTGGCCACTTTGGCAAAGCGCTGTTTGAGGTGTTCAAGTATATCGGTGTGGATGTGAGCGAGATCGGCTATAACCAGCCGAAGAGCCTGCCTTATCCGACAGAGAATCCTTTCGCATAATTTAGAAGCAGTAAATCTACAAAAATAAAGCGGAGCCGATTATTCGGCTCCGTCTTTTTCGGTTTTCGTTCGAGCATAGCTCAATTTCTTATACAATCGTATCCAGTATGGAATCTGTGGTCGGTACGCTCACGCCGCCGTTATTGTTGTAGGTCTTGTTATTCAGGGCGTCACCCTGAGTAGCGTAGCGGTAAATGGTGTTTACCCTGTCGGTCATTTTCTCAGCAAAAGAGTATGCGCCGTTAAACAGATTCTTAACACTGCTCATATCCGAGCCCTTAAACTTCTCCTCGTCGATAGAAAGGGTCTTGTCAGAATTTACGGTAACACCCATCCGGGAAAACGCGCTCTTGTTGTTGCTTACCAGATTCTTGAGATAGGATGCCTGGTTGGCAACATTACTGTTTGCACTCTTGTCGGTGTTTTTAATCAGCTCGTTATAGTCTTTTATGAAAGCGGAAAATGCCTTGTAGACGTTTTCCTTGTTGTCGTTCGTGATATCTGTGGCGCCCAGTTTCTCAATAGACTTGTAAAGTGCATTTGCGGCGGAGGCTGTGGAAGCGTCGGTCACAATTTTGTCCTTGTCCTTATCCTTCGTGGAGGAGGTACTTGATGAAGAACCGCCCACACCTGCGTATTTTGCCTTGGAGGAAGTCACTGCCTCGCCATCACCTGCAGCCCTGTAAATCTGGCTTGCCCTGTCGGCGGCTTTATCAGCGAAAGAACCAACACCGCTAAAAAGTGTCTTAACGGTACCGCCATGTCCCTTTTCCGTGTCGGTGAGCGTATTTTTAAGCGCATCCTTGTCGAGGGAAAGCGTCCTGTCGGAATTCATGGTAATGCCGATTTTGGAAAACAGCTTATAATTTGCATAGTAAGTGTCGTATAAGGACTCCGCCTGCTTCTGAACGGTAGAGTTCTCGCTCTTTGCCGCGCTCTTCATCAGGCTGTTGTAGTCTTTGACAAAAGTGGAAACAGAATCCGTGATTTTGTCGATGTTTTTCTCGCTGCGGTCGTCATAGTTTAACGAACCGAGAGCCGAAGCGGATCTGTAAAGGGATGCCGCCGCGGAAGCGGAAGCGCTGTCCTTGATTTTTCCCGCCTTATTCGAGCCGGTTTTTCCTGACTCCTCCGCCTCCTGTTTTTCCAGTTTCGCGTAGTAAGTCTTCATCATCTTACCGTAGCTTCCGTTTTTGATAGCGGCATAATCGCTGAGCAGCGAACCCATTCCGCCGGCACCGTCACCGCCGCCCGCGCCGCCAAGCAGCGCAGAGTAAGTGTCGGCCATTCCTGAATTTAAACCGTTTAAATTGATTCCCATGTCAGTACCCTCCTTGTCTCAGCAGTTGACATCCGTGTCATATATGTGTTTACAACAGATTATTCTTATATCTATTATTTCGTCTTTTCCACGGATTTGTAAAGGGGTTTGGGGAAAAATATTTCTAAAAATTTTCAGATTTTTATTGACTTTGTTATGAAAATGTGTACAATGAGAATAAAATGTCTAAAATGCACAAAAAAGGGCGTAAAAACAAAACAAATAAAGGCAAAACAGCAACAAATATTTTATATTATTGACACAAATTGTTTAAAATGCTATAGTAGTAGAAACATACAGAAGAATAATTGACAAAAATGCAAAAAAAGGAATGGGCTTTCGCGTTCTGTATATTGTATATATTGCAAAGATGGCAGACGTATAGTTTTATAGATGGGAACGCGGAGCTTTAACAATCGGGCGCGCGTGGCAGCCCGGCTTTTTTAATTAGAAAGGAGAGCGCGGCATGGGACTTTTAAAAGATATTTTTGGAACAAAGGAAGAAAGGATGCAGGTCGTTTCTCCGGTGGCGGGAAAGCTTGTTCCGCTCAGTGAGGTGAGCGATCCAACTTTTTCCGAGGAGATTCTGGGACAGGGAGCGGCAGTTATTCCCTCGGACAATCAGTTTGTTTCCCCCGTTGACGGTACGGTTACCACAGTATTTCCTACCGGGCATGCGGTGGCGCTCACCTCTTCGGATGGGGTGGAGGTACTGCTGCATATCGGATTGGACACGGTGAAGCTGAACGGGAAACATTATACCATCCATGCGGAGGAAGGGCAGCAGGTGAAAAAGGGTGACCTGCTTCTGGAAGCTGATCTGGAACAGATCAAAGCCGAAGGATTTGACATTATCACACCTGTTGTGATCTGCAACTCGGAAGAATTTTCGGAAATCGGGATGGCAAAGAGCAGTCAGGTGACGGCTGGGAATGTCATTATAAATATTATAAAAAGAAAAGATTGACTTCGGTTTTCGGGGGAGGTTTGAATGGAAAGATATACTGGGAAAAGCGTGATGAGGGGAATTGCCATAGGAAGGGTATACCTTTATCAAAAGGTAGAGATTCAGGTGACGGATGAGAAGGTGCCGGATGCGGCGGCTGAGAAAGAACGGTTATTCGCTGCCGTGGACAGCGCGAAGGCGCAGCTTACAAGACTCTACGACGAGGCTTTGCAGAACGTGGGAGAGGATCATGCCGCTATCTTTGACGTACACAGAATGCTTCTGGAAGACGAGGACTATCTGGAAACTGCCGTGGGGGAGATCGAGAACGGTTACAACGCGGTGTATGCGGTAGATCAGGCGGGTACGCAGTTTGCGGAGCTGTTCGCGGCGATGGACGACGAGTATATGAGAGGGCGCGCGGCGGATATACGGGATATCTCCCAGAGAGTGATCCGCGTTCTTCTGGATCTGCCGGAGGAGGAGATCAACTCGGAGGAGCCGGTGGTTCTGGTGGCGGAGGATCTGACGCCCAGCGAGACGGTGAAGCTTGACAAGAAGAAAATCCTTGGATTTGTGACAGTGAAAGGATCGGCAAATTCCCACACGGCGATACTGGCGAGAAGCATGAATCTGCCGGCTCTGGTGAATACGAATATTGACCTTTCGGATGAGCTGCACGGCAAGACCTGCGTGGTGGACGGGTTTGAGGGTGAGTTCTTGGTGGAGCCAGAGGAGGAGATACTTTCCGAAAAAGTTGTGCGGAAAAACCAGTGGGTGGCGGATTTAGAAGCGCTCGAGAAACTGAAAGGGCAGGACAATGTCACCAAGAGCGGCAAGCGGATAGACGTCTTCGCGAATATCGGCAATGTGGAGGACGCGGATGCGGCATGCACGGCTGATGCAGGAGGAATCGGGCTTTTCAGGAGCGAATTTCTCTATCTGGGCAGAACCACTTTTCCGTCGGAGGAGGAACAGTATACGAGTTATAAGGCTGTCCTCGAGAAGATGGAGGGAAAGAAAGTTGTGATCCGCACACTGGACATCGGGGCGGATAAGAAGGTGGACTATTTCGGACTGGAGCCGGAGGAAAACCCGGCGCTCGGCTACCGGGCGATCCGTATCTGTCTGGACCGTGAGGAGATATTCATCACCCAGCTTCGGGCCCTTTACCGTGCGGCGGCACACGGGAAACTTGCCATCATGTTCCCCATGATTATATCTGTGGACGAGGTAAAACGGATCAGGCAGATCGTGGAGATGGTGAAGGAGGAGCTTACTAAGGAAGGCTATCCTGTTGGGGAAGCGGAGATTGGCATTATGATCGAGACGCCGGCGGCGGCTGTGATATCCGATAAGCTGGCGAAGGAAGTGGACTTTTTCAGTATAGGAACCAACGATCTGACACAGTATACGCTGGCGGTAGACCGGCAGAACCAGAAGCTGGAAGGGATTTGCGATACCCACCATGAGGCGTTGCTGCGGCTGATCGAGATGACAGTAAAGAATGCCCATGAGGCGGGCATCTGGGTAGGTATCTGCGGAGAGCTTGGCGCCGATACGGAACTGACGGAGTGGTTTTTGAAGATCGGTGTGGATGAGCTGAGTGTAGCGTCATCTGCGGTACTCAAGGTACGTGGGGCGGTCAGAGCGCTGCCGTAAGTATACTCTCGGATGCAGAAGCGGTTCTGAGGGTGCATATAAAAATTAAGGAGGGAGGATATTTAAGAAATGAGGGATTTTACTTATGTAATCAAAGATCCGGTGGGGCTGCATGCCAGACCTGCAGGTCTGCTGGTAAAGAAGGCGGGCGAGTTTACCAGCAGGATTACGATCGAGTCCGGCGGTAAAAGCGCGGAGGCAAAGAAGCTGATCATGCTGATGGGACTCGGAATCAAACAGGGTGCGGAAGTTGTCTGCCGGATCGAGGGCGAGGACGAGGATGCCGCGCATGATGCGCTCGTGAAATTCTTTGAAGAAAACTTATAAATTCAAAATAATTGGGAGGTAGTGCTTATGATGAAATATTTACAGAAACTGGGGAAATCCCTGATGCTGCCGGTGGCGTGTCTGCCGATTTGCGGTATTCTGATGGGAATTGGATATGCGTTGTGTCCTTCTACGATGCAGGGCGGTGAGATGCATGGCTTTTTGAATTTGCTGGGATTTTTCCTTGTGAAGGCGGGCGGCGCGCTGATCGACAATATGGCTATTCTGTTTGTAATCGGTGTCGGTGTCGGTATGGCTGATGACCATGACGGCACGGCAGGTCTTGCAGCACTGGCTTCATGGCTGATGATAACGAACCTGCTGGCAGTTGGCACAGTTACGGCTATGATGCCTTCTATCGCGGACGATGTGAACAAGTCCCTTGCGTTTGGCAAAATTGCGAATCCGTTCATCGGTATTCTGGCAGGTATCATCGGCGCAAGCTGCTACAACAAATTTAAAGGTACGCAGCTTCCTGATTGGCTTTCCTTCTTCAGCGGCAAGCGCTGTGTGGCAATTATAGCAGGTGTGGTTTCGATTCTTGCTTCAGCGATTCTGCTGTTTGTATGGCCGATCGTGTTCGGCGCACTGATTGCAGTAGGTCAGGGTATTGTAGGAATGGGTGCAATAGGCGCAGGTATCTACGCTTTCCTGAACAGACTGCTGATCCCTACGGGTCTGCACCACGCACTGAACAACGTGTTCTGGTTTGATACCATCGGTCTCGGCGATCTGTCTCACTTCTGGGCAGGCGAGACAAGTGCGGATGTTACATGGAGCCTTGGTATGTATATGTCGGGATTCTTCCCTTGTATGATGTTTGGTATCCCGGGTGCGGCGCTTGCTATGGTTCATACGGCAAAGAGCAATAAGAAGAAAGTGGCGATCGGTCTGGTTGCTTCCGCGGCTGTCTGCTCTTTCGTCTGCGGCGTTACCGAGCCTTTCGAGTTTGGTTTCATGTTCCTTGCACCGGCTCTGTATCTGATTTATGCACTGCTTTACGGTATCTTCACGACGATTACCGTACTGCTCGGCTTCCGTGCAGGCTTCAGCTTCTCGGCTGGCGCGACGGACCTTGTGTTCTCGGCACCGCTGCCGGCAGCAGCAAATACATGGATGATCATTCCTCTTGGTCTCGCAGCATTTGCAGTATTTTATGTGGTGTTCCGCTTCGCGATTGTGAAGTTTGACTTAAAGACACCCGGCAGAGAGGATGACGACATCGAAGCGGAGAAGAAAGCGGTTCTCTCCAACAGCAATTTCACCGAAGTGGCTTCCGTCATTCTGGAAGGTCTCGGCGGTAAGGAAAATGTGAAGTCTCTCGATAACTGTATTACAAGACTTCGTCTGGAGATCAACGACTACACGAAAGTGGATGAGAAGAAGATCAAATCCGCGGGCGTGGCAGGCGTTATGAGACCCAGCAAGACTGCGGTGCAGGTTATCGTAGGCACCAAGGTACAGTTCGTGGCGGATGAGATGAAGAAGATGCTCTAATCAGAGGCCGAACTGGCGAAAATAGGCAAATAAAGGGTTTTGAATGTATGATACCCGGCAGGGCGGGGGTCCTTAGGGCCTCCGCCTCTTGTATGCGGGTATGGCAAAGGAGGGAATAAATACATTATGAATATCATCAGGGCGAAGGACTATGACGACATGAGCCGCAAGGCGGCAAACATCATCTCAGCGCAGATGATTATGAAACCGAACTGTGTTCTGGGACTTGCTACCGGCTCCACCCCCATAGGCGTCTATGGACAGCTCGTTTCTCGCTATCAGGAGGGGGATCTGGACTTTTCGGGGATAACGACGGTGAATCTGGATGAATACCGTGGGATCAGCCGGGACAATGAGCAGAGCTATTATTACTTTATGCATGACAATCTGTTCGGCAAAGTGAATATTGATTTGACGCGGACCTTTCTGCCGGACGGTATGGAGCCCGACAGCGGGAAGGCATGCCAGGACTATGACAGGGTGATTGCGGAAACGGGCGGCGTGGATTTGCAGCTTCTCGGACTCGGGCACAACGGGCATATCGGATTCAATGAGCCTGGCCCGGTTTTCAAGGCACAGACCCATTGTGTGAAACTGGCAGAGTCCACCATCAAGGCAAACCAGCGGTTCTTTGCATCTGCGGATGAGGTTCCCAAGGAGGCGTACACTATGGGCATCAAGACCATTATGCTGGCAAAAAAGATCCTTGTAGTGGTCAGCGGTGCAGATAAGGCGCCTATTTTGAAAAAGGTGATCTGTGGGGAGATTACGCCGGAGGTACAGGCGTCTGTACTGCAGCTTCACAGTGATGTCACCGTGGTAGCGGATGAAGCGGCGTTATCAGAGCTATAATGAAATGCAAATGGATTAAGGTGTAAGGGCAGTCTCCAAAGAGGCTGTCCTTTTTGGCGTGAAAGTTGTCCTTTTTTGGAAAAAATAACAAAAACAGGGAGTGTATGGCATATACTTAACAAAAACAGTGTGCAGGAAAACAAAGCGCGTTTTCGTCGCGGCAGACTGTCCTGGCGAGGAGACTATGATGCCGAAAAAGAGAAGCTGGAATGATAAACTCAGACTTGCAATGGGAGAACTGGAAAATAAAATACAGTGGGAACGCAGGGGACGGGATAAGGGAGTCTGGCCCGAGCCGGAAAAAGTGGAGGCGTGGAATGCCGAGAGACAGCGGCAGAGGGGATGCGGGCAGTATTGCGGTTCCGTGAGTGCGGCGCAGAGAACACAGACCAAGAAGGAGCGCAAGCGGGAGCTGTTTTTGAAAAATGTGGCTGTGCAGACTGCGAAATCGGCCGCTTTTCTGCTGGCAGCGGTGGCATTGATACAGGGCATAGCGAGATTTTTGCCGGATTCCATCACCGTGAGCAGTTCTGTAGGTGGAAGGGAGCTTCCCATCTACTGTGTCGAGACGGATAAAAAACAGGTGGCCCTGAGTTTTGACGCGGCGTGGGGGAATGAAGACACACCACGCATTTTGGAGACGCTCAAAAAACACAATGTGAAGGTGACGTTCTTTATGACGGGCGGCTGGGTAGAATCCTACCCCGAGGATGTGAGGGCGATTCTGGCGGACGGTCATGATCTTGGAAACCACAGCGAGAACCATAAAAATATGTCCCAGCTTTCCGACGAACAGTGTCAGGAAGAGCTGATGAAAGTACATACCAAGGTGCAGGAGCTGACAGGTTATGAGATGTTCCTGTTCCGTCCGCCCTACGGCGATTATGACAACCATGTCATAAAGAATGCGCAGAAATGCGGTTACTATCCGATCCAGTGGTCAATCGAAACTCTTGATATAATTGTAAAGAAGGTGTAATATAATAGTGAAAAGAGATTAAAAGGGTAAAAGCCTATGGTAATCAATCACTTTTCCAACAAGACAATGGAGGAAAAAATCCACACTTACTTACAATTATTGGACTATATCTACCAGTCAAACGAGATTGAAAAGGAAAGAAGGGAGTCGGCTTCCAATGAAAAAGCAGATAGCGATATACGCCAGACAATCAATAGACAAGAAAGATAGTTTGTCCATCGAAACACAGATAGAGTTTTGCAGGAACAACATTAACTCAAACCCGAATGAACTTCCGATTGAAGTTTATGCAGACAAAGGGTACAGCGGAAAGAATATACAAAGACCAGAATTTCAACGGTTGCTTTCCGATATCAAGGAGAACAAGATTGCAAAAATAGTGATTTACAAGCTGGATCGAATCAGTCGTAATCTTTTGGATTTCACAACTATGTATAAGGAATTTCAAGAGCATAAGGTTGAGTTTTGCTCCGTCAATGAAACGTTTGACACGACAACAGCCACGGGTAGAGCCATGTTGAAGATCAGTATGGTGTTTGCAGAAATGGAAAGAGAAAACATTCAGCTTCGTGTAAAAGATAATTATTATCAAAGAATTAAAACAGATGGGCGTTGGGCTGGTGGTCCGGCGCCCTGTGGTTTTCAGAACGCCCGCACGGCAGACAATAAACCTACTTTGGAAATTAACGAAAAAGAGATTGATATCGTAAAATACATCTTTAAGAATTATGCGGAGCGACCGCATATTTCACTGGGTATTTTATGCAGGGAATTGACGAGTTTGGGATATGAAAGCCGCCGAGAAAACAAAATGTTTGATAATGTGACGCTGGCGCGTATACTGCAAAATCCAGTTTACTGTGTGGCAGACCAGATTCTCTATAAATATTATGAAATTCGCGGTATACATTTTTTGAATGAGCAGTCGGCGTGGAATGGAACCACATCTGCTCATATCGTAGGGAAAAAGCCGGGAAATGCGAATGTGCGAAAATACACCACGCTAAAAGAACAAAGTATTTACCTCACCAATTTTGCAGGAATCATTGACAGCAAAACCTTTATCCAAGTGCAGGAACGGTTGGCTCAAAATGAGCAATTAGGAAAAGATAACAGACCGACAAACCTTAAGGAATTCCAAGGATTATTGAAATGCGCAAAATGCGGCTACAGTATCAAAATGTATTCCAAACCCTATTTAGGATGTTATGGTGCAAGAGCTTTACGGTGCTGTGACGTAAGCTTCAAGGGGATTAAGTTTGAACAGCTTAGAGAAAATCTAGGCATACAAATGAAGTCACAATTGGACGAGGTGGCAAAGAAAATAGTCGCAGATCTCAAGAAACAACAGATAGCGGAGAAAAAGATTAAGCAATTAAAAAAAGAGATAGACAATCTTCTGGAAGTGGCTTCTTATGGCGGTGAGCCGGCAGGAATAGTTTATTCCAAGATAGAAGAAAAGCAACGGCAGATTAGCGAATTGGAGTTAGACGCATACCTTGATACCCGCGTTACCGACCGATTGGGTTTATCTTATGACATACCGGTCAAATGGAATCGTTTGTCGGACGAACAGAAGAAGAGAGTCACCCATACCCTTATCAATAAGATACTTTTGCACGAAGACGGTACACTGGAAATCTTTTGGAAATAAGAAGTTGCCCTGCCCATGTGGAGAGAACCTTGCGGATTTTTCAATGCAGTCTGTAAAAATAACATGGATTGAAATTAGTGTTATAAAATTTATGTATTGAAGGAGGGTTTTATAACATGGAAAGGGACGAGATAAAGGCTGTAGGATACGTCCGAGTATCGACTGACAGCCAAGTCAGGCATGGGTATTCGTTGGACGAGCAGAGGGAGGAGATAGTAAGATACTGTAACAATCAGCAATACGCTCTGTTGGAGATATTTTCGGACGAGGGGGTCAGTGGGGCGAAGGCGGACGAGGACGAAATGACGGTTGCGCGTGACGGGCTGTTGGATATGTTGGTTTATGTGAAAGAAAGGGGAGTACGTTATATTGTGGTACTCAGTACAAGCCGATTATGGCGTAGTGACATGGTGCGGGTGCTGATCCACAGGGAACTCAAAAAATGTAACGTGGATGTTAAGGCGATTGACCGTCCACAGTATTCAATTTACACACAGAATCCAAATGAAGTGCTTGTAAACGGGATGCTTGAGCTTTTGGATGTTTATGAGCGGTTGGAGATTGCATTGAAGTTAAAGCGCGGACGATTACAGAAGGCGAAGGAAGGGGGATATGCGGGCGGGGGCATACCGTTCGGCTATTATTGTACCCATGGTGGGAAAAAACTGTTCATACAACAGGAAGAAGCCAAGGCGGTACAACAGGTTTTTCAATTAAAAGAGTTAATGCCAACGCTTACCTTGCAAAAGATTTCAGACTTTATGAATCTTTTGGGCTACACAGGGAGAAACGGGAAGGACTTCAATCCGATGCTTGTCAAGCGGATTCTTGACAGGGAGGACTTTTACCGGGGAGAATACCGTTACGGTGACATCAAAAGCGTGGGGGACTACGAACCGATTTTAAGTGGCATGGTTTTGCATTGATAACGTGAGTGACGTTACAACACAATACAGAAATTTCCGAACAGTGAATGTGACACACACGACATGCGGGATTTACTGATAACATTGACACACAAGACCAGACGGTTACGGCTACATGAAGATATACATGGAATAAATATATACTTGTACATTTCCCCTAAGTAAGGGAAAAAATTGACTAAAATAATTGTATGAGAACAAGGGTGACAAAAAAATACTTTATGAAAACTTATGCTACAATCGATCAAATATCCCTAACTTTTAACACTTTGTGGGTTTACAGTGCATTTGTCACCTAAATAGTTTCGCTGAACATGAGGGGACTTTATTGTAGCAACAGCATTTTACAGTATACAGAACAGAACCAGAACATAAGCACAGGCAGTTTAGTATAGAACGGGTAACCAAAATAGTGAGCAGTTTTTGGTTACTGGAATGTTCAGTATATGACAAGGGTACATCACAAAAACATGGGCAGTTTCTTTAGATACATGAGAGCAGTTATTATATAGCAATAGCATTTTGCAGTATACAATACGGAATCAGAACATAAGCACGGGAAGTTCTTTTAGATACATGAGAGAAAATATTATATAACAATAGTAATTTACAGTATACAATACAGAACCAGAGAATCAGCGCGGGCAGTTTATTGAAAAGCATCAAAGAAATCTTATGTAGCAATAGTGATTTGCGATATACAGAACAGAAGCAGAGCATCAGCGCGGGCAGTTTAATGTGGAGCAGTAACCAAAATAGTGAGCAGTTTTTGGTTACTGGAACATGAGAGAAATTCCTATAATAGCAACGGCATTTTGCAGTATACAATGCGGACATAAGGTATGAACGTGGTTAGTTTATTGAAAAGCATAAAAGAAATCTTATGTAACAGTAGTGATTTGCAATATACAGAACAGAACCAGAACATCAGCGTGGACAATTTATTGAAAAGCATAAAAGAAATCTTATGTAACAATAGCAATTTGCAATATACAGAACAGAACCAGAACATGAGCGTGGACGTTTTAATGAAAAGCATAAGAGAAGTTTACAGTATACAATAAGGATGCAGAGCATGAGCACGGACAGTTTATTGAAAACATCAAAGAAATCCTTATATAGCAACAAGAATTTGCTATATACAATACGGACACAGAATATAAGCGTGGACAGTTTATTGAAAACATTAAAGAAATCCTTATATAGCAATAAGAATTTGTAGTATACAATGCGGACACAGGGCATCAGCACGGACAGTTTATTGAAAACATCAAAGAAATCCTTATATAGCAACAAGAATTTGCAGTATACAATAAGAATGCAGAGCATCAGCACAGGCAGTTTAATATAGAGCGAGTAACCAAAATAGTGAGAAGTTTTTGGTTACTGGTTATTGGCAAGGTATACGGTGTGGCAGAAGTAGGTGCTTGGATGATCGAGAGGATATAATTGCAAAATAGGGCTATACATTTTTTACAGCATGGTTTTGTGCCTGTGGTGACATTTCAAAATTTAATGGAATACTTCATATCGTAGCATGGTGGAAATGTGTGTATACATTTCCGATACATGGGGATGTTGCCTACATTATTGAGAATTATTGTTTTAGGATGGTAAATTGAAGGAAGGGTAGATTTTTTGAGAAATACGTCTGAATGATTGTACGCTACGTTGTCAAAAAATAATCATTACATGAGCCCAAAAATTGGGTATACATTAAGGGTGAAATTTTTGGGTGAATTTTTTGGGGTTTATATGACGTATTTTCAGTGTAGAAGGATATAATTTCGATACATTATTGCCCGGATAAGCATTGTATAACTTGATTGGCATTATTATGACAATGTTTGATTCTGATAATACAATGGGATGTACAGATGTACACATAATGCGATTTAATATGTAACATAGCGAAAGGAAGTGTAGCATTTCTGTCAAACTTATAATGACTTGTTTAATTTAGATATTCATTAAGATGTACAGATGTACACATAATGCAATTTAGTATGTAACATAGCGAAAGGAAGTGAAACATTTGCAAAATAGATGGTTTGCATGGAGTGAGAAGCCTGACCAAGATAAAAGAATGGAATTACAGAGGGTGAGTATTGGTTCTAAATATATAAAGTATGATGACATTGAAGATCAAGTGGATATGGCAGAGTATTTTCTTGACCAACTTTCAAAACATCAGGAGGTGAATAAAGAAGACATCATTGAGGGGCTGTGTAGAAGGTGGGGGCGTATAGAAATGGAAAAGAAAGCATGTTTGTCACAGGAACAGACAGTACAAAATGAGGAGTTTGCGTCAGAAATGATGGAAACCCCTCAGGCGAATGGAATAAGTGCGGCGAATAAATATAAAAAGAAAGATGGAAACACGGTTAATGAGGTTTGCAGGCTTTTGTTTCACGGCAATAACTACAGTGAGATTGCGCGGGAACTGCATATTGATAGGCGGACAGTAAAAAAGATAGCGGTTAAGCATGGGTTTACAAAAGAATAACATTGAAAATATTGGAATTTCCTTGACTTCCCATAGCCCAAGCGTTACCCTCTTACTCCCAAGTGGAGAAAGGAGGCAGGCGTATGAGCCAGTCAGAAAACAATAATATCAATTTAGAAAACGTGGTGGACAATTTGCAGGACGCGCTGAGCCTGTTAATCATCCTCGAAAATGATTTAGCAACACAGCAGTCAGACGAAATTTACCTACG